>Ga0068631_100989_pt1 | contig 10690 bp, 8 predicted proteins | sample InSIn5gowninarea_2_FD_77434 | JGI IMG/M metagenome (GOLD analysis project Ga0068631, IMG submission 77434) | Clean room microbial communities from NASA Spacecraft Assembly Facility at Jet Propulsion Laboratory, Pasadena, California, USA -... ...
AAGATCAAATCTGTCATCCGAGGATAACATTTCAGAGTCGGAGCTGATACTTGTAGGAGTATTCGTTGTGCCGAGCATTGTCATATCATCCATTAGCCAATCACGGTCCTCAGTAGTGGTCGTTATGCTCGCAACCTCATCGTCGTCAACCTCAATAGGATCGTCAAGGAGTCCAGAGGCGAGCGTTTTTCGCTTTTGAGGGACATTCACCGCTTGAGCGGGTCGGCGCGATTTGGCTACGGCAGTGATTGGTATCTGCACCTCACGACTGCTGATGCCTGTCGCTGTGTGGTTTGGATCCTGCCGAATCATCTGTGTTGAGTGCAAGTGGCTGCCCTTGGTATGAGCTGCTGTGGTCTTTACAAGTAAGTAGCGTGTTTGGATCCAGTCAGTCTCCGCCACCACATAGTGCGGGCTGCTGCTCACAAACTTTGACGTGTTGTTGACGACCTCATTCAATGACATTGCAGAACTAACCTTCAATTCACTATTTGGCCATCCAGAATAAGATCCTTTCCAATGACCTCCAATGTAGCCAGAGCTTGTCCCTGCATGAGGGCTCATGTAAACTCCGTGTCCGAATGCTCGTCCATGCACTGTGTCCCTGAAGTGAAGACCCTCCCGTATGATGGAATGCCAGTTATGTAATGGGCTGCCATGCCAAGCGAACAATGTAGGAAAGGCATTGTTGCCTGTCTCCTCTTTGACAATGCTCGGCACAACGAATACTCCTACAAGTATCAGCTCCGACTCTGAAATGTTATCCTCGGATGACAGATTTGATCTTACAGGATCGCCAAAGAAGCGTTTGCGACATGACAATGGCAGAGAAAATTCGGAGTCAATTGCAGGATGTCTGTTGGACCGCTCGAGAACTTCATTTGTGCCGGGAAACCTGGATCTTTCGGACATCAAACGACTTCCTCCTCCTAGTGATGCTTCCAGATCAGCATCCAGTGCTCTTCTCAAAGCATTTACCACTTTGGTGAAAACCCAAGGGACCACTCCAGCTCACGAACTAGGTTGGTACATCGACCCGGAACACGTCGAGAACATGTACCAGTGGGTTGTAGAGTTACATTCTTTCGATGACGATGTACCTCTAGCTCAGGACATGAGGCAGGCAGGACTGACCTCTATTACACTTGAGATGCAATTCACGAACGACTACCCATTCTCTCCCCCGTTCGTGCGGGTGATCAAGCCACGATTCTTACCATTTGGTCAAGGCGGTGGTGGTCATGTCACCGAAGGTGGTGCAATTTGTATGGAGTTGTTGACGAACGATGGCTGGTCGGCTGTCAGCTCAATTGAAAGTGTACTTCTTCAGGTCCGGCTAGCGATGAGTGAAAAGGAACGACCAGCTAGGCTAGCACTGCATCGACAAGGCCGACACACCATCACAAATCGAACAGCAGCTGGAGACGGGTATGGTGTTTATGGCGTAGGAGAGGCCATCATGGCGTATGAACGAGCCTGTCGAGCTCATGGCTGGAAGGTTCCTCCATCGTTCGCTGGCTTTCGACAAGATAATAGTTCTGGAGGTCGTCACTAAATGTATGTGTTAGAATGTGTTGTTTCAGAGCAAGGCGTTGGACAAAGTTGTAGGTCGGAATCGAGTTGACCACATGCACATTGGAGTTCTGATGGGATGAGACCAAGGACGAGAAAGCATGGGAAGCGTATTCCGGGGAACATTTCGTTCTTTACGTTCCGAGCGATGGCGCATACGCAGGACATGGGGATCACGAAATTCTGTGCATAAATTGCAAAAGCATGTAACGTAGATAACGCGGAATGAAGACATGAACACGATGTACACCTAGGTCATGGTCCACTGAACAGCTACTAAACAGCTTCTGTTCGCGGTGTGGCACTGACAACTTTTAATGGATATCTGCAAGGGGATGGTAGGGATGTGGGCCGTGAGTGCAAATATCCTACTGGTGGGATCAGCACATGTCAGTGATTTGAGAGATGATGCACATGTCTCCCCGTTCAAAACCAGGTCCCAGGAATTTAGAGCCTTTGTTACCCTGATCCTCTGAGATGTTCATGAGAGATAAGCGCTATCGCACCTACGTTGCGGTTCGAAGCCTCATGCCAACAGGTCCATGATAGCACGCACTGTACAGTACATGAGCACCCTTGAAACTTTCATCTAACTCTGCATGGGCGCTGTGGTGCCACAGCCCTGATTGATAGTACCACACCAAGATGATGGAAACAGGGCGCAAGTAGACACGCTCTGCGACTTCAATGAAACGTGAACAGACAGGTGATTGTGGTGTAGTGCTGGAAGAGGCACGGTTCAGAGGATGGACTACAGCATCTGACCTCGTACTGTAGTGCTTCCTTAGCCTTATCCGGACCACGAGGCACAACAGATCTATCTGGAATTGATGGGAGGAGCATGGCTTTCCGCCGTAGATTGAGGATGTGGATAACAACTGTTCTGTAAGCAGTACTCCGTACTCCGTAGGGCAGCAAGATGCACATGTCGCCAAGTTTCAAAGGTTGCAGGCCACGATTATCACATGTCAGCAATCGACGTCACAGCTCATAAAGTACACAAGCATAGCAAGACCTTCACATGTCACTGGTGAACCCTGGTGCCTTCCATATTCATCATTTTGGACCTCAACAAGATTCAAAGCCGAATTACTTTTCTGCTTTATCGTGCTCGTGCCTCCCAGACTCTTTTCTTCCCTCCTTCAAATATACCTACTTGATACTCGATCACTTATTGTACAGCACGTTAAATATTGCAAATTCGGTACACACCAAACACTATTTGAGCTTTCAACAGAGGTGTGTGACTGCATACATTCCCTGTTCCCAAGATAAACCCTACCAACTTGATCACAAACTACCCCGACCGCAGTTTAAATGTGTCAGTGGATCAATATCTAACTACTTTTAGTCTTACGATCATATCTCAAACATGGGTGATGCAACTGTGAACGGAGATTTCCCTCCCTCTGCCACAATCGATGTAGGTATTGCTCTTTCCCAGCGCATCATATACAATGCTAATTGATTTAGCATGTCACAAACTACCCTCTGGTGAAGGACTCGATCGACACCTTCAAGAGCTACCCCATCGGCCAGTATTCGATCGATCTCACCAACTCAGCCTACGCCAACTTTGTCAAGCCTACACTGCCTTACTTCGAGAAGCCAGCATCTTACGCAAAGCCATACGTTGCCAAGGCTGACGAGATTGGTGACAATATCCTCTCCATAGTTGATGAGAAGGTACCGATTCTGAAATCTGAGACCAAGGACATTCAACAACAAATCTTCGACTACGCCAATTGGCCACTGAAGACTGCTGGTGAGCAGAGAGACTACGTACTCAACACATACAACAGTGAATACAAGAAGTGTGGAGGTGACGGAGTCGTTGCTGGCGGCAAGGCATTAGTTTCTGGCAGCTTCGTCATTACTAGCGAGTGGCTGAACTACTTCACCACGCTTTTGCAGAGGAAGAAGGAGGAAGCCAAGGACACAGCGCAGGATGCTCAAAAGACTATAGAAGAGAAGACTGACAACTAGGATACGTCGGGATCGCAGGACAATGGGACGCAGACGACACTTGCTGCATTTTTCGAGTGGTTGAATTCCGCAGAGAGGAAAGAATCGGGAGCGGACAATTCGCCGCGGGCACCACCTTCCGACCACAGCCAACCTACCGTCCGGTTTCGTGAGGAGTATGAAGTTATACCATAATCAACCAATACCATGTACAGCATACAAAGGGCGTCTAGTCGTGGCATACAGCACGGATTTCCGGTTTGATGGGTGCCGAATGATGGATGGTATTGATTTGGCTTCCGTTTAGATTAGCGTTACCGGCTTTTGGGTAGCATAAGTTTGGAAAATGTTTATGTCGATAGAATTGATCATCCTTCCTTTTATCAGCTGGGCAGAGTTTCCGGGGGACCACCATGCTGACTGTAGGTCAGGTACTGAAGTGATCAGTACCTGCAGCGACGGTAAAACAGAAATCTACATCCACTTGAATTTACTAGATACGCTTTATACACTAGAATACGCCACTCCTGGTGGTCCCCTGTACACCAATATCACCGTTTTATACCGACCATAGAATGAGAAATAACCATCAAAGTAGCAGAATTACACCTGTTGTCTCAACACACATGAGGGGAAAACACAAATTAGCCAGTGAACCCCCATTCAAATATTAATGGGACGAAGCAGTACGAAATCGAGAACGGACTAAAGTGCGATTGGTCAATGGTGAGAAGTAAAAGACGAATGTGAGCGCAGCAGCGTTTGACGAATATACCTAAATTGATGCGTTCGGCTGCTTGGGTATGAAGGCTTACGTTGCTCAGCCCCGAGTACATGTATTGCCTGCCGCATTGTTGGAAACGCGACCTTCGTAGGTACTTTTGCTCTACAGTAGCCACGCCGTTACACTCCGGTGTTTGTATCGGATTATCGGGTGACAGGGTTGCTTGTTCACGGAGGTATTTGCCAAGCCTGCTACGCTTCAAGGCAAGCTCGGATCTCAACTTTCTGGCTTCTCTAGTTGTACTTCTCTTGTTCGTTTAGCAGAGACATACGGTCGCCACTATTTACTGAACAGCAGGATACATGTATATCACGACCAGTAATCTCGAGGACTGAGTGGTCATCTCTTACAAACCATCCTATATCCTGAGTGTGGCATGGTCCTTGTGTTCAGCTTGCCTCAATCAGAGTTTCTTAACATGTAACCAAGTTTAGCTGACCAATCCCGAGGTCTTTCTTCGCGCATATCCCTGCCTGATTGAGTTAACTCTTCGCGTCTTTCCCACAAACAAAGCCAGCATCCCTGCAATACAACCATCACTAATCTGATACAGTAGTTATAGCACTTCATACATAGATGCTACATGGAAGGCATGACATATGAGGCGCTTGAATCTAACACGACGCGATGGTGAGATGAGAAGCTGAAAGGTATTGTATATCAAGGTAAGTTAACACGCCTTTCCCTTCATCATGTTGCTATCACAAAGACCCAAATCCAAGCTCAGGACGAGATTGCTATTACTCTCACTCGCCTTCTCATCCTATTTGCGTTATTGAAAGATATTCGACTTGACCTGGCGCAATCAACTATCAACGGATAGATGGCTATCATGTCAAGACCTCAGCCTTCCATCGCTATCGTGGGTGCCGGTTTAGGTGGACTTGCATTGGCACTTTCTCTCGCGCCCGCTGCCATTGCATCACGAATCACGATTTTCGAGCTTCGTTCATGCGGAGCTCATGACGGCGGCTATCTAGCATTGGCGCCCAACGCTCTATATCAATTGGATCAGCTAGGACTATACCAGACACTCCTACCTCAAGGATTTGCCTACGAAGAACTTCATTTCCTTTCCGGACGAGGCAAGGGTACTTCACGTATTGGCTCCGTCCTTAACGGCAGTCGAACCAAGTATGGTTACTCTGCCCTGCGTATATCACGGCACATCGTACGACAAACTCTGTTGAAAGCTGTTGAGGAAGACTCATCCATCGAGCTCAAGTTCAACAAGAAACTCGTTGATGTTGTCGAATCCACTGACTACAACGCCTGTGAAGAGAAAGTCTCATTGTCCTTTGCAGATGGCTCAAACGATGTTTTCGACTACGTGATCGGTGCAGATGGCATTCACTCTCGTGTGCGAAGACTAATATCCAAGGTCGAGCCTACGTTTGCAGGACAAATGGGAATCGGTGGTGGTCAGATCCCCCGTTCCTCACTTCCAGCTGATCAACCTTTGCCATGCTTGTTGGTCGGCCGCACGAATGGGTTCATGATGATGCCTACCGTTGCCGATGGTTCTTCTGTTGCGGCATTTGCGACTGTTGAGGTTGAGCCTCGGTCTCGTGAAGATTGGGCTAAGCTAGCAGCAGACAAGGAAGAGCAGGCACACATGCTGCAGCAGCGTCATTGTGGAGGTGGTAGTGAGTGGCCTCAAATTGTTCAACAAGCATGCAAAAGTATGTCAGAGCCCCAATTACGAGAAAGTCTTACAATTTGGCCATTCTTCCATGCACCCGAACTGGAGTCGTACATGACACCCTCATCCCGTGTTATACTTCTTGGTGACGCTGCCCATGCAATGCCACCCACTGGTGGACAAGGTGCAGCAATGGCACTTGAAGATGCTGCAAGCCTTGCAAGAGTTTTTGCAAGAGTAGTGACCGAGTCTGGCGACGTCCACATTGATCTAGTGGATGCTTTACAACGATGGCAGAGCTCAAGACAAACGAGGTGTAAGAAGGTGAAGGCATTTACAACAAAAGGTGGAGATATGAGGAAGGCAACACCATCCGTTTGGCGGCAGATATTGAAGGAATGGGTGATGTGGGCATTTTTTCTTGTCAAGGGGAAGGACGGTGGTTTCGGTTGGATTTATGGACATCGAGAGAAAGGACCGCACACGTTTGAAGAAGGGAAATTGGTGGAGTAATTCATGATGTCCTCTATTTGTACTGTACGAACAGCAATTGTACTTTTATAAAAGTTCTGTTGTGTCTGAATAGCTGGAGCTTGGTATAAGTAGATTAGCGTTGGAGTTTGAGATACGTATCTACCAAATAATGTTGTACATCTACAATTAGTGATCTCAACAATCTTCTAAATTCCTAGCTACACTACTCCTCTCGAATTCGTTTCATCCTCCTACAAGCTCAATTCAAACCACCGTCCTCATGAAATCCAACATGCAAAACGAATTGCGTCCCCAGTAACCACTCCATCACAAGACCCAAACCCCTTTTCGTACCTACAACCACAAACAAAATCCAGCCAGTGCACTTGTCCCAATCTCCTCCCACGGCCAACCCGCAATGTTTTCTCTACCGATTAACTCATCTAATCACCAGTCACGATCAACTACTCCATAACATAATCACCCACAGACACCTCCAATACAAAATGAACGTCACCCTCGCCTCAACGCTCCTAGACCTCGCCCTCGAGAATGACGCTATCGCCGCCGAGGCAGGCGGCACGACATGGAGAACTGGTGTGAGTGTTCTTGACAGTGGATTGCCTGAGACGTTGTGGGAGGGTGGACGCGTCATTGGCGTGGGGAGTGTTGGTGCTACTACTGGTGGTGGTGGTGGTGGTGGTGGTGGTGGTGATGGTGGGAGGATGGCGAGGGTAAGTTATATCTCCAGTCGTGGTATTGTGTTATCTTTCATCTTTGGATGTGGCTATCCCTGAAGGCTTGGTTTGTAGCTGAGTGGTTGCATTCACGGTATCTACGGTATGCGTGGTTGTTTGCTAGGAGGTAATGGTAGACAAGCTACAGCACAACGCGTCTCCTCCCCAGGTCATAAGGCGGTGTACCACCAGCACAACCAGAACATAAACACCAACATGCAAGAACCCACACTAACAATCTCCTGGCAACCAGAAAACCACCCCGTCAATCCCTCTCGAAATAATAGCCACACAACTCCTGACCACCAACCCTACAAACACCGAGACCGATACTGACACCAGCGACTTCCCATCTCCCTCACCAATCCCACAACCATCAGTGTTCATCCTCTCCCCCCCAACAACATCAACCCAAACCCTCCAACACCTCCACACCCTGCTCACAACACGCCTCTCACACACCCAACCTCAACCCCAAAAACAAAACCGCAAATCCAACCCTAACGCAACCGCATCAACGCAACCACTCTCCACCTCCGAGGCAAAAACCAAAGCAAAAGCCCTCCTAAGCAACATCTCCCTCCTCCAACACCTAGACATACCAGGCCTCATCTCCGCTCTCTCTGAAATCCAACAAACGCTCCACACGCTCCACGCCCGCCACACCGCCAGCGCTAGCGGTAGCACAACTTCAAAACCAGCACCACAGCAGCAACAGCAGCGAAGATGTATAGTCCTAATCCAAGGTCTCACAGCAGCAGCAGCACGTATGCTTCGTAGGAACGGTGTCCTGCAAACTGCGGCGCTGTTGGAGGCTGTGGGGCGGGGAGTTAGGGCGGTGGTTAGGGAGGCCGGGTTGGGGGGGTGTTTGTGTCTTGTTGAGGGGGAGTTTTGGTGGGGACGTAATGCATATGATGGGACGGGGATAGATGGGGAGAGTGGAGGGGGGTTGCAGAGTGCGTTTACGCCCATGCCTATCCCATCTACGGACGGCAGTAGGGATGGGAGTGGGAGTGGAGGTGGAAGGGTGTTGAGTGTGAACATCAACGGCAACGCGAACGGACAGGATATATTAGGGAGGTTGGTGGAGGGGATGATGGATGCTGTTGTCGTTGTTCACAATCGCATGAATACCAATGGGAGCGAGCGTGACGAGAATGGCAAGAAAGTCAGGGTTGTGGAAGTTGTCAAGGAAGAGAGAGTCGTTATTGGTATTGATGCTGATAATTTGCAGGACGGATATGTGAGTGCGTTAGGGAGGTGGGTCGTCTGCGAGTGAAGACGGTATGCGTCTTGAATTTCTAATGGCTTCTGCTTTTGCTCGTACTGGTTTTGGTGTTTGATATTTTGGTTTCTGCGGTTGCGTGTTACTTTCTAGAATAGGGTTGAAGGCAAGTAATTGCTTTCGGCGAAGGGGTTTGCATTATGTCGCTCGGCGTTGAGGTCTGTTATAGGTGGAGGTGTGTCCTGGAAAAGGCAGCATGGTCGTTCGGAGGGGCCGGGGTTTTAATTGTAGCTACGAATCATGTTGAGACTGGGAGGTCCTGTGAAATAGGGTGTTCCAAATGCTCAAGAGAAGACGCTGGTTAAATAAACTCCAAGATTATGGATAAATGTTCCAAATTCGATGTGCTAAATATCCAAAAAATCCACCAACTCCTTGCTCGGATATATATCAATCATCTCCAGGGTATCTATTGAATGTTTCGCTCTTACTATCGTCTACCAACTCTTCTTGGTGGGGCATCTCCACCACCAAATTCTCCAGGATCAACAGTTCTATAGTGACCATCTTTCTTTTTCGGCCGACGTGGAGGTGGTTCAGGACTATGTTCCTCGATAACCTCTATTATTTCATCATCTTCCTCCTCTTCAACGATGACTTCATCTGGTTCACGCTGTTCACTCATTTCTTCTTCCACAATGACCATCTCTGGATCTGGTGGATTTTCCCTTCTGCTGACTCTGCTTTGCCGTCGAGATCCTCGCCTGGTTTGCCGAGATTCTCGTCTGACTTCTCGCACCACGGGCGGCGGTGCACGTGGTTCGCTCATTGGTGATGACGTTGATGATTTTTGTCTTGTTGATTGTGAGCGAGATCTGTGAGTATGTCGGCGGATGATTTCTTCTTCTATCACTTCGTCGTTGCCACCGAAGCCTGCGGCACGGAATGCAAGCGCTATAAGGCCTACTATTAATAGAAAGCCGAGTATCGAGCCGAGGGTGATTCCAACAACAGCACCTGGAGCGGGCCCGCTATTGAGACCTGCATATGTTGTTGGGATGACCAGTATTTGGTCTGAGTTTTGTCTCTTGATTATCGCAAGCTTTGTTACAGCTGCAGTTGATTTTTGTGTGTCTCGTGAAGACAGTGATTCGGAGAAGACATGTATAGCTCGAGAGGACAATGCCCTTGCTTGATTTAATACCAAGGCAAAGACTGATGCTAAAGGCGGATTTGAAGGATCTGATGTTCGAGGAAATAAATGCCAGTCGTCTGCATTGGCCGGCGCCATGTTATAGCTCTTCTAGTTGTTGTCCACGATTCTCAAGGCTTCATATCATCCTGCTTGCTTGTGATCTGGATTTCTATTGCTGTATGTCTATCTGACAACGAAGATGCGGGGTGGATACTGTGGTTTCGGAGATAGATAAATAGTAGATCTGTGAAAAGAACGTGTTTCCGTTGAGATGGTAATTGTTGGAATGGCAAACACAGCATCAAAGCAGTGAGATTGGTGTCGACAGCAAGGTTTCTGTAAAGACGAAAAGACGACGAGAGGGTGGAAGAAAGATTGGGCGCGTGTGTTGGAATAATGAGGTGGTTAACATGTGGATGCTTTTTAGTTTCGTCATTGGCCGTGAAGCTCGGGATGGGGCTCTGCCAGCCACGCCTAAATGTGACCAAGTACAGGGTTCACCTTACCCGTAAAACCAGTGGCTGGTCACACATACCCGAAGACTGTGGTGCAACGTGGTCCATCCTGGAGGCTGGCATCCGGATTATTCAAGTTTGTCTTTGAAACATGGAGTATCAGGCACTATTTTCACATACATTGTATGGTGTACGGATAGTCTTCTCCGTCGCTGTGTCTCATTAATTCGTCAACTGTTGCGGAACTATAAGCCGGCATACCTATAACGATGAAGCTTACGATACGATCAGGTTGAAACCTCGCAGGACATGCAGGATGATTCCTCATTACTGTGTCTCTACCCGTCGCCGTGTTGACCTTTTCTTCAGTCCGCGTCTGCGAAGATAATCTCACTACCTATTTCGCGACCTTAACCATTCAGAAAACTAGCTCTGAAAGCGATTTAAATGCTTCCTCTGATAATCCCATGGACACGACCTGCGAACGCTGGCTTTACTGATCTTCAATAGAAAGCCACGAAACAGTGATGGAAGGTTGTCAACGTTGCTATTGGCACGCTCTCGCAGAAGTAGCTCTTGACAATTCCTCGTCCTACACATTTCTCCCAACCCGAATTATCTGATACGTCAACTAACACTAG
>Ga0068631_100991_pt1 | contig 10683 bp, 7 predicted proteins | sample InSIn5gowninarea_2_FD_77434 | JGI IMG/M metagenome (GOLD analysis project Ga0068631, IMG submission 77434) | Clean room microbial communities from NASA Spacecraft Assembly Facility at Jet Propulsion Laboratory, Pasadena, California, USA -... ...
GTCTCCGTTTCTGCAGGCGCGCTTCTTCTTGTGCCCTAGCCATTTCCTCTTCGTCGCGTGATCTCTGAGTTTCTTCTTGCCATCTACGAACCTCTTCCGCATTTGCCTGCTCGGCCGGACTTGCAACAGCATTTCGCACCCCCTCCTTGTGACTTGGCTCCGTCTTGGGCGCATCACCCCCTTCAATCGTCTCCTGGCCCTCTTCAACCTCCCTGTTGCCACTGAACGTCATCCTGGGCGCCTCCTTCGGCTTCTCAATATATCTTGCCTTCGCAGCCCATCTCTGATCGGCCAAGGTCGCATTGTGCTTCAACTGCAGCTGTCTCGCTACATCCATCTGCTGTTCCTGTATCGTTGGCACATCATGTCTTGTGTGTTGCAGCCATTGATGCCATTGGGGCGAGACCTGGACAGCAGACATGAACTGCTTGCGAGGCCCTTTAATGATGCGACGCATACGGTTCGGATCGCCACTGAGCGAGTCTTTGAATTCCCAAAAGGTATTGCCGGACAGGTCCTGGCCTACGAGGAATTGGCGACGCCAGGGAAGGCGTAGAGCTTTCCAACGGAGCCACATGCCTCGGATTGAGCTGCTCATGTTGATGTTGATGCTGGGATGTGTCTGGGAAGAAGAAGCAAGAGCTTCGCGACAATGCGGTTCTTGTGCTTTCTCAAGACGTTTTTAATCCTTCAGTTGGTTCAGCTTCGTTCAACTTTGACAGTAATGTGGCACGTCGATGGTTTCGTTGGTAACGCTGTTGTACCCTTTCTGAATAAGACGCTCTGTATGCATGCATCATGACCTCCAAACCAAGCTTCACTGCAGCCAAAATGTTTTTAGCGTCATCGAAGCCGGGGCCGACCCCCCATATGACGTGCGCCCGTAGATCGCAATACTGCGCCGCACATGGCACGCGAAGGCTGGCATGACTTGCTCGTTTGTCAATTCATGAAACGTGCTGCCTAAGCACAAGGTTTGAAGAGGACGGAGGATGAAAGTTACTGTATTCTAGGAGGAACTTTGCTTATTACTCGCGATTCATATGACACTTGTCTCCTTGCAGTATCACCTATACCCCGCCCGTTACAGTGCCTCTCATCTTCGACGTTGACAGTGATCACACAGGGACTTTAGCCGCCATGGCTTCTGTCTCGTCGCTTGACCAGGACATGCGCAAGTTGCGTCTAGACCGCTACACACCTGCTGCAGCAAAAGAAGTCCGGACATGGATCGAGGAAACGCTCGGCGAACGTCTCGCTCCAGGCGACCTGATGGAGGCCCTTCGCGATGGTGTCGCATTGTGCAAGTTGGGCAACCTGGCAGTCTCCCCTGGTGTCAAATACAAGGCCTCCAATATGCCATTTGTCCAGATGGAGAATATCTCCCACTTTCTCAAAGCATGCGAGATGCCGCCGCTTAGCTTGCCTGCTCACGACCGGTTCCTCACCGTCGACCTCTACGACGGCAAAGATCCAGCCCAAGTCCTTCAGTGTCTAGCCGCTTTCAGCCGCCGAGCGAACCTTGTCAACTCGTCTGCCTTTCCGAGCACCATCGGCGCAAAGAGCAAGGGAGCGCCACTGAGCCCAGAGACAACTGGTTCAAGTCAAAGTCCATACACACCCAAGGTCGTCGGCTACACCTCGAACATTCCTCAGTTCGAGACCTCACCAGCCACCACCTTCAATCCTCTGAACAAGGCTGCCTATTCCAACTCCGGACGCACAAGCCCAACTAAGAGTAACAGTTTATCGAGGGGTGGGCTAGCAATAGGCGGTCCTGTCAGTAGCTGGAGTAGTAGAGCCGACGAGAACAAGACTGCACCTGCCTGGAATATACACCAATATGGGTATATGGGCGGCGCTAGTCAGGGAAATCAAGGTGTAGCATTCGGCGCAAGACGCCAGATCACAAGTGCTTCTCCCACCGTACCGAGTCTTGCCGAGAAGGAGAAACGACTCCGTGAGAAGCTTGAGCAGGAGAAGCGGGACATAAAAGAGAACGACGAGAGATTAAGGGCTCAGCAGGAAGCTGACGAAGTTAGAGCACAAGAAGAAGAGGATCGTAGATGGCAAGAAGAAACTCAGAGATCACGCGACGAAGAGGAAATGGCTAGGGCACAAGAAGAAGCGCGCCTGCAGAAACGGAGACAAGCAAAAGCAAGAACGGACCAAGAAGCCGAGGAGAACCTGGCTGCCTCCACCAATCGCCAGCGCACCACCAGCGACACAAGACTCAACGGTCAGTTTCTCAGTCAGTATCAGGCCGGTCACAAAAAGCAACCACCTCTTCCCACAAGACCAGAGCCTCAACCTTCAGCAGAGGGCCAACGCATAGCCGACCTCGAGCGCCAACTCGCAGAAATGAAGCAAGCAGCTTCCGAACGAGGCAGACAAGGCCAAGACCAGCCACCAGCCTATCATCCATCCGCACCGGAACACCTTGCGCAACGAACACCACCCAAACCCACTCTCCCTTCTCGCGCCTCAAATGTCATGCACACCTCCCACGAAGACGACTGGAACACGTCAGAACGCGACTACCTGAGAAAAGCCCACCAAGACTCCCAATCCGAACAGACACCACCCAAACCACCTAGACCACAACCCACCGATCCGGCACCACTTCCCTCTCGTCCCCTCCCTGATCCATCAGAATACTCACCCACCACGTCACGCACATCCCGCTTCCTATCCTCGAACCCCGCCCCAACAGCCCCATCAACCAACACACACGTCCCCAACGAAGCAGCCCACAGCACAACAGCCGAAGCCGATGCCGAGAACGCCAGGCGGCAGGCATCGCAGCAGAAAACACGAGCAGGCGGGTGGGCGAGCAAGAGCTTACTCGAACGTGAAATGGAGCGTGAGCGGGAGCGGCAGAGAGAGTGGCAAGAGAGTCAGCAGGCGACGGCGAGTGCGGCGAGGAATCTGCACGAAGGTGCCGGGCCGGGCCAGAGTTGGGATGTGCATCAGTATGGATATACGGGAGGCGATAGTCAGAATCGTGGAGGGCCGGGGTTGGGCGTTGGAGGGGCGAGGAGGCAGATCATTGGGCCGAGACCGCCGCCGTGAGCGAGAGGTGAGCATTGTTGAAGAATGCTACGGTGAGGAATTTCAGCAGCGACGGATTATGAAGAAATACGTGAAGATCTTGTTGAAATATCGAAAGATGATCCTTCCGCATCATACATGTTCCTCCAGCTTGCTAATCTATGCGCCGTCTTGAACGAGGTAGCTGTGACGTGCAGTATATCACCATGCTTGACCTCATTCATATATGTTCCGCTCCGTGCTCATCGTCAAATGCCATGATTATACTATCCCTCATGCACGTGCTCCTCAACCACTAAACCAAATGCACGACTTAGCCAAAAGCCTTTCTCAAACTCTCGTAAATCGTAAAGATAATGGCCGAACTCGGTGCTGCTCTAAAAACAGTAATACCGCACCCTCTGTAAAACCCTCGCACACCCTGCTGCTGCCACAGCTCCTTCCCAACGCCCAAGAACGTGCTTCTTGACCTGGACTTAGCTGCGGCTACTACCTCTTCGGTCTGCATCCTGCTCTTGATCGTGTCGGCTGGATAGAACACAAAGTTATATGCCATTCCCGCGGCCGCACCACCTAGCATCTGTTGCCATATTTTGACCTCGTCGATTTTCTCCACGCTTGTGTCGTGTTTTTTGAACAGGATCTTTACGCCTTCATAGCTGCCGAACCATGCTGCGCTCCCGCCTGTTTCGCGGATCAAGGTTCCTAGTTGGCCGTGCCAGAAGCCTGCCAGGCCATGGGTGCGGAAGATAGTGCTTATGACCTGTGGTATTGTCCTTGTTGCTTGACCAGGGACTTGCATTTTGCATTTCACGAGTTCAATGGGTGTTAGAGCTATGCTTGTGAATGCGCCGCTAGCTGCACCACAGGCCAGAAGAGCTGAGAGGGGAAGCTCGACTTTCCCATCTGCGCTTGTCTCTTTCTGCTTGCGGAGGTCTGGGGAGAAGCTGATCAAGGCGTTCTGGGCAAGTCTGTAGCTGAAGAATAAACTCGAGGTCTCGACTGCGGCGCCAAATAGAGGAGCACTGATACCACGGTAAAGGGAGCGGACGGGGCCTTCGGGTGCATATAGCGCTTGCTTGAAGGCATCAAGGGGACCATGGAGCCGTGGAGAGCCAGGGAGGCTCGACTGTGATTGGAGCCTGACTTTGATAGTGTCGAAGGGATATTCGACGTACTTGCCTAGCACACCTGCAGTACTGCCAAACACGATGTCTTTAAGAGCTTCAACACCTGCGTTATCGGTTTTGGGGGAGGTTGGGATAGGGGTGACCTCCTTGAGGTCTGAGAGCGTACTCAATGCATCGTTGACATCAATTGCTGCCATGCGGCAGATGAGGTGCTCACTGGGAGCCGATGATATGGATTTGATCGAGGTGTTGAGTCTCGCGATGGTCGATTCGTGTTATCTTGGAAGCATATTTGGTGGGAAGGTAAATACACAAGGAACAATCCGTGCAAGTGAAAGTGTTCATGCAGACTGCCTAGCCACATCAGTCATATCCAATGTTTGGAAGACGTGCAAAATCTTGCAAGGGTGGGGTGATCAGGCAGGTGTAAGAAAGCGCAGGGCTCCTCCATGGCCCATCAAGTACGAGCATTTGTTCTCATGTCACTCAAAACAAAAATTGCGGTGAAGAGTTCCACTAGCTTGCGTTGCCGATATCTTATCTGATCAGATCCGAAACTCGTCAAGACTTTTCTCGATACCGGACCACTTTTTGTGACTGGGCGATTGTGACTTGTGCAAAGACACATCATTTTCGAGTATTGCAAAGTCATGGCGGACACCGCTATTGCTGCTCCCGCAGTCGTAAGCACAGCAGACAATGCAAACACATCTACGCCTGCCTTGTCAGGCCTCCGAAAAAATGGCAAGAACTGGCATGCTCAGAAGACGGCTTTCAGACCAACTGCAGGTCAGACAACTTACCAGAAGCGCATGGAGCAAGAACAAGTTAAGAAAGCAACAAAAGCAAGAGAGCAAGAAATGAAAGACGAGAAGGAGCAGGAGAGAAATAGGCGCGTTCAAGCCATCAAAGACAAGCGCAAGGCCAAAGAAGAGAAGGAGCGATATGCAAAGATGGAAGAGAAGATGCACCGTAAACTGGTTGAAAGGAGGAAGCGAAGAGAAAAGAGGAACAAGCTGCTGAACAGCTGAACAGTCGCTTTGAAGGTCTCCTTCAACGTCTTGAGCTGTATGTTCACAACGTGTACATCAGCCAGGCTTGCTTACCAGGTTCTGTCTCTGCAACGTCTATATTCGCATATTGGCAGATCCCTATGTTACACTGCGAGACAACAGGTGTGGTCCGACAAGCTGTTTTTGTGAATGGACGGTACCACCTCAAGCAAGACTGGGCGTATGATGTGTTACTGCACGACTCACACTTCCCCATCGCTATCCTTGAAAATACTGGAACAGCAAAAGTGTCATACTCGCTACTCCATACGGCACGAACCCACAACACTTTAGCAAGGACCGCCGCTTTGATACAAAGAAGATGCTTTACAAGGCAATCTGACTTGCTGCCAAATTCCCCCAGCAAAACAGAACGGTGGAGGGGAAATCCATGATTAAGATCTGATGGCCAGAATCAGAGTTGCAAGACGGCGCAAGAACTCAAGGATGACTGTCCTTTCAAATGTCCTTCAGCCAACGCTGTCTCGACCAGTCAGTTGATGCTTTTGATTGCGTCTAGGCTGTGTCAGCTTCCAGACCCTTCACGATATGCTCGATCCAAGCGACACTGGCAAACTTGCACATCAGCGAGACGAAGTTTCAAGCCGAAATTGTTCTCCCTCACTTCCTGCAATATGCTGCATGTGATGGCAACGAAGCATTCCTCTGTGACTAGCCATACAGTCGAGAAGAGTCGACAGAAATCGCCGTCCTTAGCCGGGAGTTGAATTAGCTTCTGTATATGCACAAGGAATTGACAATGCTGAATCACCCAAAAATCACTTGGAAAACAGGGCCGAGCAGTCTCTCCCCACTTATGTCAACCGGCTTACTGCTAAGCTCTCAATTTCATCCTGCCATAACCTCTAGAACGACTCTGCCAACTCCCGCTCCTTTCACGTCCAATACTGTCTTCGTCTTTCCACCTACTTTTCTTATCTCCTCCTCAAACTCTGCAACGCCCCCTCCCACACCAAAATATACCTTTTTCGCTGCTACATATGCCTCTGCTTTCCCCTTGTCTAGTGAAAGGCTCAAGATATCAACGACTGTTTTGGAGAAGACATCCAATGATCTCGGTTCATAAATCGTTTCGCTAGCAAGCACTAACACTTCCTCTCCTATCTTTTCCATATCAGACTCACCAGCACGTTCTCCTGGTTCTTTTAGTAGCTCAAGAAATTCATTCCCCCATGCTCCTGAAACGAAATCGACCTCTATATTCGCATCCTGAAGGGTCTCCAGACACTCTCCTACCAAATCCTCATCAACCTCCAAATCATCTTCTTCTTCCTCCTCACTCAGCCCATCCTCCAAACCCACCGTTAAAACAACCGTAAGAAACACATTCACAGCCGTACACAACCGCAGCACATCCTCATTATAATCACACAGTGTAAACCTCACTGTCCCCCTACTAGCCCCACCCATCCTCCTCCTCTCCTCAAGCACTCTCCGCAACAAAACAAGACAAGGCACCGCGCTCCCAGCCCCAAGTTCAACAACCCGCCACCCACCCCCCTGCATTCCCTCCTCCTCCTCTTCAAACGTAAAAGCACCAGAAGACAGAAACGAAGATCCCGAATCCACCTTCCAAGAAACAAACGACGCAAGATCAACCGCACACTCCCACGTCTTGAACCCGCCCTCGTAGATCCCCGTGCTAAGATCCCCCGTCTCGAGGCCGGAGAGAAGACTCGACGTTCGTGTTACCTCGGACGATTCATCAACGGGGTCAGACTCGTGCATCAATTGTTGGCGGATGTCGAAGAGCGAGCGGCGGGGGATCCTGAGCGATATTGGCCCCGTGTCGGTGTTGCTTAGTGCGTCTTCGTCTGTGTTGCTTCGTGTGTCTTCGTGCGTGTTGTGTGGTGAAAGAGGGACGTCGATGTAGTTGTATGAGAGCTGGTCGGGGAGCGACTGGAGTAGATCTGAGAGGGTATGGCGCTTTGGCGCGATGGTTGTTGGGGGCTGGGATGTGGGATTGATGGTTGTGTTTTTGAGGCTTGTGGTTATGCTTTCTGAGGGGTCGTTTGGTGTGGCGTCGTGGTCGTCTTCTTCTATGTCGTTGCCGGAGAAGGAGAAGGAGAAAGACATGGTGGTGGTGGTTGGTTAAGGTTGGACTTTGTGTGGACGTAGAGGATTAAGGGATAACCATGCACAAAATTTATAGTACGTGGTAGTGATATTCTGGTTTAGGAGGAAAAGGAGTGCTGGCTGTGACCACTATTTGGTCTTCGGCCGCGTTACGTTAAGCATGTATTATCTAGTTTGCGGGACCTGGATTGGTCGAAGAAGTCAGGGAAGATGCTTTTCCAGAAGAACTTTTGCATGAAACAGTCTGTTTTGTAAACAATCGTCCATGTGACGGCGTTCAATCGTCTGATAGCCTATATAGCCAAACTCAAGCCTGAGGCGCGTTCATATGCACTCTAACCAATTCAAAAAGTCAAGAATGACCACCAGCGCCAATCGCTAATCATGAGATATCCTGTACTCCTTACTTCCAGGTCTTGTCGTGCGTGTTGACAAGAGAATCGACTACCGTCTCTTCGCAGCCATAGCTTCCAACTTCTTCTTCCTTTCCAGTTTCTCCTTTTTGAGCTTGGTTTCAAGCGCAAGTTCCCTGGCATCGTCTTCCCTAGCTGCTCTTTCGGCCGCACGTTCCTCCGCTTCGACATCACCAAACCCACCTTCCATATCAGACTCATCCGAGTAATCACCGTAGCCATCTTCACCTTCATAGCCATCGTAGTCACCTTCATCCTCCTCATCTGTCCCCATGTACTCGTCAAATTTACTTGGTTTTTTCTGTCGCATCTCCTTCTGCAGTTTCTTCGGAGCAGAGTTCATGGTGCCCTTATAAGCTGGAGCAGCAGGAGCATGTAAAGGTGGTTTGGGACCCTTCAATGGCTTGGACAGCTCGCCTTTCTTCACAGGACTAGCGCTTCGATGGCGGGAGTCAATCTTACCATTGTGACCAGGTTTCGTCGAATGCAAATCCGCATGAGCACCTTTGCCTTTCTCCTGTGTTTCTTTCTTTCGCTCTGCTAACTTTGATATTTTTATCTTTTCGGTTGTTTGGTGTTTGATCATGCCTATCTGGCTTGGCGCTTTGGACGACTGGGCTTCCTTTGCTCGTGCCATTATCTCAGCGTATGACCCTTTCGAGGGAGCCTTTGCTGGTGCCTTGGATGAACTGAGGTTGTTCTGGGGCACGGAAAGACCATTCGTCGGTTTCAGGATTGTCGGAGAATTCGTCGTACTACCGTTGAGCTTTGTTGGTTTCTGACCATCACGGTCAGAAACTTTCTGCACATTCTGGCTTGGTTTTGAGAGCTTTACTGGTCGCTCAGAAGAGATATCATCTGCCTTCCTCTTCAGATTGCTACCTTGTTGAGACGCAAGCGTGCCAGCTGTTCCTCTGTAAACTGATTTGATTACCCCACCTGAAGCCGGTGTGGAGGGGGCACTCTTCGACAAATTTGACAACAGAGGATTCGAAATCGCAGGTCTTGAGAGCGGCTTGATAGGCGGCGCAGGCGCCTTTTCGCCACCGATGGAACTGATGAGATCGCCTAAAAAACTCATATTGATTATGACAATCAGGAAGAAAGATCGGTGAGTGGTAGGTAGCTGAAAGTGCAATTATTTATGTGGTCGCGTTTGCGTATGCATAACGCAAATAGAGATTGAGGCGCAATCGGCCCTCACGAAGCATGTGCAGATATAAATGGATGGGAGGAACAGGGAGGAGGCACAACAACCAATATTTATACAGGTGGCTATTCCCTAGAGGAACAAACGTCTGACGCTCCTGCTGCTTCCAGAAAGGCAAGAAAGTGGTCCGTGGGGCTTTACTTGACTTGTACATAGCCGCTTTCTGTCGGCGACATTGGGGCAGGTTTACCGATTGCCATTGTGAAAGCAGTGTTGATCTCTCGCCCGAACTCCAATTCATCACGAAACGACAATCTTCAGCAAACTTCGCTGTTCTCGTACGGCCCGCAACGAAGATCCTTGGGCGATCGCAATGAAGGCTTTATCATCAGCGCTATGCTTTTGAGAGGAAGTTTTCACGGTTTTATAAATTATGCATCAAGACATACTACAATTCGCAAACACCAAAACAGATGAACTTATTTGAGATCGATAGGCATCCTTTGATTTGATCTCTACTTGTCGCAAGCTATGCTGGGCTTTCCCTTACGCGACACACACATGACTTCATGGAATCGTGATCATTCTAGTCACATGCCGTGGAAATCTTGGAGAAATGTGCCGTCAAGTAGTCTTGCCAATATTCGTCTTGCGGTTGGGCATTGGAATGGCCTTGCTGAAAATAGTGTATTCGAAAGTCCACAGGGATGTGTTGCTTAGTCGAAGAGACCGAAACCCATGTCCTCGTCGGACTCTTCCTTCTCCTCTTCCTTGGCTTCCTCCTTAGCCTCCTCAGCTGGAGCAGCACCGCCGGCAGCAGCACTAGCACCACCAGCAGCGGCAGCACCACCGGAACCACCGGATGGGACCGAGGCGAGCTTGCTTGAGCCTTCAGCGATCAACTGTCAAAACATTAGTACCCGACTTCTTCAGTATATCAGCGACTTTCGTACCTCGTTGATGTCCTTGCCCTTGAGTTCGGAGATGAGCTTCTCGAGTCTATCTTCGTCTGCGTCAATACCGACAGATGACAGAACGCCCTTGATATCATCGGCGGATGGGCTGGTGTTGCCAGCAAGGCCGAGGAGGAGGTATGCCGCGAGGTGCTTCATTTTGAGGTTGAAAACTACAGCTGCATTAGTCTATGCAATATGCAATCGCGCGTTCTTTATGACTGACATTCGTTTCGAGAAAGGTGAACAAGAGAACAATCAATTTAAGCGGCTGGCGCGGACTGGTCTTCAGGTTCAAAGTTGAGATACGTGTAATTGAAATCTTGCGAGCCGCAGACAGGCTCTGACCAGCGAGTAGTGTGGGAGTGCCAAGATTTCTGACAAAGTCCGGGCTAATCTCAAATAGCATATAGCTTCTTACACAGTCTTGGCAAGCAATTCTTGCAGCCCGCTCGACTATCGGCGTGCATATCTCGTATCTTAACCACCATTTCGTTTACTTGAGGGGAATGAAACGCGAAGAGTGAGTAGCACCGATACCTGGTCGACCGTGCTTGACAGGCTTGTACGAGATGGAGAATTCACCCAAGTAGTGACCGACCATTTCAGGCTTGACTTCGACTTGGTTGAATTCCTTGCCGGAGTAGACGCCGACAACTGAGCCAATCATTTCTGGGACAATAATCATGTCTCGCAGGTGTGTCTTCACGAGATCTGGCTTCTCGTTGGGCTTTGCTTCTTGCTTGGCCTTTCGGAGTTTCTTGATCAGACCCATTGGTCGACGCTTGAGGCCTCTGTTGAACCTACGTCGGGCGCGGGCGTGAAGGATAGTGAGGA
>Ga0068631_100992_pt1 | contig 10677 bp, 8 predicted proteins | sample InSIn5gowninarea_2_FD_77434 | JGI IMG/M metagenome (GOLD analysis project Ga0068631, IMG submission 77434) | Clean room microbial communities from NASA Spacecraft Assembly Facility at Jet Propulsion Laboratory, Pasadena, California, USA -... ...
CTGAAAGAGTACTCCCCCGCTTCCGTTCCCGCTAGTATCGACGGCGAGGTACGGAGCTAGGTTAATATTAAACGGGGCTATTACGTTGTCTCGAATCGCTTTCTTGATAAGGCTGAATGTAATGTTGTATTCCTCGGTCTAAGTGAATCCTGCGTTCTCGACCTAATGTATGCGCTTTAACCTATACCCTATCGGAAGAACAACATGTTCCTCGGATCGATAGGCCTTTCTTATAATAATGGCCAGGCTTGCCCTCCCCGGAATAAAACTTTTGACCTAGGGCGTTAACTAGAGGAACGTATCCAGCTCCTCTCTGTTCGTAGGGCTGGCCAATCCATGATACGATCTCGATGCCGCACCGACGGACGCAAGCTATCAACTCCTCCGGTGAAGCTAATGAGGTCTATATTATATATAAAGAAGAAAGATTTCTTGCCCGTTAGGTATACTGGGCCCTATACCACTCTCGGAAGATATTTCTCATGTATAAAGATACACATTTCTTTAAACGTCGAGGCCGACATGTTGTGATCATCGATGAACGGAGAAAATGCGAATTCCCTATAATTTCTAATAAGCGAGGGTATTATCTCGTAGGTCTCCGTCGGCGGTATCCTCCCGAACACTAGATTAGAGAATTAGTAGTAAGTATAGGAAGATCCTTTTAGCCCCTGGCCTATCCTCCGGTAGAAATACTGGCTATACGGCGTAATTATACCTATCTTATACATGTCCGTCCTCCTAGTCTTCACCGCCTAGTACCCGTTCGCGGTATCGTAGACGCTAAAGACCTTCTTCCCTAGACTTACAACCGTATGGAGAACCTTATCCATGTTATATATCGGATAGTTCGACTTTATAGTGTACTTGTTTATAGGCTTAAAGTTATAAACCATCCGGAACTCCGTCGACCTAGGCTTCTTCGGAGGAAATAAGGTTGCGGCGGCCCATTCGCTGCTCCCGATATCAAGGATTCCTACTTTAACCATCTAGGGAAATATCTTCTCCGCGAATGCAACTTGGCCTAGCGAATATTTCACTACTTTAGAACGAATAGGAACTATATCCGGCGTGAGCTCGATTGCATGCTCGATAATATCCGTTACTTAGAGCTCGTATAGCTTTATAATGAATGCCCCCTTCTATATATAGAGGATTCTTCGGATATAGTTGATGCGCTCTACTATATCCGTAGCGGGCCTAATAGTAATCTTCGAGGATAAGAACCACTCATCAATCTCTTCCTGTGGAGTAGGAGAAAGAGGTCTTTTCTTAGGCCTTCGCTAGGTTGGAAATCTAAGCGAACTTCTCTAGATTATAGGTTCTATCGGCGGTACCTCGATATTCTGCGGCTTCTTAAGCGGAACCGCGCTTATACATCGAACCTCTCGTCGCGTATTCGTCGTCAGCTTATCGTTGATAGTTGCTACCTATCTCGATATATATAGTTCATGTTCGGCGACTCCGGGTTACTCGTCGGGTATCTCCCTTTTAAAGAATTTATTCTTCGGATCCGGGAATCTCCTTTGCCGGATCTAATCTAACTCGTCGACATTATTATCGAAAGTCGGGATCTTCTTCGGAATATCCTTCTCATCATCCGCTGTATCGATATTAAACGAAATATTCCTCCGCTACGGCTTAGCTCCGGTAGTTAATTTTACGACCGCGGGTTACGAAATTATAGCCTAAGCCGCTCTATCAATTTCTGGCGCGTACGTACGCCGAACTTCCTCCGTATAACTATCGCCCTCCCTATTCTCGTCATCCTCCCTACTTACGGCTCGTTCTAGTCGGTAAGGTACCTTACTCGCCGACCTCACTCTTTTCCCGAAGTATTACTACCCGTATCGGATTCAGACGTCGTTTCGGATTCCGAATTAATTTCGGGTTTTATTAGCTTCCTGATATAGCGTAATTCTATACGTATACGGCGCGCCTGCCTATTATATTAGCGAGACTAATCCTGAAGGGAATCGCTTGTATCCGATTTATCTACGTTGCTCTCGCTATCGCTTTCTTTAAATTCGCTTATAGCTTCGTACTCATCGCGCTCTTCTAAATCCTAGGCCTAAGTAGCGGTGATCCTCATCCTTCGAATGGGTTGGACTTAGGTTACGCGACCATGAATACTGATAGCTATCCTACGCTTTCCACGAATGGTGACATGGTCGTCTCTATAATCGTAGATATAACTAATACGCTGTATCTAATTGCTGCTTAGAAGAATATCGTATCTAGAAGAACCTTCTATAATGAACAGCCTATATTCCGCTATAACCCCTTGCACATTAATAGGAGCCTAGACATACTGGCTAATGTTATGAACCTAGTAGTTGGCCATGCGGAGGCTAATGATCTTAATGGACCTAAAAACCTGGAGTCCCGTACGCATAACTATCTAACGGGAGATTAGTTCGATGACCGCTCCGCTGTCGATTAACACATTCGAAATTTAGACATTCTTGATCCATGCGGTGATGACTACAATATCTACCCTCCTTCTATCATCTTCGGGAGCGTAGTGCTTGACATTTAGAGGGGAATTACCCTCCCTTTTATATACCTACGTGGGCTAAGCTATATTCGCAGTAACTACTCTTTTCGGACGCTTCTTGATGATAGTAGGCTAGAGGCCTATAGTAAGATCCGAATATAGCACGGGTGCGAGTTCGAGGAGCTGCTCCTACGAAATGTCGGGACGTCCCGAAGCTGTGCATTGAAACCCCGAACCGATGGTGAATCTTTCTTGTCCAGAATTGATACGGAGTCTCATTATAGGGGGCTACTTTAGTTCTCGATCGTTAGGAACATCGATAGCTCGACGTACCGTCTTCGTCTACGGCTTCCTCTTTGGAAGTATATCAATGAATATTCTATCTAGGGTCTATGATCGATCGTTCGATGCGGTAGTCCTAACCTATTAAGATCTACGCTAGACCTCCTTAATCCCGTTATCGCTGTCTTCATTCTAAACACGTATACGCTTGTTAGCAGTAGCTATAGCCTTCGCTTCTAGAGCGGATTATTTATCCTCTAACCTATACTTCCGTGCAAGGAAGGTGCGGTACTCATTCATTTTCTTCTAGAACCGATTAGGAATAGGGTAACGATCGAGAAGCCCGATGTGCGTAGGTAGGGTGCTTAACTTTAGACGCGATAAAATTGGCGGTATGGGGTATATAGGATTCCGTTCTGTTAGTATTTCTAGTATCCTCCGACGTTCGGGGTCCATTTTCCTAAAAGTAGAGGAGGGTGCATTTTCCTTAATTGCTAGGGTATCGGTTTAACCCTATACTACGGAGGGTTCGGCATTCTAACGAATAGAGTTTGCCGGAAGTACTGTTCCGGTATTAGCTGGCGTTTTCGAGTCATTAGTATTGCTCGAGTAGTCGCCCGAACTCTATTAGCTATAACCCTAATTCCTAGCGTATCGCTCTTCCCGACGCCTTTCGCTACTCTCCCGGAGTCTCCGCTGCTGCTCAATTGGGAGAGTAATCCCGGTATATTTAGGAACTATATAACCTACTTCTCCGCATCTAAAGCAGACGGACCTAAACCCACCTCTAAACCTATCGGGCCGACTGGATAGACGGTTAGCTGTACTATCATTAGCTGATTAACTTTTAATACTAGGCACATTATACTCGTTATTTCTTTCCGGTATACAGTCGTTTCGCTTTGCATTTTAGTTAGCTATAACCTTCACAATAACTGCTTTAGTGTAGTCAGTGAATGCTGCGAATGCATCTACAGTACCTTTTTCGGTAATAGCTAAAGCAGTTGTTTCAAGAGCTGGTTCCTAATCACATAATACTCTACTGACGAGGAGCTTTATATTTAGGAAATCTTTCGACCGTTCAGATTCGGGATAAGTTACAAGCACAATACGAACTATAGCGGCGACATTTATGTTCTGTAGGCCATTAAGGAAACGAGTAACTAGGACCTGAAGGAGTTCTGAGCTGTTTATAAGCTTATAGTACAAGCGAGACGCCTCTTAAAGGTAGTCCGTGGCGGTTTAGTTGTCTCGCTGCTTGAGACTTACGATCTATTTAAGGGTTTAGCTAAGATTACTAGTAACGGCAAATCGCTGGATAAAGGATGAAACGAAACTATCCTATAGTAGTACTAACTGGGCGCTGTCCAGTGTATTCTACTAATCCCGTGCTTCGCCTGAAAGGCCTCGACGGAAAGCAGCACGTAGCTCTCTCTCGTACCTCGGGTTTAACTCCTTAATACCAAGGTTCTATATAAGGAGCTCGATGTCATCGATGTACTTAGCCGGTACCTCACGAAGCTGGCTGGACCCATTGAATTGCGGCTGACTATACGCAATTGGAGGGCGGGAATAGCGTAATATATCTATAACACGGACTTAGGTACCCGTTTCGGGTAGTTCCGATGAAAATGGAAGGATTTTAATAGATGGAGGAGTCGATAGGGATTCTAAAGATGATATTTCGTCCTCGGAGCTGACAACCGGGATTTACCGGATTATTGTAAATGAGGAATCTAATGGCGTTTATACGGAGTCGTCTCCGGAGTTTGGTGCTTGACTTAAGGAGTCTAGGTTTTAAGAGGTTTGAGCGGCAATCTCTTCTCTCTGAGTTTGGTTGGGAATTGAAAAAGTAGAGGGTTTCGGGAGTAATGAATCCAGAATGACGATTCGGAATGTAGGATCTCGCCGTATACTTAAGATTAACTTCTAATAGCCAGGCCTTTCTGCCGCAACGTCCTAGATTTAGGACTCCGCTAATCGTCGGCACGAAGCTCAGGAGGTGCTCTGCTTTAAAGCTCTTAAGATATCCCGGTAGTTCTCAACTACGAGACCAATTTCTTCTTTTAAATATAGTAATAAATCGATAAAAAAAAGGAAGATAATAGGTACTAAATATAAAGTAAGTGTCTTTACTGGCGCTCTCTATAGTCCTATAATGGTCGCTATGAAAAGCTTGGGTGTAGAATACCGCAAACTATACTGTCCGTTTTATAGAGGTAAAGAATACTATCCTCCATCTAAAAGGAAGGGGACGAGCTACCTTTATAGACCAAAAGGTCTATGCAGAGCAGGCTCCGGGATGTCATAATCTACAACATACATTCACTAGCCAATGTAGAGCCACCTCCAACCATGTCAAACCCTACTACCCACACCTGAATCGCACCTCCATTGCCTGAATCAAGGCCCAAATCCGTCAACCCAATCCTGTCTGTGTGTACCAGTCTCAACAATAGTTAAAAGGTATAACTCTTAAATACAGACCTGCAAATATACTATAGGTTAGGTAACGGTTCGGTAAACAGCTAGGCTAACGGTTAGTAAGCGTAGGGTTGATGTAAGTAAATTAGATTTTGCCTACCTAGGCCCCTAATAAATAAAGTGTTCATCGTGTAACCTTCTATTAATAAAATAATAAACTACGGTTAACAGTATATCTACTTATTTATATATATAATTATAGTATAAGCAGTGCGCCTAGAATCAAGAGAACTTATATAGTATACTCTTTAAAACCTCTTCGTCGCCTTATTTTATGGTATCTCTTATTAATAATCGTTACCTTTACGACCTCGCCTACCGCGACCGTCCTTATCGCGTCTATAAAAGCTAGTAAATTAGGTCCCAACTACGCGGTTACACCCTAGCTCGATAGGCAGCTTTATTAATGTAGTAGGAGCGTATATAAGAAGGGAACGATAGAAGAGAGAAGCACGGCCCTAAAGAGTCCTAACTTACTAAGCTATATAAGCTATTACGTTACTACTTAAGCTGGTATTTCGTAGCTTCGTACGTTCTAGGAGCCTAGCGCTTCGATAGCTTCTCTCGCTCATCAGGTAGTATAGTATAGATTTTAAAATATCGCCTACTCTTAACTCCCGTAGGTAGGACCTGTTCCTTATAATCGGCTATAAAGCTAGCAATAACTAGGTAGTATTATCTATTCCTACTATCGGCGTAGCGGACTATAAGACCCTTACTATCAAGTAATTCAAGCGCTGCCAGTCGTTAAATAAACTATAATACCTATTATCTAATACTGCGCTTACGTTCTAGCATTTCCCTTATAGCCTCGTAATATATACGTGCTTTTAGGTCTTCTACGTTACTATATTGGTCTAGTATAATAGGTAAGAGTCCGAGGAGAAGTATACTAGGCTAGCTATCCGAGCGCCGAGTCTCACTATCTAGGTTACCAATCGATATATATACTAGCTAGGCTACTTTATCTCCGCTAAAGCGGGTTAATACGGTTTTATTAGAGGCGAGAAGTAGCGGCACTACTATAGCCTAAGTAAGGATCTAGTGTTTTACCTTACGTCTCCTACTAGTAATCTGTAGTATATAGCTCGGAGTAGATACGTGAATCCTCTACGTTATATTAACGGACTAGAGTATAGACGAGTCTATCTACGAACGCGCGGTACCCGAGAAGGAAACGAACGGTCTTAATAATATCTCTATAGTATAGGATATAAGTCTTCTTTACTGCTTTGTCTAATAAATTATCTATTATAAACTTAGTTACTCTCTATTTGTCTTTTAGTATACTATCCTCTAACTTAGCGATTAGCTCCCGTAAATAATCAACGTTCTTTATTACGTATCCTAGCTACGTATATTACTAGAGTGCCCGGTTAATTGCGCCTTAAGATAACTCCCTTACTTATAGCCTATATCGCCTAATTATAATCTTCTTAACTCTAAAATAGATAATATACTAGTCTATCGGGCTTATCTCTAGAGGAGTCCTGTCTAAGTTAGCCGCTGCTATATATCTTATATAGTAGACTTACTATAGTATCTATTAGCTATTTAGCTGGATTCTCTATTTCTTTGGAATACGAGACCTCCCTAATAGTTAAGGCTGTCGATAGGAGACCTAATCCTAGCTGAATAGTACCTAAGCTTATCGTCGTCTCTACGTCGTCGTCTACTACTAGTCTACGCGCGCGTGTCCGCTATATAGAGTCTCTACTATCTATTACTTAGCTCTCCTTATTAGGCTTATCTTATCTAACGTATTCCTCGATAGAATCTATTCGCGCCTCCACCTCTTCCTCTTTGGCTTCGGTATTCCCTTGCAGCTCGCCTAGTAGATAAAGGTCGGAACTTCTATTAGCTAGCCCGGAATATTCCTATTACTCTATCCCGGCGTATATACGTGGCGGAGGTCTTGTGCTACAAGGATATCCTAGAGTCTCGCCCTTACGGGGGTATTTTAGCTAGTATTATCTCTACTCCTTATAGCCGTTTAGCTTCTTTCCGTAGACGTACATTCGTATTTCCCTAGATAGAGGCGCTATAACCGTGCCGTAAGCAAGGCTCTTTTACTATATCTATTAAGAAAGAATATAGTAGGTGGATATTAAAAATTGGGGATAAAAAGTGCATATATTGACGCAGCTAGGCGATACGATTCTAAATATTAAGTCGGAATACAGATCCCACCAGTTATAGTTATAATATAGCGTCGTAAAGTTACGCGTTTATAGCGAGCCTCCTTAACGAATATTTAAGAGTTCTAAGCTTGTTGGCCTAGGTAGATAGACTAAAATATACTACCCGATCCCGTGCTTGGATTATAGATTAGGAGAGCCGAGTAGGAGGCTGTATCCGCCTATAGACGGTAGAGTAATACCCGTCGTACGAATAGTATCGCGCCGTAGACTAGAGAAGAAATGACCTATATCTCTACCTACTACCTAGTAGGCGCTTAAACCTAATACTGCTATCCTGCTCGAATCGTTAGGTCGACTTCTTTATCGATATCACCAATAGTATTACGCCGTAAACTAGAGAAGAAATAACCTATATCTTTACCTAATACCTAGTAGGCGGCCTAAATCTAATACCGCTATCCCGTTCGAATCGTTAGCTCGACTTCTTTATCGACACGAGTACCACGCTGTTTCTATACCCGCTAATCATCGCTGTCTCGTCTAAGTTGTACTTACGGACTCTAAACGCGATAGGTAGGGTACCGTTATATAACCAAGACATATAGCTTCTAGTAAGGTCCTCTAATATCGAATTGTAGTAGGCGTCTAATGTTTATCTAGTATAGCCCTACTTCTACGTTATCTAGAATACTACCTAAATCTCCGCAGTAAGATCGAGTCCTATTAAACGTTCCGCATTCTACTTGCGCTAGATAGTAAGGCCTATAATAGTAGCTATATGTTCCGCCTCCTAGGTATTAAGCTCCGTGTATCGGACGGGGTCGTAAAGCGTAGTTATAAGGCGATCTTCCTAGACGATATCTCTAGGATAGAAGATGCGATTAGCGGTAGCGTTTTACGCTATATATTTCTTTTTCTTCTTGAAGCTGAGTGTTTACTAATAGAAGTGATAGATACTTACCGTACTAGGTAGGCGTTGGTTACCGTGCTAGGTAGGTGTTAATTAAGGGTAAGAGAGATTAATAGAGGTAAAGGAGAGATAAAAAGAGAGGTAAAGGGAGAGATAAATAGCGAGGTAAAGGGAGAGATAAATAGATAGGTAAATATAGAGATAAGTAGAGAGATAAGTAGAGAAGATATAGATTAATAAAAGAGCTAAGAGTTAAGTAGAGAAGTGAGTGAAGAGTTAAGTAGAGAGATAGATAAAAAGATTAGTTAAGAGGGAAATAGAGAGGTAAATAGAGAGCTAAATGGAGAGATAGGCTAAAAGATAAATAGTAAGAATATCGAAATAGTTCCTTTACTCTTACGTTTACCGCTACTTTTACCCTTACTTTTACCCTTACCTTTACCCCTACTTTTAATCTCACCTTTACCCTTACTTTTCATCTTTCTTTTACCCTTACTCTTACCTTTACTCTTACTTTTACCCTTACCCTTACTCTTATCCTTAAAAGCTCACTCTTATAATCTTATTCTTACTTTAACTCTTAAACTTACTCCTTATCTCCCTCTCCCTCTCTCTCCTTCTTAGCCTCGGTTATAAGTATCTCTCAGCGACCTCTCTCCCTTTCTTAGTAATCTTATACTCTCTCTCTCTATCTCTCTCCTCTCATCGATTACGTGGAGAAGAATTCTCCTAACCTAGAAGAATAGTACCGCAGCCTTGTTTACTAATATAAGTTATACTTATCCCGTCCACGATATACCACGTCGAGTTTAGTCAGTACTAACGTAATTATAGGGAGTACCCGCCGTACTAGGCTACCGACTATCCTTATTACCGCGCCGAGCGCTCCGTCTACGGATACTATAATCTCGGCTACTTTCTTTACCGAGCCTATAGTATACGGTATATAGCCCTAGTATAAGTAGTATTTGGCTATATTACCTTAACAGTCGACTAGTAGTATACCATACTTATAGCGTACCATCCCGACGCCTAACTATAGTAAGAGGGCGAGGAAGAGGATAATAGAGTAGAGGATCCGCTAGCTAACTACTAGCTCTTTATTATAGGCTTCGATTATAAGGGCTCCTAGGTCGGTAAATACCGTAAAGACGCTAGGACGACGCGGGCCGAGTTAGAGGGGATATCCTTAGAGATATTTAACCCCTAGTAGGGCGACGATAGATTAAGGTCGGATATAGAAGCAACGTAGGCTCGTTACGCGGCCTTCCTTATCGAGCTATACGTAGGTAGCGCGTTAGATATCGATAATTCGTATAACGATTAGTGTAAGTTTATAACTCGTATTACGAACTTCAATAAACCTAGCCCCCGTTACGATGTTAACAAGTAGATCATATAATACTAATAGGTTAGATAAGAACGACCAGCTTAGGTTAGGCTAAGGTACTTTACTTAAGTTACTTCTTACTACTCTTTAACTTGATTATACTAAGCTCCTATCCTTCTAGTAGTGCCGGATCAGCTTAGGTTAAGGTAAGGTGCTTTACTTAAGTTACTTCTTACTATCCTTTAACTTAATTACTTAAAGCTCCTATACTTCTAGTAGTAATTAGACTATATTCGAAAGATTTCCTTCACTTTACTAAGTCCATTCAAGAACGTAGCGCGAGAGGATTTTCTAATATCTACTCGGACTACTATATCCCTTCGTAATCTATCGAGCTTAATAGCGCGAAAATAAAATTACTACCCTCCTAATAAGAATTAGATTAATCGATAGTCTATTATATATACCTAAATGCTGGAGCCTTATGTATATATACGACGAGTCTGACTAAGAATACTACGTTAGGTTTATACCTTAAGGCCCTTATATCAGCCTTTACCTTTCCATTAACGATGTATTATAGTATCCAAGGAAACTCGGGCAAAGCTACGATTTTATATAGGGAAAGATCGATAGCTATATCCGCTAACTATAATAAACGATTTTTAGTTAGGAATCCTTATAGTTCTTATCGGTACTAGTAAGAGTACTAGATTTACGATAATAGTCGCTAGACGTGTTATCTCCTAGGAAATGGATTAGTAACTCCTCGTCGAGACCTAGGTTACTAGACGCGTATGTGTTGGAATCTACTAGAAGATCCTAGAAGATTCTATATTACTAAGCTATACCTAAGCTAGTAATCACTAGAAGTTACTAGAAACTACTAGAAGTTACTAGAAGTTACTAAAAACTACTAGAAGTTACTAGAAGGTTCTAGAAGGTTCTTCTACTAGAAGATTCTATAACCTTCTATAAGCTTCTATCATGTTCTATTACTAATCCAACATTAGTAATACGCTTAGAAATCAAG
>Ga0068631_100997_pt1 | contig 10621 bp, 8 predicted proteins | sample InSIn5gowninarea_2_FD_77434 | JGI IMG/M metagenome (GOLD analysis project Ga0068631, IMG submission 77434) | Clean room microbial communities from NASA Spacecraft Assembly Facility at Jet Propulsion Laboratory, Pasadena, California, USA -... ...
ATCAAACGCGCTTTATTATTGGTTGAAAAGGTATTAAGTATAATGTGATCTTAAGTAGATAGCGTTTTTGGTACAAGATATGATTTCCTATATAGTTTTCATTGTTGCCCGAATATCATTGTTGTTGGCCGTACATCCGTTTTTCTTGCCCGTATCCATTGTTGTTGCCCGAGTATCTGTGCGTAATTGCTTGTCCCTTTTTGTCGCTAGTTATTAAATGATGCTGTATGTCCAGCTCTGTATCGGTATTCTGACATGATGTTTCAACATTTTCACAAAAAAAAAAAAGTGAAAAATTTCAGCCTTCCCCTCTATCTACAAAAGATATACACAAACTTCAAAGTCATTCATAATCATCATTCAATGGTTCAATTGCTTCCGTCATCGAAAGGTTGCAGGTTCGAGCCCTGCGTCGGTCAAGGCCGGCTGGCTCAATGGTAGAGTATTCGACTACGGTTATCATTGAATGATTTTTTTGCCTACATTTTTTGCACGCGTTTATAGAAACCCTAGGATTATTCATAAGTTATTATAGTAATACAAATGCCTTTTATAATGAGTTAATATCCACCACCTTAGATGATAGACAATGGTGAGCAACCAAGACCAACGAGACCGTCTTGACCGAAACCTTCACAACAGACCTGTGAATTGTGTTAATAGTGGTATGCTTAGAAATATTTCGACTTACAGGAGTGTTCTTGCACTCGTCTTCAATGGCGACACCAATGAGTAATGGAACTTGGTCACATTGGACACCAACTTGTGAAGCAATGTCACCAGTTGAGATGAGAGCGTCGTTCTTACCGGTGCTTTCTTCAACTTGCTTGTCGAGGTTACAGCAAGAAATTTCACCGGTGTTACATGAGCCAGTCTTTGATTCCCAGCCAGCTGAAACTGAGGCGACGATAGCAGCAGCGAAGACGGTTTGAGCGATCATTGTAAAATGGAAGTAGATTTGGATAGAGAAGAAGGAAGCTTAAGGGTCCGATATTTATACTTCAGTTTTACCGCACTAAGGATATAGTTTGGCATGAATATTTGCAAATATTGTTAGGAATGGAAGCTAATTCGATAAATGTGAAAATCGTAGATTTGAAGTAATACATACATTTCACAGCTTATAATCATCATACGCTTACTTATAGCACTCGTTGCTGTCAAGTGAAGATTTTCGTTTTTTAGCAGCAAAATTCAAAGCGCAGCAGACTAGTTGATCGATATGTGATCGACAAGAGGTGTACGATACCAAATGGAAGATAATCTGTAGTATACTATTAAACCATTAAACCTTAAATGAAATGAATTAAAAAGAGAAAAAAACTTTATAAACATGCTTTTGTGATATTTCCAACTAATGACAGATTGATATAAGTGCAGACAGTCTACTTGGCACCAAGGGCTTCACGGACCATGTCACTGAAGGTAACCATACAGATGGTTTGCCAAATACCAAGGGCGATTCTTGGGGTGACACCACGGTAGAGACCGTTGATACCACTTTCCTTGTAGATGTGATTGAAAGTGCCAACAACACCCTTTGGCTTGTTTGGATCACTTCCCTTGAGCATAGATTGCATTTCAACTCTGACAACCTCAATTGGTTGGTTCCATGTAGCGAGTGCACCACCAATAGTTGCAGAAGCAACCTTGTCTGGCAAGTTGAGCTTCTCACCATCAGTCTTTCCTCTAGCTTTTCTGATCAAACTCTCTGAGAGTCTAGCAAAACCCATTCTTGAACCCCAGTTTGTCATTTGACGGAGGGCAACAGCGTTTACACCCTTGTTGATACCTGCAATACCTTCTGCCTTGTAGATATCACCAAAGACCTTCCAAGTTGATGGTGGAGGGACACCTGATGCGGCTTCTTTGTGTCTCGTGATTTCGACAGTTTTCATGCAGGTACAGAAACCCATAGTGGCGTAAGCCTGGGCGATACCACCACCCATACCACCGAGCAAGCCGGCGGCGGCGGGGCTAACACCCGCTGTGACGGAGTATTTCTCAATTTCAGCAGCAGTGAACAAAAGGACGGCACCCTTTGTGGAGGCTTCAATCCAGGCCTGCAGGTTGTTAGTGAGGCTATTGTTTCTTTATCGTGTACATACCCATGGTATCAAACCCTGGTAGAAACCAGCAACACCACCACGGGAGTAGATTCTTTGTACGGCTTGCTTCATAGTTAAAGATCTATCAGCTGCCAAGGTACTCTTCAAGACTTCTAAACCTTGTCCAAGAGTGGAGACTGCGCGGTTGTTAAAGAGTGTAGAGGAAGAGTTGAGTAAGACTAACCCTCGAATAAGTTCATTACACTACCAACAGCAATGTTACTCCATGAAAAACCCTTTTTGCCTTCGACTGGTGCCATTTTTATATTTTCTAGTGATGGTATTGGGGAAAGTCAACATCAGCTCACTTAAACCCCACTCGTTTGATGAAATAAAAAAAATTGTATATTTAATATAACTATGAAAGGAATAGGCTGTATATTTAAATATGCGTATAATATACCGCCCAATAGAGAAGCTCGGATGACAAATAATCTACTGACGTATAACAAACAGACATCACCGGTAGAAAAATTATTCATGAAAGCATATAAAGAGTATAAAGAATAGTGGTATAAATATATGTCACTTAACAAGCGCAATTGTCTCCAACTTGTTTTGACTGACCGTTGTTTGCGTTCAAGTTTACGTTGTTTTGTTGTGTTTGATCCTGTGCTCTTGATTTTGTTGAATTGACGATCTGTTCGAGCGGGATTTTCTTTGCGATTTCGGTGAAGACTTCAACTACACCCTCGCCTGTCTTGGCTGAGGTTTCGAAGAAGAGCAAGTTGCTCTCCTCAGCGTATGCTTGTGCTTCGTCACGGGAAATAGCTCTTGACTGGTCTTGGTTTGGTGTGGCTGTTGCATCATCACGCTCTTCTTCTTCCTCCTCTTGAGAGCCCTCGACAAGATCAAGCTTGTTGCCGACGAGTGCGATTATGACGTTAGGTGAGGCTTGTCGTTGCAACTCCTTCACCCAGCTTTTTGCCTTTTCGAAACTGGAGGATGATGTGATGTCGTATACTACGACAGCTGACAATGCGTTACGGTAGTACCTAGACGGAGTTCTATTAGAGATACTCTGCTATTAATATATAGACCCACATTGGTGCCAGACTTCTGAATCTCTCTTGACCTGCAGTATCCCATATCTCAAATTTAATCACCTTGTCCTCTAATCTACATTTTTGTGCTGTACACTGTGTTAGTTGCTATAGAATATTGATGCCACACGCACTCAAGAAGGCTGCACCGATAGTTGGCTCCTTATACTCCTGAAAGTCGTTCTGGACGAATCTTAATACGACGGAGGACTTTCCAACAGCTGCTTCACCGAGTAAAACTAGCTTTACTTGTACTGGCTTTTGGCTTTCGCTCATTACGCTACTTTAGATCCTGGGTGAGGAGATACAAGAAGTGTAGGCGAGAATAGAGAGAGATATGACAATCTGACTAATAATTTATTCATTAGATCTTGTTTAATATATTTATTAATTTATTCCCCCCTTGATCAAACTCCACGACGTAATAATTCTCGCAGCATGTCGGAACAGACTCAGCCAAGGCGGTCTGCGAGCTTATTTAGACGTAGATCTAGAAGTTCCTCCGTCGCATCTTCAGTAAAAAATGGTTCATCTCCCTATCAGCAGGAAGATTTACCACCAGTTCCACCGATGCCTGACAATGCAAACGAAAAAGCGAAGAAGAAGTTTGGACCTATCCCAGTCCCACGATTTGGTATCTCTCGCACTTCGTCTAAGCAATCTACCGCCAACAATGACAGAGTGCACAAAGAGGACGTAAAGGAGGGTTTCAAGAAGGATGAACAGCATGCAAAGGTGTGAGTAACCACCCAGTCTCTCGATCTCTCACTTATCTCGCTTTTTAGCCATTCCTTCGATCCAAATGAACCAACTTCACAGAAAGAAGCGGAATTAAAAGAAACACAAAAGAGCACTACAGATGGCGTAGAAGGCGATAACCTTCCTAAACCACCTACAAAAGATGAGGAACAACCTGAAGGTATGTGTCACCAGATAGCAAATTTACATTCTTAACAAAGACTTTCAGCCGTTCCAGAAGCCTCTATAGTCCCTCCAAAGCAACAAAAGACCACTCCAGCTCAGACAACAGCACAGAAAGGCGAAGAAGCTTTCAAGTCTGCTCCAATTTATGCTATCGATGATATTCCAGGTTACCTGTCACATAAAGAAGATAACCTTCCCTCAACTACCCTTCCAAAGTGGTACATGAGGTCAAAGGAATTACCAGATAGTCTTGGCGCCCAGTCATTCGATATCACCGGTGCTGAGGACGACGGTGGATCAACTTTACTTCCTGAAAAGTTCTACGGTCAATGGTTTCACAACGCAGCTGTCGTACTCGTTTCTTCCTTGTTTACTTATACTCTTGCCTATTTCAATTTCGGTATTGGTCCTTTGGCGATCGTGGGAATTGCATCAGTCACGTACTACAACATTAGTATTTCGAAAGTAGACAAAGATGTTAAAGACGGTATCTCAAGACAACTCATGAAACCAGCGCTTGAATCTGAATCTGAATCAGCCGATTGGGTTAACAACTTCTTAATGAACTTCTGGACCCATCTTGAACCATACATTTGTGAGCAAGTCATCACTAATGTCGAACCAATCATTGCACAATATAAACCAGGCTTTATCAAGTCCGTTAGATTAGCTCATCTCACACTTGGTAGCAAGGCACCAAGGATTTTGAGTGTCAGAACTTGGCCATCCACAGCTGACAACATCATCACCATGGATTGGAAGGTTGCCTTCACACCAGCCAACTTAGGTCCTCTTGGTGAAGGTCAAACAGAAGGTATTGTCAACCCAAAGATTGTCGTTCAGGTTGTCGTTGGAAATGGTAAATTTACTACAACTTTACCTGTTATATTAGAAGACTTTAGTTTCCTTGGTAACATGAGAGTCAAACTTACGCTCATTAACGATTTCCCTCATGTCAAATTGGTAGATTTATCATTCATCGAAAAACCAGAATTCGACTACATTGCTAAGCCTATCGGTGGTGAAAGCTTCGGTTTGGATGTCAACTACATCCCTGGTTTAACTACATTCATTAGAGAACAAGTTTATGGTATTATGCAACCAATGATGTTTGATCCTAATGTGTTCACACTCAATTTGCAAGAAATTCTTGCTGGTGGTGCATTGGATTCGGCATGTGGTGTTTTGGTGATCACTATTCGTCAGGCAAGAGGTTTACGTTCTACCAAGATTGGCAGTGGTGCACCTGATCCTTATACTACCATCACGGTTGGTAATTCTAAGACCATTAATGACAAAACAAAGACACTCACTTCAACGGATAATCCAGTATGGATGGAAACTAAATACTTACTAGTTAACTCACTCAACGATCAATTGGTTTTGAATGTTTACGATTATAATGAAGTTCGTAAAGATTCCGACATTGGTTTGGCTACAATTAACCTTCAATCACTCGCAAATGATCCAGTTCAAGAGCTTGTTATTGCCAAGTTGCTTAACGGTGGTAAGGAGAGGGGTGACATTAGATTCGATCTTAACTACTATCCTGTCATGGAACCACCAAAGGAGGGTGAATCATTGGAAGCTGTACCAGACTTACCTACAGGTGTTGTCAGATTATATGTTCATGAGGCTAAAGATCTCGACACTTCTAAGTCTAAACTCGGTCGTATCAATCCAGCAGCAAGTGTCTTCGTGAAAGGTAAACAAGTGCAACAAACTAACATGGTCAGACACACTAAATCACCTGTTTGGGATTCTCATAGTGAATTTTTGGCAGCCAACAAGGACAAAACTAAAATGCAAGTTAAAATCTATCACGCACACAACTTTAAGCCATCCATGCCCCTTGCAACTGTTAACGTAGACCTCAGTGATCTACTCGACGCTGATGATAAGGAAGGAAAGTGGTACAACCTTGGTAAGACATCCGGTCAAGTTAGATTATCAGCATCATTCAAATCTGTTGCAATGGATGGCGCTCTTGATGGTGCAGGTCAATACACCCCTCCAATTGGTTTAATTAGAGTATTTTGCAAGTGCGCTCATGATCTCAAGAATGTCGAGGCTGCATTCGGCGGTAAAAGTGATCCATACATTAAGGCAATTCTCGGTGGTAAAGTTTACGGTAGAACAAATGTCATTGATAATAATCTCAGTCCCGTATGGAATGAACACCTTTACATTCCAATACACTCATTGAGGGATGTTATTTATCTTGAAGCCGTCGATTATCAAAATCTCACGAAAGACAGACCGTTGGGTCACACAACGCTTAGAGCTAGAGATATTATTAAAGAGAATGACAATGACGAAGAGAGAAAGAATATGCCATACATTGCTACCGGTATTAACAGACGTACATCACCAATGAAACTTGATAAGGGTGGATACAAGGGTGAATTAGAATACCAGGCTGAATTCATCCCTGCATGGAAGATAAAAGGCAGCACATTCGAGAATGAAGAGGAGAAGAAAGAAGAGGAAGCCAAGATCGCAGAAGAGAAGAAAGAGGAAGAGAAAAACAAGGAAGAAAATGGTACTGAAAACGTTTCTGGTGAGGAAGAAGAAGAAGAAGAGGAGAGTGCTGGTCTTGAATTAACCGAAGATGAGCTTCTCGAGAGAGGTTAGTATGAAGTATAACAAGTTGACTCGCCGCTAACATAATATAGAATCCGGTATTCTAGTCGTCAATTGCGAATCTGGTGAATTGGCACATAAGAATTCTCGCCTGGAGTTCCTCCTTGATGATGCAATCTGGCCAACATTCAGCACAGAGAAGGCACGCTCAAAGAAGGCTAACTGGAATCACATTGGAGAGGGTCTCGTACGTGAGCTGTCATTCTCGCAATTGAGAATAAGATTGAATACTGGTGAGCAAGATGAAAATGACCAGGTTTATGCAGAAACAAGCATGGATGTTAGGGAATTCCTCTATCGTACGCTCAACAAGGAGGCAGAATTTACTCTTTCAAACGATGAAGGCGATAATACGTCAAAGCTTAAATTATCATCTAGATACGTACCTGTCGAGATTGAGTTGAGTCTTAGAGAGTCTGTCAACAACCAAGGTAATCTCAGGGTAGAGGTACACAATGCAAAGGGATTAGCGAGTGCTGACAGAAATGGTAAATCTGATCCATACGCTGTCTTCCTCTTGGAGGGCGAAAAAGTCTACAAGACTGAAACTAAAAAGAAGACACTTAATCCAGAGTGGGATGAGTACTTCGAAGTTGAAGTGCCAAACAGAGTTGATGGTAACTTCATGATTGAAGTTTACGATTGGGATAGAATGTCAGCCGCTGATTTACTAGGTGTTGCTAAGGTAGACTTAACTGCATTTGAACCACTAGAATCTACAGAGTTCACTTATGACCTTAAAGACGGTGAGAGTGGTGACCAAGGTAACATCAAAGTCAGTTTCGTCTTTAAACCTTCCTTTATTATCAAGACACGCTCCCGTACCTCCACTTTCAGCCATGCTGGTAGAGCGCTTACCCAAGTCGGTGGCATTGGTATCGGTGCTGGTAAGGGCGTTGTACATGGTGCAGGTCATATCGGAAAAGGTGCGATGTCAGGTGCTGGATTCATCGGTTCAAATGTCGGTGGTGCGGTAGGCAAAGCAGGAGGCTTGTTCCATATTGGTAAGAAGAAATCACCATCTATGGGTGGTAATGAAAGTTTCGTCGATGAGGGTAACAGCGCTCCAAGATCGAATAACGCTCAAATGTCAGACAAACCTGCTTCCAGAGTTGAAGTCGGTGATTTGAATGTCACGGTTGTTAAAGCGTGGGACTTGAAGGGCGAAGGTCATCACGAACAGCCAAAACCAAAACCAGTTCTAAGAATGGGAAGATACAAAGTTGAAGGCAAGTCAGCTGGAAAGACGAGCGAGCCAAGCTTTGACGAGTCATTTATCTTGCATACCAAACCGGAGAAGCCAACATTCAGTATCGAGATCGTAGATAAGCATCTCTTTGGTGATCGCCAAATTGGTTACAATAATGTCATGATTGGTCATTACATCCATCCAGAAAAGAATGAAAACTCTGGTATGTTCTGAAAAGTTTTGAAGTAAAATTTCTTACTAACCATACATCAGCTGAATTCGACCTCGAACTTCTTGGCGCTGGAGGTTATGTTACTCTTAAACTACAATGGTCTCCTAGTGAGAGCCGACCATCAACATCCTCGATGGTTAATGATACTACTAATGATAATACTGAAGCAGATGACACTCAGTCGGTTTCATCAAAATTAAAATCAGGCAAGTCCTCAAGATTTGCTTCACTAGGCAGAAACTCTGTACATAAGGACCGTTAAATTGGAACCTCCTGACGATTTTATGATATATTCTTTTTTTTTTTTGAAAAAGAGATTACACACGTTTATATCTCACTATTTGTCCAATTCGATAACAAAAATACATAATTGTTCAATTTGATCTATAATTTAGAAGTTGTTGTTCCAGGTATAATATGGAGATATCACTCTTGCGAGACATGGTAAAACTTCAACGGTAAATGGTAAAACTGGTGAATTTTCGCCATCTATTGAGATATATCCATCTGTTCTCAGTGGCTTATAATGGTAAGCTTTTGCCTTGTAATATTTCAACGATTGATCGTAAAACATCTTACCATTCTCTGCGCCATCCATGGCTTTTATTTTTTGAAAACGAGAAACATTCAGTTGAGCTGCTATATCAATATAACCATCATTTGGTATCGAAACAGGAAATTGTTTTAAATCTCTAGATACCCAAGGTACTTGTCCAGCGTATAAGTAGGATATATCTCCAGAGACTTTCTCCCAATCGGGTTCAGCACCATTTGGATACTGTACTGGAGGTAACTCTTCACCATATTGTGGTAATGATGGCACCGGTGAATCCAATTTCCTCTCACGTAATTGTTTGATCATCTCATCCTTGTTGTCTTCGTCTATCTTCACGTATATCTCACAAGGACATGGAGAATTCGTGATGAGTGACCGAACGTATCCAATTACAAATCGCGTATCTCCTAACCATCTCATACCCTCAGTTCCAATGTCCAAATCTGCCATCAGACCAGTGGCTTGAGTGAGATAAGATAAGGTGCGTTTGTTGCCTTGTACGATTGAAAATAAATCTAGTGGCATTGGGTTTCCTTTTATTGCATTGAGCGTTGCTAAACTTATGTTACAGCCATCCTCTAATCCGAGCAAGCATAAGCTCAAGCTGTTACCAGATCCTGCTGGAATAGGACATAATGGCATCTGAAGTGCCTTTATTGGGGTCTGATGTTTCATAAAGCCATTCAAAACTTCGTGTATTGCACCATCCCCACTAACACACAATACGCCATCATAATCTAGCTGCATTTCCTTACCAATATCGTAAGCGTGCAGTTTATATTCAAGCACTTAGGAGTGTGAGTAGTTGGTTGGTATACTATCAATGACTTACTCTGGAAATCTATCTTACAACCTGATGCTCGGAGTATTGGGAATACCTTCTCGTTGTAATATCTAATAGCCTTGCCCTGCCCGCCTACTGGATTGACTAACACTAAGAATCTTTTCGGATCCCCGATAGCAGCTTTATTGCGAATATCATCAATCATAGTTTTGGCATCCTCAATTGGGATGTTAGTAGGACTGCCTTTGAACTCAACCAAGTGGTCGTCATGTTGAGAAGATACTACCGATAAGTGTACAATTCCCTCAGCATTGACAATACATTTTACTACTCTATAATAAGTTACGTTTATCTCGTGTGCAACTACTGAATCAATCTGCTCATATATTCCTCCTTTGTTGAAGCAACTAGCGCAATTCCTAGTACCCTTCTTGTTGTAGCAACACCCGCAGCTCCTAGTACCCTTATTTGTTGAATTTGTTTTTGGTGTACGTATCTTTAATCCATCGTTATCTATAATTATAGTAGTTGCTTGCTGATTGCTACTTTCTAGTAGCTTTAATGTACTGCTCATGGGCGGTATTTATTAAAGAACAAAACAAGGGAAATGTTGTAATATGAAAACACTTTCTTAGTAGATTCAATGAGTAAATGCAACACATAAAGTGGCTAGATTCTTCGTAAATTTTGTAGATTAGTTCTCAATTATCCTCATATGACGTATTATATAAGAACACTTGACATGATATGCGCTAGCATATATATGGGAATCCTAACTGGATTCAAATCTGCAAGTCAATCAATTAAATTAAATAGCCTGCGATTTAGACTATATAAGTGCAATATTGCCATACCTACCGAGTAGTACGTAGACAAGTCTTTTATTCGTACACAAAATAAAACAAGAGTTCTGCCAAAGCTAATACCATCTACAAAATACGCGGACGCCAAGAAAGATAACCACTCCCGGGCACGATGTCTCGGAAACAAGCTGGAAGTTGGCCCGACTACCAAATTTGCGGAATTTGATTGATATGAATATTGTGTGACTGAGAAGACAAGTGAAAAATTAAATTCAAATTGAACAATTATGTATTTTTGTTATCGAATTGGACAAATAGTGAGATATAAACGTGTGTAAT
>Ga0068631_100998_pt1 | contig 10613 bp, 4 predicted proteins | sample InSIn5gowninarea_2_FD_77434 | JGI IMG/M metagenome (GOLD analysis project Ga0068631, IMG submission 77434) | Clean room microbial communities from NASA Spacecraft Assembly Facility at Jet Propulsion Laboratory, Pasadena, California, USA -... ...
CAAGAATATAAAATGAGAGTATAGGAAGGAATGAGATAAGTATAAAACTGACAAAAAAAGGATTGACATCAAGGGATTGTTTTGCAACAATAACAGAGTATTATAAAGAGATAGTACTAAAATATAATGAATTATTTTGGTAAGGCTTGGTAAGATAATTAGCAAGATATAAGAATTGCGCAATTGAAATTATTTTGAGGAATCCAAAGATGGAAAAATCAATACAAGCATCACTAATTAGACCTTTCAAAGTCTTGTATGATGAAGAAATCCAATTTGAAGGAATGATAATTAGAATTTGCTTCTATGAAGAAGAAACAAAAAGGGCCCTCATGATTAAATTGGGAAACTTAGCACTTGGAATTATAGCATACCCAAGAAAAGAAAAATAATAGCTCTAGGGTCTAACTATGAAAGAAAGCCATAGTTTCTCATCTGATTGCATAAACATAGAAGACTTGGATAGTGTGGGAGAAGGTATTAACTTTACAAATAAATTTAGAACTATCATTAGTCAGGAAATGGAGTTACCAATTATGAGTTGGATACTTAGAGCACCATAAGAATCTAAAAACTCAAATAACATTGTTATTGTAATGTTCCCTTCTAGGGATTATGATAAACATGTATAATTACTCAACCAATTTTGCATTCATTCACAAATTAGGGTACAATTGTAAATGCTCATTCACCATCCAAATATGCTCTCAAGATTAAATTATAACAACAATAACTAGATCCAATGCAAAGCTCATACAACATGCAAAATTAACCAATATAGGGTATAATTATAGATCTATAACACAACATTAATATGCCTCCAAAAAACTATAATCCACATACATTCTCAGACACAATGAGTGGAAATAGTATAATAGTAATAGGAGAACATTCATTCACATTTTAAGTGCAATATAAGATTCAATATCATGAATAATCAACCAAGAATAAGTATAGGGATGTAACACGTTCTAGGAAAAATCCTAAGACTCAAAGATGCTCAATCAAGACTCCCAAGGGATAATGTAAGATCCAAGATGGATCCCAAGGTTGGCACAAGTCTCAAGATGGATCTAAGATCCTAACTCTAGGGATAGAAGGTCCTCCCTCCAAGGCTAGCACAAGCTCTCCAAGTGAATATAAATATGAATAGGATACTTCTAGGCTAGGAAGCAACCCTAGTCCTTATAAGAAAGAGAGGGAAGCATCCCCAACTCTAAGATGATCCAAGATCAAATGCAAATTGATGATATCTTCTTGTGATGAAATTTATTTCTTATATAGATGTTCAAAATTGAAATTAATATCTCCCAAAGGAAACTGACTAGGAGGGAGTGATACAAAAGTATTAAGTGTCCCCCAAGTTTCCTCATCTTGATCGACTAGATGTAGGGGTAGAAAATAACTAAATTAGCCTTTTTAATTGGCCCAAATAATTACATAGTTGGCTCTTAATGAGCATTTCCCTTTGAGACACAAATATAAATATAAAAATATATAATTTGACAAATAAAATACTCCTAGTCTAAGTACTAATAGTCAAAGTGAATAAGCATGAAGGGTAACATCTAGATGTCCCAAATTACAAAATTTACAAGTCCTACCTCCTTAAATTGCTTACTCTTAAGAAATTCAAAATGCATCCCAAAGTGGTGTTTATATTCTTGTTTTGTCTTCAAGTGTACCAAGCTATCAAAGTATTACAAGTGGTGCTTGACTCCATGGCTATTCTCTAACTTTGCTAGCAAACTATCCAAATACTTTTTATAAAAATAGCCCCTTGATGATATCAAGAGATTGCAATCATTTAGGTGGTTTTCCCAAGAGTTAGAGGCAATAAATGTTGTTAATGGTGCATGCTTACCCAAACTAAAAATTTATGCATTACCTCAAAGTAAGTCCCAACATCTTGTTGCTCTCAAACTGTGAAGAATTATGATTGATACAACATTGGATTTAGTTATATTGTGAATATATAGGATTGATTTGGGGACTAGAACATTAGGAAAATACCTCCCAAATGTTTACCTCACATTAATACTTGATGCTTGACCTCTTTTATAAATGATACTATTCTTAGAAGAGCTAATCTCAACCAAAGCTAGGCATAACTTTGTTGATAATGGACTAATTTTTGAGTCTCCAAAATCTTTCTCTTTAAACACAATAGTCTTCAATTTTTTTTTTCAAGATTCTACTAAACTAAATTGTACTTTATTGTGTGAAAGTCATAGATAATGGATGGAAACTTCAAAGGAAATAGTTGGAGGTTCATATCTTATTTGAAAACATCAATATTCATACATGTTATCATATCATGTATCATTAAATGAGCTCTCCCTTGATGTTTTTCACCCATTACTTAATATGGAAAGGAATAAGTTTTCTCCTTTAACATGTTGTATACTTCATCAAACAAGCCGTAGAATACACCTCTACCATTTACCCCAAAGGTACCAAACAATGTGGTTATAGACCTCAAAATACATCCATTTTTCATCATTTATCATGGAAAACTAAAGGAATGGAATGATGATGGAATTTAACCAATAATGTTTATGTGATGGATGTTGATATACCTTTTTTAAATCAACATGTCTTTTCATCCAAAATCTGAGTATGCATCAATATCTAAGGGGTCTCTTGTGATCATATGAGGTACTTCTTTAAGGATGAAAAAATGGTTGAGTTTTACCTTTAATACGTGCTCTTTATCTTCCATATGACTTTCACAAAACCAAAGATGATATCTTGGCTTTCCCTTGTGATTGGAAATGGTATTTGGTCCTTGTTTACTTTGTAATCATTACTGCAACTTCTAAGAGTACTGTTGTCCCTTTACTTATTGTATGGAATGAAATTTTGGAAAAATGCTTCACTTTATTGTATCTGAAACCGAGTAGAGGAAATAGATATGAAAACATGCTCAACAAACAATACTAAAATCCAACCGTATCATTTTCCCATGTGGTGTGAGTATCAAGACTGGTTTTTATCATCCAATAGAGGCTACCTTTGAATGTTTCCAAGATTGAGATCACTATTTCTGATTATATCACTTCTATATGGTGAAGTTTCATGGATGGTTTAAGTGTTTTGCAAGAGGGTTTCTATGCTATCCTCATGAGTTCTCTCCAATCTATTCATAACCGCTAGAGGGTGTGGCATTGATGCCTTTCAATGTGACCTTCATTCCTTATTCAAAGAAACTCATCTCTAACTTTTAGTAATTGAAAGTGACATCTCCCAATTGATACAACCATTGGAATCCTAGTATGATGTGGGGAAAATCACCCATGGCATAAACATAGAAATCAATTATGATGGTGTAGTTTTCAATGGTTAATTTTAGGTCTCTAATCATCCACTTACACCTAGTTTGGTATCTCTTAGAATTGGTGATTCCAAATTCCTTGGTTTCAACCCTTTCAAAGTTTCTTATAAGGAAAAAGGCTTCATCAATAAAATGATTGATGGCTCCATTATCTACTAGGGTAATGATGGATTCTCCCAAGATATACCCTTCTAATTGGAGGGTGGTATATTTGATAGGTTTAATCAAATATTTTCTAATGAGTTCTCTAAGATCCCTTTTAAACTTTTTGGTAGGTGGATGAGAGGAATATTTGATGACTAATATTTTTCCATATCGGTAAGTGCAAGAAGATGAGTCCAACTTTTGGCCAAAAGTGGAACTATTTTCCTTAATTTTCAGGTTTGGTCACACTTGATCTCAAAATTTGAAGCACTTAGAGCCTAAGTCTTAAAAAATGTTACTTGGGTAAAAATGTAGGTCTTGAAGTCTAGTTTTCAACTATGTAATTTTTGTTACTAATTAGATGATATAAATTAATATTTAATAGGTATGTTTAAAAACCATTGTTTAAAAAATACAGTTTCAGAACCATACCCCATCGATTCCAGAAAGCATAATTGGACCTAAATTAAAATACTTTTTTAAATCCTTTTGCGTAAAGATACCTAAGACACTAAATATTGTGGAGGATATTTTTTTGTAATTTTTTTAATTTTTTATTGGCCCTGATTGTTGTTTCAAAAAGTGCTTATGTTCGGTAAGCATAATTTGACCTAAACTTATCATTTTTAATTTGTTCTTTTTTTTTTTTAAACTTGTGAAGAATTGTATGTAGATTGTGCATATATATATATAAAATTCCCAAAAAAAGTTATTAAACAAATACAAAACCCATTAATTGAAAATACAATTTCAAGACCATACCCCATCATGTACGACAAGCATAATTGGACCTAAATTAAAATATTTTTTAAAATCCTTTTGGGTAAAGATACTAAAGATTGTGGAGGATATTTTTTTATAAATTTTTCATAAATATTTTATTTTTTATTGGCCTTGATTATCATTGTGAAAAGTGCTCATGTCTAGCAAGCATAATTTGACTAAACTTATCATTTTTAATTTTTTTTTTCTACTTATGGAGAATTGTATGCAGATTGTGCACATATATATTTTTTTCATAATTGTAAGAAAATAAAAAGTTATAAAATAAATACATAAACCTAGTAGTTCCTATGGCTTCCTCCAAAGTGGGACTCATCTTCTTGCACTTACCCATATATATGAGACTTATTAGTCATTATAGGTTTCCTAGATAGTACTTGTTGGGGTCTCATCATTTCTTGGTAGAGTGGAAAATTAACTTTTCTTTTGAAATTAGAAGAATATGAAGAGTAATAAAAAGAAAGTGAACACATATATGTACATTCTTCTTGGATGCCCCTTTGTATTAGAATCCATATTTGTTCCAAAGGATTTCTCAATGAATTCCCTCTATTTTCTTATGGTCCCTTGCTTGAGACTTATTCTTCATTGATACTTGATGTGCTCTCTTCCAATATCTTGATGGATGCATTTTGAGACTTGTCTTATTTGATTCCTTGAAGTATGATGTCATGTCCATGGTTGGTGGTGTAGTCTCCCAAGGATACCAACCATTGTACCCCTAAAAAAACTTGAGGTGAATCACCTAATGGGAAAATGAAGAAGTCATCTTTAATAGTGTAATCTTTCAAACTAACCTTCATCTTGGGCACATACTTCTTGCAAGGTGTAATGTTCCCATATCTAACTACCATATTGGAATATGAAAATGGTTTTATCTTCATCTTATTGGTGATGAATAGCATCTCATTTACAAAGTTATGAGTAGCATCCCCATCTATCAAAATTAGGATCTTCTCACCTAAAACTTCTCCCAAAATCTTGATAGTGAAAAATTGGTTTATTCCACTTTAGGTAGCTAATGTTCCCCCACTTAGTGTCATTGGTGTAGTAGATTTTGGGTTTAATATTTGGGTGTTCATAGCTTTACAAGTTTTTCTCATCCAAATCATATCCATCATTATCTATATATTCCTCATCCATTTACTCTTCTTCTGGAAAGATCTCAATGTAATGTATGGCTCCTTTGCTAAGACAATGATGGCCTGATGTTCAATTTTCCTTGCAACAAAAGCACAGATTCTTCATTCTCAATTTATTTCTTTCATTCCTCTTATCCTTGGTTCTTCTTCTTATGTGATGGTTAGGGAAAACATGGGCTACCCACTTGATGAATCTTTCCTTAGTGGTGATGTATCCTTATTGAACGGTGCTCCATGCCAGGTCTATGATATGGTGTCATGTTCTTGTTATTAGGGAGAGTGGAATCTTTAAGATTAATATCCCTCTTGATTGAATCTTATAAATTTGGTGGATCAAAGGCTTTGAACAAGCCCTTCAATGGTTCCCTTAGTCCCTCCATTAAGAGGAAAGCTATCCTTATATCTAATACATTTGAAAGCATAACTAAAACTCTTTGGAATTCTTCAAAATAGGTTCCCTTGGTTGTGACTTGGTGAAGTGTGGCCATCTCTCCAAAGTATTATTCTTCATCCTTCCTTTCAAACCTATAAATAACCCTTTGAAAAACTTATTTAAAATCAAATAATATTTTCATGTCCCAATGTTGTGAAGCCATTGTACCATAACTCATATGTTATGCCTTCAAGATAAAGTGAGGCAAACCAAAATGCATCTATCTCCTTCATAGGAAAAATAATGAAGTAGGTTTTTAGCTTTTGTAGACAAGCACTAGCTGTAGGGTTGCTACCATCGAACTTGTATACTTTCATCTTATTGAGGAAGTTCTCAAATATGATTATATGCTTTAATTTGAAACTCTTATCTTGATATAAGTAGCTATCTAGGTCTTCATTCGGGCTATCTAGGTCTTCATTCGGACCTTTTGCTTCTTCTTTCAAGAACATTAGCTTTAACGAATTAGGTATAGATGGGCGAGTTAGGTGGATGGATCCTTCAATCCCTTGATCTAGCATGGCTACCCTAGATGGGATTCTTGATCCCCCTTGTGGTGTTGGTGGAGGTTGCTTCCTACCATGTTTATAAGCTATGATAGTAAGGCCACCATGGTTGCAAATTGTTATGCAAGGTATACTTCCTTTTCTTTGTTTATCTCTTATTCACTTTCAATATCAACTTCCAAGGAATCCTTGTTTCTTCTTATGTAATACGGATGCTTTGGCATGTAATAAGTACACATAAGCTAACATGAATTTGAGCTTTAATACCACTATAATGTACCCCTCTAGGGCTTATGTTAAACATGCACAATTACTCAACTAATTTTGCATTCATTCACAAATTAGGGCACAATAGTAAATACTCATTCACCATACAAACATGTGATCAAGATTGAATTATAACATTAGTAACCAGATCTGATATAAAGCTCATGCAATATGCAAAATTAACCAACCTAGGGTATAATTGTATATCTATAACACAACATCAATATGCATCAAAAATACTATAATTTGAATGCATTCTCATGCACAATAAATAAAAATAGTACAATAGTAATAGGAGAATATTCATTCAGATTCAAAGCGTAATATAAGAGTTAATATCATGAATAATCAACCAAGAATAAGTATAGGGTTGTAACAAGACTATAATAAGTTCTAAGGAAAAGCCCAAGACTCAAAGATACTCAACCAAGACTCCCTAGGGTTGACACAAGACCCAATATGGCTCTTAAGGCTAACGTAAGTCTCAAGATGACTCCAATATGCTAGTACTAGGGTTAGAAGGTCCTCCAAGGCTGGTGCAAGCTCTCCAAGTGAGTGTAGATATGAATAGGCCACTTCTAGGCTAGGGAGGATCCCAAGTCCTTAGAAGGAAGAGAGGGGAGCATCCCCAACTCCAAGATGACTTGAGATCAAATGAAAACTAATGATCTATTCTTGTGATCACATTCCTTAATAGTCATGTGTTTCTAGGTTATACATCGTATTATGCACTAGCTCTCATAGAAAAAGAGAACCCAAAACTTATCGGTTCAAGCTTCAAATGGTCAAGATTAAGTGAAAAATTAGAGAGTTCACAAGTGATTTATATTGCATTTTGTAATTACATGGGCTACATGCTGAACTGAAAAATAAGGAGAGGAGACAAAAAAAAAGAATCCTAGAAATAGGTAGCCTCATTTTTTCCCACCTTTATGCTACTTCCCTTCTCTTGGATTCATGTTCTTATAGGGGATTACTTCATTATTTACCTCTCTCTTAGGTATGTTTGATAGATTTTCAAAATTAGTTTGCTATTCCACATGAAAAATATGAAATAAAATTAGTTTTCCTTGTACTATATTTTTACTTATTGGCAAAATAGAAGTATTTTTTGATGTATGGTTATATATCAACATACAAGCAAATAAGGTGGTCATGGAGTTAGATCACTTAAGAATATTGATGGAATTATGGGAAAATGCCTCTTGTTCTTTCAATTGAGTCCCTATAGATAACTATCCTTAGGAGCACTTTCATTCGTACTTATATTAGTGCCCCCTATCATTTGTATGTTCTCAAACCACTAGTTATCAATGATTCCAACCTTTCCTAATTCAATAGCACAACAATGATCATGGTGCACATGTAAGCACTTCTTAGGTTACTTGATGGCTTGAATGATCTCCCTCACCACTCTTGGATATGAGGTGGCATGGGGGAAAAGTAAATTCCCTACAATCAATACTGGTGAATGGTCATCATGCCTACAACATTCACCTCCCATGTGCAAATAGGATGATAAGGATGTGGATGCCAATATTGCTCACCACCAAAATGATGACTAGGACTTGCAGCTTATTCCTTCTAATTAATAAAGAACCACATGAAGGAGAGTGATATGTCTTACCTTGGATCCTCCTCACACCATGATGTTTGAATTTTGGCTTTAATGCCTACGTTGTAATGATTTCAATCCTTTATTATTGCACCTATGGGTCACTTACTGACTATCCTAACTCATTATTTGGGTTAGTTTGATTACATTTTAGGGTGTGTTCATTGCAACCCATCCCCTACTTTTGTTGTAAAAAGTATTTTATTAATATAATTTAATTTTTTTATAAAAAAGAAGTGTAACAATGGTGGAAAAATACATCCAACAAGTTCCATCCACTATAATTGACCTCCAAAATTTCTCACAAACACATGATATAAAATAATAATGCTATTTTGATTGCTCTAAGTCCAACCAATAAGCTTATAGATATAGATTGTTGAGTAAGCTTGTTTTTATTTTCTTTGTTCCTTTTTGGTTGGGTTTTTATGACGTGATGTAGAGATGATCATGAATAGTTGAAATTGATTTTACATTAGTGTTGTTGTCTCTAGAATCTATAATTATTTTAGAGGTTTTCCATAGTCTTCTATCTTTTTCTTAGGCATGCAACTTCACCGAATCATTGAATGTTAGAATACATGGAACATATATTTTATGAGTAAGGAAAAGCTTATGTTGTGCTCTTCTAACTAGGTATGACTGTTAGAATGCTCTCTTTATTGTATAAAACATAATAAAACTATTTAACCAACATATACAATCCAACTTGTAATCAACCATAATTATAATGTGCATTTTGCATTCTACATTGATAGAAATGTCCAAGAATTCATGTGGGTGTTTCGAGTTTAATGAGGTCCAAAAATAAATATGTGATTGTTTCTAGTTCAATAAGAGAGTTTTGTGTGTGGAATGATCCTTTCTATTGTAAACAAACAAATATAAGCTAGACAAGTAAAAATTTATTTTATTACTCATAATCTATTGTTAGGAGTTCAAAGAAGAACTATATATTATAAGGAGATGAACATATATTATTATTTTAATTTTATACATTAAAATTTTAAAATTAAAGAGATTCAATTTAGTTTGAAAAATCATAAAATTAAATCAATTATTAATTCTTAAGCATATATTATTATACCAATTTTATACATTAAAATTTTAAAGATAAAATGATTAATTTTCTATTTATTATATAATTTTATTAAAGTAAATATTTCTTAACATTAAAGTATTTTTATATTTGTATTATACAACTTAATAAAAAAATAATAATTCAAATACTTAATAGATATATATTTACTTCTACACAAACTTCGATAAATCTTACAATCAAATAATTTAAATTGATGTCAAAATACAAATTAATTTCTTTATTACATAATTATATCTCAAATATTCTCATTTATCTTTTATACAATTTTCCAAATGCCATATTTAATAAACATTTCAAATAAAAACCATCACCATCGACTTTATTAAAATTCACCTTTAAAAACAAAATTGAAACAGCCTTACAAATCTGATCCTTATCGAGATTATAGTGAATGTCTCCATCATTATCGTTGGCGGACTATACAATTTAAAATCTCCTTTTTCTCTTCCACTGCTTTTTAATTTGACCCGGTCTTTTTCTTATCTGCTGCAAAAGATTTTTTTGATGTCTCCAATTATCGTAGTAATCCTTCTCGACTCTACAGCCATTGTTAAATTTGATTTGGCAGATAGCACAGTCTACCCGTGCTGATCTCTTACCTGCTGCGCAGAAAAGTCGTCGAGATATTTTTCAATATAGTCGGTTTGGTTGTTATAGAACTCTTCTCGGGACGGTACAAGTCCGCCTCCAAGCTTGCTTGAACGACTGAAACCTAAACCGTCATTTTGGAAAATGTTGAGGTTGAAGGAGAGAGTATTAAGAATGGTCACGTTTGTTCCAGTTTTATGATGATTATAAAACCGCGTGGGGTGTCCAGTTGCTGGGCAAAGCAATCTGCTTCATTGTCTGTTTTAGTAGCTATTGTGTGTTTGAAATTATTTTAGAGTGAATTGTTATAGAAGGAGCATGGCTTCATCCAGTTCAGATGTGAAGGAGGTCCCTGGGGGCTATGGCTTGCCCATCGTAGGAGCCATTGAGGACCGTTTCGATTACTTTGTCGTCGAAGGGAGGGATGCGTTCTTCAAGAATCGCATGGAGAAATATAAGAGCACTGTTTTCAGAGTGAATATGCCGCCTGGGCCTCCTTTGTTTCCCGATCCTCGCGTCATCATTTTGCTGGACGCCAAGAGCTTTCCTGTGCTCTTCGATATGAACAAAGTAGAAAAGAAGAATGTGTTCACGGGCGTCTACATGCCCAGCACAGATTTTACAGGAGGCTACCGGGTGCTCTCCTATTTGGATCCCTCCGAAGAAAACCACACCAAACTCAAGGGCCTCTGCTTCCAC
>Ga0068631_100999_pt1 | contig 10613 bp, 13 predicted proteins | sample InSIn5gowninarea_2_FD_77434 | JGI IMG/M metagenome (GOLD analysis project Ga0068631, IMG submission 77434) | Clean room microbial communities from NASA Spacecraft Assembly Facility at Jet Propulsion Laboratory, Pasadena, California, USA -... ...
AATGGAAATATTGGAGTAATACAGACAACAGTTGCAGAGGTGATACGTGGGAAAGAAGAACATCAAGCAAGAGCATACAGTGTTGTTCCATTCGTATGGACAGTAGGTGGAATTGTAGGATCTGCTTTAGGAGGATTCCTGGCAATGCCTGTGCAGAATTTCCCCGGCGTGTTCAACAAAGGCACAATTTGGGACAAATTCCCTTTTCTGTTGCCGAATTTGGTTTGCGCCGGTGTAGTTGTTCTGGGGCTGATCGTTGGGTTCCTGTTCCTAGAGGAGACGCATGAGGAGAAGCAGTATCGCAAAGATCCAGGAAGGGAGCTAGGCAAGTGGTTAACGAGTTGTTTTTCTTCACGTAAAGATGGAGCTCAAGCAACGACAGACGAACGAACACCACTTCTCCCAGAGGCCTCCGCAACCTCGTCACGCAAGCCATCAGCAACCACCTCCTCCGCAACCTCGTCACGCAAGCCATCAGCAACCACCTCCTCCTCAACCCAGGTAGAGTCCTCAACCGACGCCGAAGCGCAAACAACCACTTCCACACCTTCCTTCGCTTCCGCATTCACTCCTCAAGTATCCCTCCAAATCGTCGCCTACGGAATCATCGCCTACCACACCAGCATATTCGGTCAACTCTTCCCCATCATGCTCAGCATGCCCATCTCCCACAAACCAATACACCTGCCCTTCCAGTTCACTGGCGGCTTCGCTCTTCACTCCAACACAATCGGCCTCATGTACGTCCTCCAGGGAATCTACAACATGTTTGTCCAGCTCGTCGTCTTTCCCTACTCCGTCAACAGTATCGGTACATTCCGCACGTTTCGCTTTGTCCTATATACATACGCACTTCTCTACATCTTCACGCCATATCTAGTACTTTTGACAGGCCAAGCGGCACAGATCCTGGGTGTGAGCGTAATAGTTGCTCTGCATATCACGTATGCAAGTCTAGCGTATCCGTGCAGTGCGCTACTTCTGGCGAATTCCGCACCAAGTCTGATGGTCTTGGGAACGATTAATGGTGTTGCTGCTAGTGCGGCGGCGCTGTGTAGAGCTGGAGGGCCGACATTATCTGGGTTCTTACAAGGTTGGGGTCTGAAGCGAGGAAGTGCTGGAGCTGGATGGTGGAGTGGTGCAGTTGTTGCTGCACTAGGAGCGATTTTGGCGATATGGTTGCGAGATCCGAATTTGAAAGAGGAGGAAGGCGGGGTGGGCAAAGTTGGAAGAGACGATGCGGGAAGAAGGGAGAGCTTCAGTAGTGTCGAAGTGGGAATTACTGCTACGGATGCCCCTGTGAGTTCTTCTGAAGGAGCTGGGCTGGCTGGAGGGCGGACGTTGGTCGAGGATGAACAGATTGGCTTGCTTGCTGAACGTCAAAGGCAGGAGAGTTAGACCGCGGAAGGCACTGGGTTCTGTTACTGGCATATGCATGGAGAGGACCATTGGGTATTGTTACAGCATTGATAATATTTCTTGAGGCGTCTGGGATAGACTGTATGTTGATCATGTCGATCACATTTGAAACGCAGCCTTGTTACGTCTCTGACCTTGATAAGCCACACTCACCTCTTCCTCTATAGACTTCGGACGATACTTCTACTGAGCTCCTTCAATCGTTCTAGAAATATCGATACGCAACATTCATCGACTGCTATTCCGTTTCTATCCTTTATAAATTCGAACTTTCGCAAGAGTCAGAGCTAGACCAATTCACTACACCAACAATGTGCTTCAGAGAACCGAAGAGTCAAGGCGAGCTGATGTATGCTCCCAACAAACCAGTATCATTCGACTCGTCTCGTTCGTCTACAACTAAGGCTAGCTTTCCCCATTCTGCCAAAAGGCGAGGCGGTCGTCGACATCATAATAGTAGTACTGGTATTATTGCTGCTATCAGTGCTGGTACGTATTACGTGGTTCGTGTGTCTAAAAGAGCACAGAACATGCTGATGGTCAGACAGGAGCTTCTAGCGGTGGTGCTTGTGGAGGGGGCGGTTGTTGATTGTAATGATGATTGCATGTTACTGGTTTATATTGGACAGGAGCAAGGTTTCGAAGGGATCCTACCCCATCTCATATATCAGGGTGCGCGTATCCCCTCGATCATAATTAACACTATAGGCTCAATTATTTCCGTCGCTATATCTCACAGTTCTTCTTATAAGAATCTTCCTCGTGTCTAGGACGGTACTATAGCTTAGTTCGGGTTGTGGAGAGTACTGCCAGTACTTTTGATTTGGAACTGCTCGCACAGACACTGACTTCTGAGACGGGGTAGGATAAGCGCAGGAAGAAATGACGTGGTGTACGCTTCAGAGGGTCTCGCTGTTGGGATTCATGCTACGTCTCATTGGAGTCGGCTGGTGGTTTATTGTTTGATTGCGTTTTCATAGGAAGGTGTTGTAAGACGATGTCTTGTTTGATGTCAATCGGTCAATCAATCCTATTCTACAATTGAGTCTCCGTCTTTGACATATATAGGCGGCATGGTCACCTGTTAGGCTGCATATACGACAGGAAGACACAGTCCTGATAGTCCTGATGGCTTGAAGAAGTCATTTCAGCATTATATATAGCAACGCACTCTCGGTGATCTCACGCGAGATTCCCGAGTGGCACAATCACTTTAGCCGACGATCTTCATTGGACAACGTATCTTCTCACTTTTTCAAAACACATCAAAACACAAACTCCCACGCCTGAAAGCTCACTCTAATACGCTCGCTCGACAACTCTTCGACTTCGCTACTCACCAGACTACCACTCTCGATCTAGGTAAGCCTTTTTTGCAAGCAGAAGGGTTCAGGACAAGGGGCAAGCAGCGGGCAAGAACAGCACTCTGGACATCTGGGCCCTGGTGGCCTAAGGGAGGACCTCGGCGCTTCATTTCTGGATACCTGGCAATCAAGATTTCAAGATGGCGACAACTACAGAGAAGGTCACCGAAAAGGTATCAGAGGTCTTGCTTGGAACAACGGAAGAGCCTGGATTGAGCAAGGGTGATCGTGAGATCTTTCAGCACTTTGCCAAGAAGGATGAGAATGGTCAAGATTATCTGGATGAAGAACAATTCGTGAATGCCATTGCGCCATCAAGCGAGGACTACGTAAGTTGAGAAAACATGCAACTATAGTGGTATGAGACTCGAGTTGACTCACTTTCTGCCATAGCACAAGATCAATCGCTCCCAATATGCTATCCTCTTCCGAGTAGCCGATCGCAGCCAATCCGGCAAAGTCACATTACACGATTGGACGGCCTTTGACAGTATCTTACAAAAGCCTGATGCAGAATACGAGATTGCGTTCCGTCTTTTTGACACGACTGGCAAGGGCTATGTTAAGTTTGACGAGTTTAAGCGTATGTATGAACAGAACTCGTCAAGCAAATTACCTTTTGACTGGGACTCGGGGTGGGCTGCACTTTACATTGGCGGAGCAAGACACAGACATGACATGTCATACCATCAATTCGCCCAGATGATGCGTGGTATTCAAGGCGAAAGAATCCGGCAAGCATTTCACAAGTTCGACAAGGATGGTGATGGCTACATTGCACCCGAAGACTTTCAGACGATCATCATTGAGACCGCTGGACACAAGCTTTCTGACCACCTCCTTGACAACCTACACACAATCTGCAACATCGGACGCAGCAGCAGGATATCGTACGCCGATGTAAGAGCCTTCCAGAATGTTATTAGAGAGATGGATTTGGTTGAGTTGGTTATCAGAAATGCTACACAAAAGTCCAAAGATCAGAAGATTACACGTACAGACTTTCTGAATGAAGCAGCGCGCATAACTCGCTCTGTCATGTTCACACCTACAGAAGCCGACATCCTATTTCACTTTGCGGGTCTCGAAGAACCAACTGGTAGATTAAGCTTGGGTGACTTCTCCAAGGTCCTTGACGCATCATGGCAAAGCAAGTACGAATTCGATTCCAATGCTGCAAGCATGAATGCCTTCGCCGACGCTTCTGCAAAGACCTTTGCCTCTACTACAGGTTTTTTCCACGATGTGGCTCACTCGGCATATCACTTTGCGCTTGGTAGTGTTGCAGGAGCGTTTGGTGCTTTCATGGTCTACCCTATCGACTTAGTAAAGACGCGTATGCAGAACCAGCGAAGTTCCAGACCCGGCGAACGTCTCTACAACAACTCAATTGATTGTGCAAGGAAAGTCATCAGGAATGAAGGATTCCGTGGTTTGTACTCAGGTGTGCTCCCACAGCTTGTTGGTGTCGCGCCCGAAAAGGCCATCAAGCTTACCATGAACGATCTCGTGCGTGGTAAGTTTACAGATGCAAAGACTGGCGCTATTCCATACAGGTATGAGCTTCTCGCTGGTGGTACTGCTGGTGCATGTCAGGTCGTTTTCACGAACCCTCTCGAAATCGTCAAGATTCGACTGCAAATTCAAGGAGAGATGGCAAAGAGTGGTGCGGCACCAAAGAGATCTGCCATGTGGATCATCAAGAATCTTGGTCTCGTTGGTCTTTATAAGGGTGCTAGCGCCTGTCTCCTTCGTGACGGTAAGTCTTATAAATATTGCACTTCGCATTTAGTATATTCCATGCTAACAATCTACCAGTCCCATTCTCTGCCATTTACTTCCCTGCCTACAGTCATCTCAAGCGCGACTTCTTTGGCGAGTCACCACAGCACAAACTTGGCGTTCTTCAGCTTCTCACTGCTGGTGCGATTGCTGGTATGCCAGCTGCTTACTTGACCACTCCCTGCGACGTCATCAAAACTCGTCTTCAAGTCGAAGCCCGCAAAGGTGAGACATCGTACACTGGTCTCCGCCATGCAGCACGCACCATTTTCCAACAAGAAGGCTTCAAGGCATTCTTCAAGGGTGGTCCTGCACGCATCATGCGCTCGTCACCACAATTTGGTTTCACTCTCGCAGGGTACGAAGTTTTGCAGACTGCCTTCCCAATGCCTGGCAGCATAAAGGATGAAGGACTTGGTGGACCATTGGGTCATACTGAGCCTGAGGTTGGTCTCAATGAAGCAAAGGCACCATTACCGTATCTGAGGAGCAGGAATGCGATGAAGATCATTCTGGATTTGGATAAGAACTTTGGTAAGCCCCGGTTGCCAGAAGGGCAGAGTCTGCCAACGATTGGAGGATTGTTTGGCAAGTCGGCATAGGTATTGCATGGAATGAACGAAAAGAGGATGAATGTTATGGATTGAATGATGTGGAGGTGTCGCACAGCATTCGCAAGGCGTATGGCAGAGGGTCTTCCTCGATGAACATACAATATCAAACTTGGCAGCTACAATAGACTCTTTCGAACAGATACAGCTGAAGCAAAGTATCATACAGAACAGTCGCATACTAGTATGAGAGCGCTACCAAGTATGAGGTTCAGTGCCGACTGCCAAGTTGAAAACACCACTTCCGTCATAGACGCCGCCGTCCATGTGGAAACAACGTGTGGCCGACTTCATTATGTCGGGGACACGCGTCCACTTGAGAGGGTGGTTTGGAGAACAGCTCTACGAAAGTATACGCCTCGCGCTACTGCACGGGTTGTACAATAGAGTGTAAAGAGTACTGCAAGTAGTAAGCAGCTCGTGGTGTATCTCGTGATAATATAGCTGATAGGAGATCTACAGCTTGGAGGGTCACAACCGTCTTACCCGCGTGCCCGTTTTCTTCAAGAAGTCCCTCGTTTCTCGGTCCTGATTTCCTTCGTCTCCAATGATTAAAGAGTTGCTTGTCGACCTCGCAGTTGCGTTGAGGGAGCACGCGGCTCTACTCTGGTTTTCTCTCTTGCTAGGCCTCTGGACTGGACGGGCGATAAACTACATTTGGCCAAAAATAAGAGCAATCAGCTCATAATCAGCTCAGTCAAGGACCTCTCACGACATTCTATTTCCAGCTCGAGCACATGTAGAGGATTACACAGCGCGGTATTTGTTCCTATACGGCTTTCCCTTTTTCGGACTAGAACGAAAGCAGGACGGAGATCAACCTCACCTCGACAAAAAGAAGAATATCCAACAACACCACCACCACGACCATCAGTAAAGCAAAAGTCAGGACCGCGTTGCAGCAATAAAGTTACATTCGCAGCCTCAAGCCACGCAGAGCTTCGTCCAGGTTTTGAGTTGGTTCAACAATCTCGCAAAACTCTAAAAACCCACGGGCCAATCACCCCTCTTTTTTGTGCCCGGCGTGGTTGCCTACAACATTTCTAAGACGTCAACGACGACATTATTGTTGTTCTTCTGAGACATCCTAGCTTCAGCGCGTTCAACACCTCAATTGAGACCCTCATCATTTCGTTGCTGGTACCAGACATTCTCGCCTGTATTACGACCTGCCAAAAGCCACAGTCTCACCCGGCATACGCGCGCTCAACAGCTATCACACACGACTGCTTATCACTTCTGCTGCTCCAGACACGACTTGCTCGTCTGACACTACCACCATCACCACAGCACACACCTACGCCATCGCGGTCAACTATTGCGACACTTTACAGTAGTAAGCTTGTGCAAGGAAGGTAGGTGATTACTTCTCATCCTCTACGCGTGCGCAAACCAGCTGGGTCATGCAAGAGCCTCAATCGTCCGTGATTCAACAGCTTCTGCGCTTGATCAAATCTCGACGTCGTCAAGTGTTGCTCGAGCATTGTACCAAAATCTTGGAACGAAGATTTCAGATCTCACGACTATGCATGTATCGTGGTTCCATTTATACCACATCCTCATCCTCCTGGATCAACTTTAGGTCGATCCAGGCAACCCTGAGCATCCTGCAGTGTTGACAGCACATCTTCCGTCTCGGCTCTTTTTTCAACAGCTAGGACGTCCCTGGCGGAAAATGAATGCTACTGTTCTGTCGGATCTGCATCCGAGTGGCTCGGCCTGGTCTTCTTCAAAAATAACTGTATATCACCAGCCAGACATCTCCATGAGAGATACCTTTTGCTTCTATGACTATGTGAGAGGAGAAAGATAGACTACTGTGACGTTGTGTGTTATTGCATGTTCATCTTGAAGAATGTCTTTCACTGCATATATTACCTTTCAGATTACCGTGATTGCTGACTGGATTTCTCATAGATTAGCACCACACCTTCTTCGATAGCAGTACTGTATTCGTCGTTGAGTCACTGAAAAAAGGAACTTCTTATCTCCATCTACCAGCGAGCTTCTTCTTCTATTTAAACAAAATACGACCTTGAACGGCTCTGTGAGCAAGTACATACTGGCTATCGGGCACAACGAGATTTGAGTTAATTCCAGTATAGCGCTACTTACTGATACAGCATAATGAATGATGACATTGGTGTGTCGATGCCGCAGAACCCTGCTGGTTCTGATGTAACGAACACAAATATGAACTCCCTGAGCACTGTAGCATTAGCAACAGATGCACTCGCAAGAGCAGCAGGAGGTATGCAGCATATGCCAATGGGTGCTCCACAAATGCCCTCTATGCACGCTCGTCAAAACTCTGCCTCGGATATGGGTTATCCAGGTAGCAGAATGCAGATAGACACTCGACTAGGTGTGCATCAACAACAGTATATGACCTATGCTAGGCCGAGTATTACACAGTCGAACAGCTTCATGCAGATGCAATATCCTAGATATGATCCTGATCCTGACAAAAATCTGGCAACATCACCAACACTACACCAACACCTCATTGCACCTCACTCTATAGATCAAAACACACTTCCAGCATTCCAAGGAGAAGCGCCTGTTAGACGTCCGTCTTTGGCACTACAACCAAGCGCAACAAGCCTACCGTCAGTCCGAGATCTGATCGAAGTCGCAAATGATGCTCAACTCAGTTTCAGTCGAAGAACGTCTTCATACTCATCTGTGGGAGGAACAGACATGACACCATCTAGACGACAGTCTTCGAACTCTGTACCACAGAGTCCTCTACACTTCTCATCAGTTGCATATTCACCACCAAGTGTAGGCTCACACCGTCGTCAAGACAGCTTTCCATCCTTAGGACCAACGGAAACCTCCAGTTCAACCTACAACCCCCGTCGTGTACCCGCCAATACACATCGTATACCTCCATTTCATACAGCGCTGCAGTCATCGACCTCGAACGGTGGTACGAATTCCTCAAGCAGCATACCGAGTCTGCGCAGTCTTCCTAGCTTGACATCGCAAGGATCTTTCGAGACTAGCACAATCACGACGCCGCCACTTCTGTCACCTGACACACGACAGCTGCAATCGGACTTTGGCAAATCAGTAACTTCACATCCTCTATACCCATCTGTACCGATAAGTGGGAATTACAAATGTACTTATGAGGACTGCAAAGCTGCACCTTTCACGACACAGTATCTTCTGACGTATGTATACCTTTGCGAAACTCTCCTGGTCCATCTCCAGTGTCATGCTGACCCTTAACAAAAACAGATCCCACATGAACGTCCACTCCTCAGAACGACCTCACTACTGCCCCGTCAAAGGTTGCGAGCGTGGCGAAGGCGGTAAAGGATTCAAGCGCAAGAACGAAATGAAACGCCACGGCCTCGTTCACAATTCTCCTGGCTACGTTTGCCCGTTCTGTCCAGACAGAGAACATCGATATCCTCGACCAGATAATTTGCAGAGGTATGTTACTTCATCTTATCTCCCGAGCATAAGCGAACACAGTGCTGACGAGGTATTCCTTTCGCAGACATGTACGAATGCATCACGAAGATAAAGATAAGGATGATCCTCAGTTGCGTATGGTGCTTGAGCAGAGACCTGCTAGTAGTACGTCGACTGCACCTAGGGGGAGGAAAAGAAGGGTATCAAGTGTCATTGAGGAACAGTGAATGAAATGCTTTCACATCCAAGCGTCCTATCAATGACTCATAGCTTCTCGCTTCTTTGAATATTTTACAGCTCGATCACGGCAAGCAAGAATATTGAACTTTGCACCTGGGATGCTGGATGACCAACCGTTACTCCATGTTCATTGACACGCATTTCTACATTGCAAGACCTTGGAGTGCTCACCTGGCAAGGGCACATAATGAAGTGGAGATAATTAACCACGATTACTACCATTACTATCCGGACACACGCTCTAGCAATACCGACACCACAAACGATGGAACGCATAATGCATCCTGGTGAACTGAGGCTGACTGCTGGAGCAATGACATCCCAAAGTCAAATATCAGCCGTGCTCGCTTCAAGCACTATATTTATGCTACATCTGCCTAGATAAAACTAATTTATTTATTGAATTACCCAGTACGGCCTTGAATGATTGACTGCTTGGGCTACATATTGGTGCTTTTAGTGGAGAGCTGGTGATGCTTCCAGGTTTGTTTATCGCTATACTCGGCGCAATGAACACCGAGATTGCTTCATTTTCGTCCCGTCTTATCACATCTGACCTCATCTTTTGCAATATTGTCTCAGTATTACACCTGCGTCAATTAGGACTACCTAAACAGATCGGATCCTGTCGTTACTTACTCATAATATATCAATCATCCTGAGAGTCATACGATCTGTCACTACCACAATCACCGCGCTCGCAACGTCGTTTCATGCTTCGGATATAGCCGTCAGCACAAAGAGAAGGAGATACGGAGGTGAAGACGATCAGAGTCGTGCAGCGTAGTCAGCTGATCAAGCAAGAGCATGCAGCAAGCCTCGGGCACGCAAGAGAAATGGAATACGAAACATTTGAGTCAACGAATAGGCGGTGATATCATGTCAGCAGCTGCAGCAGGAGGGTGTGTATCGCCAATAATCACTGCAATAGACCGGTATACATCCAGTCCTTCTCCCCCTCACATTCGTATTAACAACGCCCCCCACCCCAAACGCCGGCACAATCCTCGCAATCCTAAACGCACAACTCGGCGCCCAATCCTTCACCACCTTCGTAACTCTACTCTTAACACTCACCTCCCCCTTCCCATTCGGCCTATTATACAAATCCAACCCGAGCAAATGCAACGGCGTGCTCGCAACCTGCACCGCCGCCGGCGCCAAAAACTGCGCCGCGCTCATCTTACTCACATACTTCTCCATGCCCTCCGACAAGGGCATCATCGGCGCCAGTAGCGGTGGCAGGTTGAACGAGGCGAAGATTGTCAGCATGTCCCTGACTGCGAATAGCGCATACGTCGTTCCGGGCACTTTTGTCGCTTTAGCGGCGCCGAACATGCGCGTGAACTGGCTGTCTTTGTAGAGACAGAGACTTAGGTTTGCGGCGGAGGTGGCGGCGAATTTGGAGGTGCCGGAGGTTGTGGAGGAGGCGGAGCGGTTGCGAAAGGTGGAGGTGATGGTGTCGAGGGTGTTTGCGCTGAGGTAGGTGCCGGTGTAGAGGGTGAAGATGAGGAGGAATGGGCGGGAGGTGAGGAAGATGTGGGGTGTGAAGGCCATGGAGCGGAGGGATTTCTTTATAGACTCGCCGAGGGTGTTTCGGTTGGAGGCATTTTCGATGATGGCGCTGGGAGAGAGGGAGGTACATTAGCATGGATTGGAAGAGGAGGGGAAGAAGGACTGGATGTATACCGGTCTATTGCAGTGATTATTGGCGATACACACCCTCCTGCTGCAGCTGCTGACATGATATCACCGCCTATTCGTTGACTCA
>Ga0068631_101003_pt1 | contig 10598 bp, 10 predicted proteins | sample InSIn5gowninarea_2_FD_77434 | JGI IMG/M metagenome (GOLD analysis project Ga0068631, IMG submission 77434) | Clean room microbial communities from NASA Spacecraft Assembly Facility at Jet Propulsion Laboratory, Pasadena, California, USA -... ...
AAGAATGGGAGTGGGGGTGGGAGTGGGAGTGGTAGTGGTAGTGATGACGAAAGAGGCGAAGCAGCAAGTGGTGATTTGGATCTATCGAGCTTTGTCGACCGTACCCCAATCTCGCTTTCTGATAAGACGCCGATGGAGTATGCGATTGAGTGTTTTGGGAAGCTGGGATTGAGACATTTGATGATTACGGAGGAAGGCACGGGGAAGTTGAAGGGGGTTTGTTTGAAGAAGAGGGTTATTCAGTATATTGAGGGATTGCATGATGGTGGACATGATTGAATTGATGAAGATGAGAATGAGAATGATTGCTTGACGGATTATATTAGATTGGTAAAATTTATACATTGTGTCCAGTGAACGATAACATGGGTTTAATTACTGTAGTACATCGTCCTTCACCTCCTTTGGTCACTCGTCCATATTTTCAGTGTTCACCCAAGACCTAGCCCAACACACTCCTCATCCTCCCTAAACGCCAATCTCACCTCCTCCTCTCCAACATTCAACCTCACCTTCGCCATCCTCTCCCCCACACCCGCACCACCAATCCCTCCTCGCGCCTCCAATACCACAACACCAGACTCATTCAGCTCAGCCGCAGCTCCGCCCATGGCCAGTATCCTCGACTTCTTTCCCCTCGCACCAGCTCCCGTCCGTGTCCGCCGACTTGCAGCACCATCCTCATCATCGTCAGTATCCTGGACGAGCTTGTGACTGTTCAATGCTGACATGACGGAGAATGTGCTCAGCAAGCCAGAAAGCGCAGCATTCGAGCTCATACCAGCTAGCCTGCCAGCCTCGTCAACTACATCGCCAATGACACATTCAGACACCCCCGAACGGCGAGCGCGAGCTACTAGAGCTGCTAGGAATAGCTTTGAGGCGAGGGGGAGGTGGCGGAGGTAGATCTGTAAAGGCGATGTTGTGGCTTCACGAATGGCGCGCTGGATTGTGGCGATAGTGACGTGCGGTTTACTCATCAGCGCAAGTGAGTTGGGCGTCGACGTGATAGCAGCAGGTGTGCGAGCAAGCGTGGCAGGAGGTCGTGGCGGTGGTGAAGCATGTTTTTGACGACCACCACGCTTTGATGGTGATTCTGGGGTTGGATCAACGTTCTCGACATTATCGTCGTCGTCGTCGTCCATTTCGTCGTCGGAGCCTGGTATAGTTTCTAAGGTAGATATATGCCGCTTTCCAGTCTTGAGAACAGCTGGTGTTAAGCTGGTCACGGCTACGTTGGCGTCTTGCTCTGCTATTTCGACAGCACGACGACAGATGTCCAGAGCACGTCGGGCGTCTCCAGATACTTGAGCTACTTTTCGAGATGCGAACTGGATGGCGTCTGGATCGACAAGTTTGCCAGGAACGTTTGCCAGGCGCGATGAGATAATTTGGATGAGTTGTTCGTGAGTATAGCCTGGGAAGGTGATGCGTGTTAAGCCAAGACGACTGCTTATTTTGTTAGACAATGTACGTTCTGGCAGATCCATAGTGTTGGCCACAGCGAGCACAATCAATCTGCTATGTCTTAAACCAGGCCAGTTGAAGAAGTTATACATGACACTCTGGTTCTTGGTGACAAGTTGATCAAGTTCATCCATCAACACCACACAGGGAACACGTCTCGGACTCGGACTTGAGAACTCCCGTTCGAGCAAGCCTAGAGCATGCGTAGGACTCAATCTGTCTCCCGTCAGGGCTTCCCATAGCAGAGAATAACTCTGATGTGGATCGGTCACTTTCATCCCATTGATCTCAACAAAGATGAAGTCGTCCAACTCTTCTGCATCCACAGCTCCCGATAATGAGGCAATGACTTCACGTACCGTGGCAGTCTTGCCTGTGCCTGGAGTACCTGAAATGTATATGCAAGAACCTGTACCCGCTGTAATGGCAGACTCGAGATAATTATACACTTCGGCGAATTGCTCTTCTCGACATGGTAGTGCTGTAGGTACAGCTGAGACGTGTAGTTGCGAACGTGCGACTTGAAATGGAGATGTAGTATGAGAAGGTGAGAGTATGCGAGTACCAAGTGGTGTAAACTCCAAAGCCTTTTTCGTGATGATCCTTATTCACGTATTAGCTTATTCTCTGCTCGCCGCTTGAATCAAAAGCATACCTCCTATGTGTTGGCGTCGTGAACTTCCGCGGCGTCTGTCCCTTCCTCTCTGATCTTGGTGTCGTTGCTTGTTCGAACTTTCTTCTCTTACTTGGTGTTCTGGGTCCAGCCTCATCGTCCATATCATCAGCCACTACAAAGTCCAGATCTTTACTCTTTGTCTCAGGCTTCTTCTTCCTCGTAGCCTTCGTCTCCGTCACCACCCTGTCCTTCAGCTCTTCCATATTTTGCACACCACTGTAGACGTCCTCCCACACAAACTCATCTGTATAGGTCGCCGTCCTAGCATTACATCCTCTTCTGCAAATGAACATCCTTCCAAAGTCGTCAGATCCTTTGGGTATCTTGCCAGTCGGATACCGAGCTCGGAATTCCTTTGCAGATATGACAGTCGCCTTGCCTTCGATGGTGTCAAGTGGATTTTCGTCGAAGTTGGTAGTTATGTAGACTTCATTCTGCAGCGTATCAGTCTTGGTTCAGCCCTTCTCGCATATCTTGCTTTAGCCATACGAGAAGTTTGTCATTCCTTCTCTTTGCTTTGTTCCGTATCTCCTGCCCAGAAGTAAACCACATGAACGTCGCCATCTTCTCCTCTTCCTCCTCGTCCTCGACAAATCCTTGAATCAGCGCAACCCATGTCTCGTTGCGATCTGCCTTCAATCTTATTGCATCACCAATTCGTACTTCGAAACTCCCACTCTTCGCGCCGATTATACGCTTCTTGATCTCGGAATCAAACGCATCTGCTGCTTTGCGTTTTCGGGAGGAAGACGGTGACTCGACTTTCGGCGCTTCTTCTTCTGGGTCAAGGACGTCTTCATACAGCCATTCCCACTCCTCATGCATATCAGGGAGGTCGAGGGCATGTCCAGAATATGGTGCGCCGCCTGCCAACAGGCTTCGTGCGTCTTGTAGTGCTTTCGACATGCTCAACAAAAAGTCGTTTTGGGGAAGGCGCCATGGATGTTGTTGGCACACGCGTAAAGTGCTTTTCTCCATTGGGATTTCGTGTAACGAACGCGATAAAGGGGCGCCCATCAAGGTACTCAATTTGTAATGCCTATGCTATACAATGCTATCACGATGGTGTGCTATGTTCATATACAATATCCTCTCCAGCCTTCCTCACCTAGACAGTCCTCCACGACTTTTGCACCCGTAACGTCATGCATTCTACTCGTTGCATGGAGAAATGTCCAGGCGTGCGCCAGTACTTTCTCCCCGTCCATACATTCGGCCATCCAGTAACGTCTGTCCATCTTTGCTTTCTCTTCTGGTGTTCCAAAGCTACGAAGGTAGAAGAAGTCGTTAGTATGTCGTGTTAGGTGATGGTCAATAGAAAAAGACTGTAACACTTACATCTCCATCTCCTCGCAAATACTCTCCGTATCCACGATAGCTTCTGTCTGCGCGAAAGCTGTTGACTCTTGCAGAACCCGACTATACAGCCGATGTACATCGAAGACGTGGACCTCGACCTCCAGGCTTTTCCTGTCGTCAATATACTCCCCATCATGTCCTAAAGCATGCCTCAAGTTATCAGCCATCTCGTACAGCCTAGCATTAAAGGCCGCTATATCTGCACTAAGCTGATTTCGTCTCTCCAATTCCTCTCCATCTGCTGGGAACTTTAGGCTACGATCGAAAGGCGGTACTGTCATCAATAGAAAGTTGCGTGCTCCAGCCTCATATAGCTCAAGCACACGCGTTCGATAGCTGACAAAGAGTTTGGCGAGGGGAACAGTCGGTAATCTGGGATCTGGATTGCGTCCGTAGTACATCGCAATGTCGTTCACGCCCAGCCATATTATGAAAAGTGTGCTAGATGGACGCCATGCGCGGAGTGGTTTAGCAGTAGTGCTGCGGTCTAGGGAGTATCGTGGGAGGAAGAGGTTCCGCATTTGACGACGAAGTGAACTGCCTGCGAGGTATGGAGCCACAACATCTTCATCCACTGTGGAACCGCCGGCTGCGAAGTTGGAGGTGTTGAAAGGAGTCGAGTTGTAGACTTGGGTGACGAAATCGCTAGACTGTGATCAACACCCCAATCAAAGTTTGTGATGGGTTAGAGAGTGCTTGGCTTACATCCACACCGGCTTGACTCTATGAGGACGATTAGCAATGCATCGTAGTGACCACGAAGCGGAGTTCTGACTTACATGCTGAAGCGTCCATGCTCATCCAGCGGATTGTCTTCGACCGGATCCGACTCTTCTCGTGTGAGCGCTCCAGTTGCCGTGTACGAATCTCCGCTGCGTTCGTCGTTAGCTCAAATGTCCGCTTCACAAGCCCTTCTCGATTCTGTTCGACTCACAAGATAAACAACGTATCGATACCCGCCCACGATCGTCTTGGAACGGACTTTTCCGCCTCTCGAAGTACAACTTGACGGTCCTCTCTCGCATCCGGCCAAAGTCCACTTTCACCATCACCACTCAAGCTCTGCGGCACCCTTTGACCACTTTCTCTTGCCAAACCCACGATCCTCTCTCCAACAACAGCCTTGCCCTCACTCACCCTAGCAAGGGATGCGACGCTCTGTGCTTGCCGACTGTCCTCTTCTTCTAGTGCTACTAGCCGACCCAGTAGGACATTCACCTCTCGTTCTTGGCTTTTCATGCGCCAGAATAGAAGACTGCCGAGGATGAAGGCGAGAAGCCAGCCCGATCGGCCGAGCCAGACTCGTCGTCGAATCAGTGAACGTGTGTGATGGTTCTGCGCCCAGACTGGTTCGTGGAAATGGTCTTTTGTGTTGGTTGGGTAGGATGGGAATGACATCTTGATCGGATGGGTCTATAATTTCGTTCTTCTGTGCTTTATTCGCTGTCCATATACAGCAGTGAAGCGCTTTCTGATCACAAGATTGTGACAATTCTCAGCTCGTACGTATCACAGTAGAATCCTCATCCACTGGCTGCTCGTCAACGAGCTCGGCTCAGGGCTGCGCTCGAGATTAAGCAGAGACTTGTTTACGATCTCCGAAGACTTGAGTTTGTCCTACTCATGATATTGCCAAATGTTGTGCTCGAATATCACAATATATCTTCCTTTAGCTTCAACCGAGCACCGTACAAATAGGTATACAATTTCGATTAATGCGAGAACAGAACCGAAGCAAGAAATCAATGTTGTATAACAGCAAAAGAAGAAGAGGACAAAGCACTATCTTGGGCGATGCTGGAAGGATAGAGAGATTTGATGGTCGAGACGTCTACATCGGGCGGACTTCGGGGACTTTGGATCGAGGACGAACGACTTCGAGCTCTCTCGCACTGTTGTTATCATCGACAAAGACCATTATACGCAGCAATGGATCAATACCAGAAGGGTTATGCGCAAATTTCTTGCACTCATCTGGCAGCTGCCGCTCGGCGCTTCTTAGAGCTAGCTAGTACGTGTGCCTGAGGGGGGAGGGGGGTTGATAGAAGAGATGTCAACAATGCTTCAATGGGCAAGGTTCAAGTGTCCACCTTGAGAAGCCCTTGGTTTAGCTTTGGGAATGGGGGCTTCTGAGGGCCGAGCTACAACTTTCAGCTCAAACGGCCCCAATTGGGACCAACAGCACAACAACGATGTCAGCAAACGCAAGTCAAACATCGAGAACGCTTGTCAAGCGAACACTTCTCACAACTACGAGCATCAGTACTGCGTCGTGTGCTACAAGGACGGCCGGCGATGTGACTGACTATTCGTCAACGATATTCGCTCAGATGAGTCAAGGTTCAAGAGGCCAAACTTAGTAGTGAGGCTGTGGTACGTACTTCCCGTGAGTTTGACTCATCTTGACTTTGTCCATTGCGCTCAGTACATATAGGGGGTATATAAGATCGCGTCAGTCTCGTTCCTTCCAGTTCAAGTGTTCAAGTGATAACTGTGCCAAGCCCAACCACCAATGTCAGCGGCTTCGCTAATAACTTTCACTATCACAGCAAACCCCACAGCTCAAGAACATCAACTACTTGCATCAGCGTTAGCATCAGTATCAGAATCAGCTTCAACGTTGTATCCAGCATCAGCTTCGGGTTCAGCTGCAGCATCAACATCGGCTGCGACACCAATTCTCTTCTACCAACTAGCGTCAAACATAACGATAACTCTGCAAGCACATCGTTGATATAGGAACATTGATATCATGTCCAACAAGAACCTTTCCCTCTACTTCAACCCTTCGGCTCCTGCCACATTTTCCTCAGCCTTGAACGATGACTGGGACGACATGGACATCCCCGTCCGCAGTGTTGCCCTCTCCACCAAGGACGACCCAAAGTTACTCGAGACAGAGAATACTTTCTTTCAGCAGCTCGCGACCTTGGCACGAGCGCGGCTCGAGAAGGATACAGATCCCATCTTCACTGTGGCTCTTTCCGACAAAGATGCTATCTGGCAAGCTTTCTTCACACAGTTGCCCCCAGAGCTCGCATCGTGGTGGTCTTGCAGATGCTGTGAATCGACACTGGGGCGGCTCGCTAAGCTCGTCCAAGTTCAGGACGATGGCACACTACGAGCTGTCATCTGGCCAGATACTGAAGACATCGTCCCCAAGCATCTCCTGAAGTCAGTGCGGGCGGTCAAGAAACTCGTCTCGGAAGCCAAAATCGAGAGGGAGTTCAGGGTGCAGAAGAATGACATGTGCATCGGGAATGAAACAACTGGCGACTTCCACCATTTCTTCTTGAAGTTCCGTGACAGTCGCCTCAAGAGGAGGACTCCAGGAGTTGTTGAGCTCGCCACTGATGATGCGACAAGAATGCTTACCAGAGTTCTCGACGATTACAGCATTGACATCATCAGAGAAGCACATCGGTTACTCAAAGGTGACAAGTTGCACAATGCCTCCCATCACCTCGCTGCAATCACGTGGTTGCTAGGAATCCACGACGACAGGCTACTCGACAAGGCCAAGACTCAAGAAGCACGAGCAAACCTCATCACGCGCATTGCAGCTGCTACATGGTTTCAAGCACTTAGTCAGCTGCGGTCGGGTGCTCTATCGACCTTGTTGGAGGACGTTAAGGCTGGCACGGAGTTTGGTGTCATCGAGAGGAAGTGGAATGCCATCAACGACCCCTTACAGTACCTCCGCCCTCAGGCAGCACCCAGTGCCGGGAACATAGCAGCAGCGGAGCGCTTGATGAAAGAGCTCAACGTCACCGAGCACGACATGCGACGACGACAGTTGACATACTCGGACATTCCAGACAATGTCAAGATATGGCAGTCACGGAGAACCCTCGACAAGATTCACACGGAGCCAAAAGCTGATGGCATCTTTTCCAGCGTAGTTCCCAAAGCAGGAAGAGAGAAAGAGATCAAGACGACACCAACCGAGTTTGAATGGCGCATTGACAGCACTCCCCCCACCAAGATCACCTTCTCAAGGCTTGTTACCGATGTACTTCCAACGACAACCAAGCTCGAGATGCACGTCATTCCCCGTGCCCCTCTCTGCTTCTTCATAACCGGCTTTAAGGGCACAAAACCTCTCATGCAATGGCACTCCGACAGCAATCTTGCAAGTTGGTACTACCCTGGCCGCGCTGGACCTGTAGTAAAACACAACTTGAAGCCAGACACATGGAACGAAGTCTCCTGCCTCATGCCCTTCCCTCACCTGTGGGATGGCATTCCGGCGACGACTACCTTTGCCCTGCCAAGCGAAAAGACTGTCGAAAATGGCTTCAAGTACTACCACACGAAAAATGGCCTAAGGTATCTGCTCTGCCTCAAAGGCGTCACCCAGGAGGACCGTAGAAGTTTGTGTCTGTTCCCGAGCTTGTTGAAGGCGGAGTTTCACGGCGTCAGAAGTACCATTGAAGCCTACTCGAACAAGACGAACCAGGAGGTGGTTGAGGATCTAGAGGCTAAGGGAGGCATCGTGGCTGGTTTAAAGGTCGATAAGTCGGATTATTCTGTCAAGTTGAGGGTGACGGATGAGAAGGGAGGGATTGAGGTTTATCAGATCGTGTTGTTTGATTAGAGACTTTTTGCAGAGGAACAAGATCTTGGTTCTGCACTCTTATGCTTGATCCCCTCAAATGCATCGTTTGAAGTGCTTCGTGCCCTTGCTTGATGATATATTGACCTCGCGGATGTGTGCTGCTTCTGTAACCCTCCAAAGCTCGTCACAGTCTGCTCCTACCCGTGCAGTACCTCCATTAGTATCCACGCTCCGAATCCTGTCCACGCCGTCGCTGTGGGCCGTTCTCTCGCCCTTGTGATATATTGGTAGATGGCTTGAAGGTCGTTTTCTAGCCTTGTGATATAAGTATAGCCTCGTCCGAGCTGGGATCGGATATAGCTATCGTGCTGACACGGCTTTAGGGTGCTTGCACAGCTAAGTGCACCCTTGTTTGAACCAACGTACTGATTGTATGTAGCTGTCTCGGTTGTGTTACCTAGAATAGCGAATCGGTGTAAATAAGCACGCGGTCGGACTGCGAGTTCAGAGTCTCCCTTTGAGTCAAGCAGGCAGATGATCGGGTACGTCGAGGCTGTCGTCCATGTGTAGAGCCTTGTTGTCACTATAGAACACACCTTGTGACAATGACATGGCCAGAAAAAGGTAGTGATATTGTAGGACGGCGGCCACATTGTTAGCTTTGTTTGCTATCGTGCCTCAGCTCGGCTGACCTGAGACTCGTCACATAGAAGTCACTCTAAAAGCAAGAGCCCGAGTTGAATCGACTCCTTCTTCCTGAGCTTGACACCTGTTATCAGTTTCTTCTCACGAAACAAGTGGCAAGGGTGAGCCTGACAGATTATCAACTATAAACTCGCCTCTTCGTCACTCGAGCGACTGCCCCTTCATCCACAGACGCAATCGCTAGATATCCCTCAGCATGCTCAGGCATGACATCACCAAATTTGACTATCACGTCTTCCTGCAGTCGCGAACGCTCGGTAGCGGTCAAAGACGAGCCTCCCGAGGGAAGACGCAAATATAGGTTATCTTTAGTCAGCGAAGATATGTTGAGATCTAGCTCCGGCGTTGTTGCTAGAACCCGAAGCACAATTCTGAGAATTGCGGCACCTAGCATTGCAAAGCTTGACACGAGCAGCACAATCAACCATGGAGTACTGCAGCGGACAACAGGAAGGTATGCCGTCGCTAACAGAGTTGTGTTGAGAGTACGTGCGGGCGTCGATGCGAACCCATTTTGCAGATTGGCTGTGATCAACGTGGTACCAGCATGTGCATTGTTATACGTGTTCATGAGCTGAGAGAGCCTGAGAGAATATACGGCCGGATCCAATGTATAATGAGGTGGAATAGGAACTGATGACCTAGTGAAGGGCGTATCTGGCATGGAAAGGTAGATCTGAACTGGGTTGGCCAGACCTGCCGTGCCAGTAATCATATTAATGAAGCCATCCACCCATCTTTGTGTATATTCTATACTGAATGAACCAATGCTATTATCGAATTCCGTCCAGGAGGGCGGTGGGTTAGCTCGTTGTGACCGTCGCATCTGAACTGTCGAGCAACTCTGCCGGACGCAATCAATTTTAGCTTCAACCCAGGAAGTGATAATCGAGCAAACCGCATACGTATAATTGGAAGCCCCAAGTATACCAGTACTAGTAGTGTAGAAGAGCGATCTAGGCTGTGATGTAGTGGGTGCATACGACAAAAAAAAGGTGCCGCCCGAGCCAGTACCGCCTACCCAGAGACCTAGAGGTCTTGTCATATTCGTAAAATTGGTGGATAAGGGAGAGGACGAGAAGTTGGTTCTACCCCATAATGATGGGCAGTCCAAAACCCAATATGCAGTCTCCAGCATCATTGTCGAGGAGTTATCCATTGGCAGAGGACCTGTGGGCAGCCCTATAAGTGCGCTATATGACACATTATCCTTGGGCACATCAAACCAGCTACCAGACTCGATCTCGTTTGAAGCGGCGAGACTCTCTAGCATCGGAATTTTGACGTTGCCCCAACCATCCATACTCGAAGCTTTCACGTCTTTGGATCCTGCTAACGATGCTGCCGTGAGGCTATTCATGATTCCCACTACCTGATCTGCGAGTACAGCGCCGTCCAAGTCAGCGATTGACGAGTTTGTGTTCAAATACTCTATGGTCGAGTTGAAGCTGTGCGGGACTTCTTCCATATACACTAGGCGCAATACTGCCTGGCCACCTAACGGAGACAAAGCCCAGATAATTGCAAGGACTGGAGCAGTCCATACAAAGAACTTGGAAGCTACTTGCGTCGATAGCGTGGACGCCAAACTGGTACTACCAGCAAGATTGTCGAGTATACCTAGTTTTTCACCTCGCTCAAGTCGCCAAAACAGTAGACCTTTCAAAGAGCGGCAAAAGATAGCGGAGAAGACTATGGTAAAGGCAGTAGCGCCCTGTAGAAGTGTTAGTCATGTCGTGAATTCTTATACTGACCACATCAGCTTACGAGTTTACCAGCCCTTTGCAAGTCGTCTACAAAGGTGGGTGCGTTCATAACAACGCCATCAGAATA
>Ga0068631_101004_pt1 | contig 10590 bp, 9 predicted proteins | sample InSIn5gowninarea_2_FD_77434 | JGI IMG/M metagenome (GOLD analysis project Ga0068631, IMG submission 77434) | Clean room microbial communities from NASA Spacecraft Assembly Facility at Jet Propulsion Laboratory, Pasadena, California, USA -... ...
ACATAGTGCTGTTCGATATACTGCTATAGGCACACATTACGCCATTGAAGGTGATCTGATTCATATCAGCGAGGCTAAGCAAGGACGCAGACTGGTCGATTGGTACCTTCGAAACTTAGCACGGGCGTACTAGCATGACGACTGCTTGCTATATGGAAGGACATTTGCGGACACGCTGCGAGCCTATTGGGCGGTCGACTATCAATCTTTGATGAGATTGTGAGAAGTCTGCGCTCTTGAAAGTGAGCAGTAAACGAGGCGCAGAGTGTGGGTAAGTTAAGTGCGACAAGCAATGCAAGCGTCAGGCTTGAATCTGGTGTAGCAGTGGAAGAGTAGAAACGAGCTGCGTTACGGCTCTGTCTGCCACAGCAGCTTCACTTTCATCCATTCAAAGCACCATGTTACGAATTGTTTGACATAGGAGGCCACAAGGAGTCATGAACGTGAAGAGAGTGCCACCACGAGACGTTAGGCCGTGCACTAAGTTTTCCACGAAATACGGAAGCTCTAAGGATATAGATTGAGCAACGATACCGAAACAAAAGCTGAATTGCAGCCAATGAAGCTGCGAGAATGACAAAAAAGTTATTTATTCACTGCGTTATTCACAGTGTAAATTGTCCACTGTTTCCGCCCGCAGCATTCCAGTGTGCATTTTTATTGTAGTGATACAGTATACACGCCATGTCATTTCTCGCAGTGTAATATCACGCCATACTATAGGTATGTCCCAAGCCGTGTCCCAAGCCGTGTCCTTCACCCTTGTCCTTCGTAACGCACCCAACCTCCGCGAGTACCCGCTACAGTCACGTATCGTAAGCAGTACCTATGCATTCCGTCCACCTCACTTAAGTCGCCGATGTCATCCCACCACAATGAGAACCACAGCACGCCGGTGCTGTAAGTCGTACAGACCGAACGCACTGTATGCATGTGCGATCCACAACACTTTCTCCATGCCACCAATGCCACCACAGCTGGCCAGCATAAATTCAGTCCCCTTGTCACACCATACCAGATCAGAGCGGCCAAGGCGTATTTAGGTATTGCTCTTCTCTGCCTAATGCTTCATTCTCCAGATCTCACCCGCAATCACGCGTGTCGTCTTGTTTCGCTGGGTGCGGGACAGTACTGCTGCGTCAAGTAGAGAGCGATGCTGTTGTTTGAGCAGGTTGAATTCGTTGGGGTGGCGGAAGCTGCGAGTCCATGGCGGAGACTGTGATGAAAATTACGGTACTTGGTACGCTGGCGTGCTGCAATCTTTTTCCGTGCGGTTGAAATTGCATTGGGTTCTTGTTGATGGATTCATTCTGGACTTGGGTATTGTGTTGGGTTGGGTTGGGTTGAGCGGATATGGTTTGGACATTGGAGCTGGGAGTGACCCCAGTTTACGTCCATGATCAGAATTGGGCGAATTTCGAGGCTATCGCCAGATATTTTCTTGCTGTTAAGCTACAGAATTCTAGTCCTCGTCTTCTCGATCATTGCCTACTGTGATGGGAACTAATCCAGGCTGCTGAGAAGGTGGCTGCTCACTGTCTTGTTCTAGCTCATCTGGCTCGGCCATGCTGACGTCGCCGTTGGGTTCGTCCTCCTCGTCATGTCCATTTTTCTCAGCAGTATCGGCTTGTGCTGCCTCCTGGGCAACTCTCTGTGCTTCAGCTAGCTTCTCAATCTCCTGAAAGCGCTCTTTGAATGCCGGGTCAAATACCTCACGATGCACGTAGCGGTTATAAAGGTCTATAGGTTCTGGGTCGCGTGGGAGAACCATGATTACGTCTGCTAGATCTTGCTCAAGATCGACTTCTTGGGTAGCTTGCTGGCGCTGCGATTGACCGAGCTTACCGCGATCTGACTTCAGTAATGTGATGCCCGCTAGAGGATAGTAATGCGCTGATGGTCTCGTCCTGTCTTTATTGGACACCGAAATGATTACTTTTCTGGTCTGTCGGCCTTCTTCAATGGATTCGGTTCTTGAATTGCTGTAAAATTTGCTGCGCTCGTAAGGAATGCGCATTTGACCTGTCTGATTTGATTCACCAACATTGGCTAGTAATTGTTCTTCTCGCTCATCGGGGGTGTTGCTGTCGAATATCGCTCTCATCGACGCTGTAGCATTCGGGTCTTTTGGCAAGAGCAAGGACCAATTTGTGGGTGGGAAACCAGGGTGATCGTAGTTCTTCGGGTCAGCTTCATGGGCCTGGAGCGCGGCTGCGTATGCTTCGGACCTCACAGGGTCCGGGGAAGACATCAACAACGAGGTGTCGATCCTGTCGTCACGTCGACCTTTTAAGGCGAATAGGGGTGGTTTGTCAAATCGAAGAAGGTTGAAGGAAGAGCCAGCATTGGAAGTTGCTTCCCAATCTGGGGTTACAGGGTAGAAGCCAACAGGTTTGAGGTGTCGTTTGGATGGGTCGGGATGAACAGGATGGTCCCAGGCTGTACGGTCTGCTGCTAATATTGGCAGAGATCCTTTCTCTGCAGTTTCCGGGGAAGCCAGGTCGAATGCCTTCTGAATGTTCCGTTTTATGTTCTCCTTGTCGTCTCGTGCCATGACCGTAGGCTTTGCAGACGATGTCTTTCTCACACGTGCCTGTGTCGACCTCGATGGGTCGTTCACGACGCCCGATGCAGCGGTCATGTATTGTGTCTTGCGCAAGAAGTTTGGATTCGCAGTCACGCCGCCGGATTTCAGTTGTTCTGGGGTCAGCATCAAAGCCTCGTCTTCAGGGTCGAGGAGCATTGCAACCTGAGGCGCCATAATGGAAGACTCATCACCATCGAAGTAGCCATACATGCCTATCACGTCAATGGGCATACCCCCTTCTGCATCGGCCTCGATATTTGGTTCTTCTCTTTTCGCAATGCTAGCAGCAAAGCCGGGATCGAGATACTGCTGCAAACCGCCAGTATCTATGTCAAGGAGCTTGGGTGGCATGGGCGGTGGTGGAAGATCATTTCGATATCGTATGGACACCAGCATGTCCTGCTTGTAGTCTTTTCCATCGCGTGCGGACATCTTGTTGGTGATGATAGCGCGCGAGGCGCAAGCTCGAGGATGAAGGTTCGAATGTCAGGCACGTCGCCGAGAGACAGGTTTGAGTGTTCGTGTTGGTTTTGCGTAATGTGTGCCTATAGCAGTATATCGAACAGCACTATGTTAAAGTGGTTAGTTGTGCATTGCGACTCCAGTAACTTTAGGAACTTTTGGAGACGGCGCAATGACATGTGGAGAAGTCCATGTCCGTTCGACAATCCCTCGAAGTCGTTCTGTATCATGAGACAATCAATATCCTATTATCCTCACATTTATCACTCTGCGCCAAACGATCCCTGTGTAATCGAGCCTAATCCCCATCGAGTGTGAACGATCTATATACCATCTTGCAGGAAGCGATAATGGGCTGGTTCTGGGCAAGCAGTCCCTCACAGTCTTCTCCAGTTGCGCCGCATTCGATCCCTCAAGGCGCCACCACTCCTCCGGTGAGTTGACACCTTTGACCTTGGTGCCAGCCCTGTACTGACAATCTAATAGCCAGAATGCCCTATGCACAAGACCGACACGCCGTCGGCACTCTTACAGAAACTAGATTCCTCGAGACCATCTCCGCCTGCTTCATGTCCTATTAAGTCTCCCTCACAAGCCGAACGATACCCAACCACTTCAACAGCACCCATAGACCCTCCGAGACAAGTTTCACAGCCGAAAACACCATCATGGTCCTCGGCGCTCAATCCTCTGAACTATATGCCAACTTTCTCCAATGAAAGATCCTCTGATTCGCCCCAATCAACACACCTCCCGCTCGAGCGAGAGACCTCTTCCATACCTCGTGGCGATTCTGACTCAAATTGGGAATATCCATCTCCTCAACAGATGTATAATGCCATGTTACGCAAAGGCCATACCGACACTCCAGCCGAACACGTCGAGTCGATGGTCGCTATTCATAACTTTCTGAATGAAGGCGCATGGAAAGAGATTGTGGAATGGGAGAATATCTTCGCAGGAGGTCTTTCTCAAGGCTGGGAGAAATGTAAACGAGGCGAAGAAGGTCTGGCCATGGACCGAGCAAAACGGGAGTACCTCACCATGTTACAAACCGAACGCCGGCGGGCTGCTGGACAGTCCGAAGAAGCCATCTCAAAAGCAGAGCAGGATCTCCAGCCGAAATTACTGCGCTTTCAAGGCGACGCAAGCAAACCAACACCAAAAGCAAGAATCCTTCGAACTCTTGCACAGACATTCCCAAATTCTTTCGGTTCAGAACCGAGCTTTGACAGACACGATTGGTACGTTGCTCGAAAGGAGCCCAACGGCTCAGTAAAGGAAGTACGCTATGTGATCGATTATTACGGTGGCGGCCTTCAAGCGTCTGGTGAGCCAGTCTTTTACTTGGACATTCGGCCTGCTCTTGACACACCAACTGCTGCAGCGGAACGACTAATAAGGTGGGGAAGCGATGTATGGTACACAGCCACTGGCTCTGGTATCAGAGAGCAGATTAAGCAGCAGGAGATGCAAGCGAAGAATGCAAGCTGAGCTCGAATCTGAACGCTGCAATCCGTTATGAGCGCATACTCATGGTCAAATCCTGCTGTTGGCTTTGAGGAAACCATTCTTTCCCTGGTCAAACTACATCAATCTAACCAGGCATCTCACCCGGTATTGAAGCCGCGAAGCCATCAAGCAGAAGTGGTAGCGAGACATCTTGCACCAGATCAGCGATTGATGATGACCATCATTTACCCTTTTTGTATGGCGTGACGGACACTCATGTTAATGTATTATTGCTTATACACTTCAAGCTTACGGCCGCCAATTATCCTTGTTTGCTATGGCTGCTTCATTGATCTACATATATAAGTCACAACTCTTCTCCCGCGTGTTCAAGCAGGCAGGCATAATATATACATTCGATTATGATCCCGCACTTTCTTTTAGCGTAAGATTCGTGTCAGCTGGAGTTGTTGTATGAGCCAATTACTTATTATCGTCAATCCACAGATGTACGCGAAGGCTGGGACAGGCAAGAGACTGCAAAGCTGTATAGCGAGAGTTTTGTTATATATCTTCGCACATATAGCATCTGCTAATCTATGGTGTTCCTGTAGGCTGAGGTTCTCGATTCTATGTATCAACTTGTAGAGCAACATCTCACAACACCTTCCCTTCCAACGGTCCACTGCCTCTGCTTGAGAAGATACCCATGATGCCAAAGCCACAGTAGAACAGCGCCAGCGGATACGCAACCAGCCCTCTCATGCCACTCATTCTCCCCACGCTCACAAACATCCCGGAACTACTGTACGTGCACCATCCCACCGCAGCAGCAGTCAAGCAATACCCACCTACCGTGTCCATAGGTAACGCAACGCCAAACAGCGCAATTAACGATAGTGGCAGAAAACAATATCCCAGCACGCTTGCGGACCTCGAATATGTAAGTGTGGCACTGAATTGTCCTCCGTGTCCTGCGTCCGCGTGGTCTCTTAGGCCTTGTGATTGTTGCAGGTGATCCATTTGTACTTGGTCGGTCGGTTCTATGGGGCTCATGAGGGCGAATATCCAGTGTAAAGCGGCGGAGCCGAAGATGGCGATACCGTAGATATAACCCCATGCGAACTTGCCGGAGAGGGCGAGGAAAGCACCGTAGCTGCAGACGTAGATTAGGGCGCCCCATAGGTCAGAGTCGTCCATGATATGTGGTGAGGGTCGAGAGAGAGGGTTGAGAACTGTGAGTGTCTGCGACCGTGATTGTTAGCATCTGAATGTCGTGCACACATGCACCGCAGGGTATTCATTTAGGAGCGGGGGCACCTACCTTGCCCTTGATATGTCCAAAATTCACGCCCAACTCCTCCATCAGTCCTGGCTCGCCCTCGTACCCTTCGGTACTGAACGCTGCAATCCAACCTGTTCTCAATCCTCCTTGATCTCCCATTCGTCCGCTTATACCAGGCGGTGAGCCAAATCCTGCTGCTGCACCGCTGCCATAGGATGGATAAGCGCTCGATGCCGCTGTTCCAGGACCTACGCCATAATTTCCGTATGAAGCCTGTGATGGCGTTGTATGACCTGACACGCTCGAGTACGAGGATGGATAGAACTGAAGGTTCTGTGCATTGGAAGGAGTGGTAGCTGGCTGATAGCCTCCGTTATAGAAGGCCATCTTCCCCTAAATAGATCAAGCTGACTGAACTGCTCGGTTGACTGCTAAAGTATGTATCTTAACGTGGGATTATTCGGCGTACGGTTTTGCTGGGAATGTGAAACGATTGATAGTTCAGATTAAAGAGGATTTCGGCAGAAACGATGACTATTTTGGTGTAGAGGATGCAAGTTATCGTGCCAGACAGTGAATGGTGCTATCAGGTTGAGGGTATGTGAGAGTCACTGCAGTTTGTCCTAGAATTACCTTGTAATAGCACATGTGGTCAGTCGAGGCCACTTTTGACATGCGCATAACGGGGTAATGTTGCCTGAGGCACTAAGGTCTTCAGACACTTCGAAGTGCTATTCATGAAGCAACCTCAGTTCAGCTCATGCTTCACGTGAGTGAAGGTCGACATTGTTCTCGCAAATTCATCAACTCGATTTATTGCTTTCGGTACAACGGATGCAAGTGTGTTATATTGTTCCTGCTCTACGAAATGATAATGAGTGGCAAAGGGCCAACAGCAACCGGTTATGCTCATCACGCTCTATAGGAAGTTGATACCGATACCGAATTGCAACCCTTTTCTACCCTCCTCGCCTCTCCTTAGCACCAGAGGTAAGGAGAAGTTCAGCTCAAACCGGGCTGCAGGATGGGCATAGACCAGCCCTACTCCTGCAGACATGCTTGGCAAACCATTCCCTAATTCTGAAATTGTCTCCTTCATCGACTGCGCGATTTCGTTGCTCGATAGTGATCCTTCTTTGTCTTTTGATCGCAGGGCCAACAATCGACCCCCATTAATGAATGTTTGTAATCTCAATGGCTTGTCAGCTCCGACTCTAGGTAATGGCATCAACAAGCTTGCATTTGCCGCTGCATACACATCCCCGCCAGTCGCGTCCGAACCATCATGTGGCCCAAGTCCAGAAAGTCGGAACCCACGAACGTCCGTTGGTCCGCCCAGCTGGAAGCGATCATTGATTCTTGACAGCGAAGGTTGGTTGCTACCATTAAGTGTGAGTGGATAAAGAAGGCCAGCACGGAAACCAGTCGAAAACGTCACACCACTATTTCCCTTTACGCCTGGAATGGGTATCGACAATACCTGTTGCGTCTGGAGTTCTGACTTGAAAAATGCAACATCTCCTGCCAGAGGTCCTACACCCGCAATCTCGTTGTTCGTTCTCGTGTAGTAGCCACTGGTCGGCAAGATTGGGTTATCTCTTCGATCATTTACCCAAGTGTGATTCAAGCTGCTCTTGAAACTATCTCCTGCGTCGCCTCGCACTGTTGGGGAAGCTTTTTGTGATAGGCCTGTCAACTGACGCCAGAAACCGTTGTAGCCAAATTCGTGAAAAGCTCCAGATGGACTCAGATACCGCAGCTTCGACCACCCACCTCTTAGGACCTCCTCGTGGCTAGCAAACTCTTTCTGCGTTGAACTTTGAACACCTCCAATCTGGAGTTTGAAGTCGGGATTGCTGAGAATAGGAGTGTCAAGACTTGCTTGATATGATGATCTCGTACGAGTGCCGAAAGATGCGTTCACGTCTAATAGCTCTGCACCCCCAAGAAGATTTCGCCATTGCACATTGGCGTATGCTGAGCCTTCTGCGTTCCCAACATCTGTTCCAACCTTGGCAAGTACCTTGGACTTCTCTTTGACCGAGTAAAAAACAGACACGTCTGTGGGTGTAGTATTGGGATCGCTCTTCTCGGCCTTGTCAATGTACACCGACACAGGCGAATGGAAGATGTCTACACATGTAAGCTGCTGTCCTCCGAAAGTGTAGATAATGCCTACCGAATTTACTGAGCCTCGAAGCTGTTGTGGACGCCTCTTGGACTAGCTCTGATTGTGTATATGGCCGATCATGATTTACACTGAGTAGTGGTTCAACTATGCGCTTGAGGAAGCCATTTCTTGTGTTATTTGCTCCAAGAACAGTGACCGAAGAGACTGTTGTGGGAAGAGTAGAGTTCTCTTCTACCAGATCTGCTAACCGCTGTTGACTTCTTTGGAAGGTCGCGTGTATACGATCATTAATAGCTTGCTGGCGTCGCTGTACTTCCTGCGGATCCGCGTTCTTGATTTGGTCGTAGAGGCTTTTCTCCTCCGCCGAACCGACAGCAGCCATATGAGGCTCTTGTTAGTATGCTTTGGACTGGGCAGAAGAAATGGCCTCGAGTAATTAGTGAACCTGCAGGTACCGATGTAGCTCAGATTATTACGCTGTTAGCAATCTCGTTGTGCCGTACCGCAGCTACGGCTAATCTTACAATCCAATATTTTTGGGCAATCGCGACGTGCAGTTCATAGTGCCGCCATCCGCCTTACCTACAGTACACTACCGACTGCCATTCTTTGTGACGTTGACCTCTACAAACACGCAAATAGACAGCGCCTTTTCTTTTTGCATCTCTTGTCTTTCGTCTGTGGTCTGCGTAAAGATATCAACACCAATTGTAACGATCTTTGCGTACCACACTCATTCGAAAAATGGCTACAACAGCGGCTCACAAGCGGCTCACGCGAGAATATCAGAACATACAGAAGAACCCTCCACCCTACATTGTCGCACATCCCTCCGAATCCAACATATTAGAGTGGCACTACCTCCTTACGGGAGCACCTGACACTCCATATGAAGGTGGCCAGTACTGGGGGTCACTCGTGTTTCCTTCCGATTACCCATTCGCTCCACCAGCAATTCGAATGCATACACCCAATGGACGGTTCCAGCCTTCAACACGATTGTGCCTCAGTATCAGCGACTTCCATCCGAAATCCTTTAATCCTGCTTGGTCTGTGTCTACGATACTGATAGGCCTGCTGTCCTTCATGAATGGAGAAGAGATGACAGCGGGCAGTATCAGTGGTACACCAGCTGAGCGAAGATGGTATGCAGCAAGGTCGAGATGGTGGAACTCATCTGGAGGTGGATCTGCCACTAGTCCGAATCCTGGCGTGCAGAATACCACCAAAGGAGTAGGTAATATCAAGGCTGGAGATGGAGGTGTCAAGTTTCGTTCCGAGTGGCCAGATGAAGATTTTGAAAACTGGAGGTGGATCAGTGAACACCGAATAGATCCAAAAACAGGGAAGTGTCTTCCTGATACTCCCGAACAAGGGCCTTGTTCCCCAGAGACTGCTGCTTTACGAAGACGACTAGGGGGCGGTGACACTATGAATGTGATATCTGCCAGCGGATCCGCAGTCAGAGATGCACGCCAAGTTTGGATCACTAAACGACGTCTATGGTATGGTGCAGCAGCTGTCTTCCTCTATGTCATCCTCGTCAGAATCTTCGGAGACGTGGACGGACCATCTTGAAGCCATAACAAACGCCATTGATGGGGTCAAAGCTATTAATGACAATTGATATATGATTCTTAAACATGGATACTTCAGACGTCTGGTTGATGATAGGCAAAGAACCTCAATCTGTATAGGTACACCAGTAATCAGCTAACCGCACGAAAACACCACGGCAACAGTCAGCCCTCGAATCGAGCAGTGGATAATACATACACTCGCCTTCCTCTTGGTCCCAGTCAGATTGGTCATCCGGGTTGCCTGGAAGGCCCCATTGCTCGCCTAATGGAGGACCCTCGTCCTATATAGGGGCGTCAACGTCTGACAACGAAAGGTGTGGTGACAAGGCTTACTTTACGGTCAGCCGCCTTTGCAGTGCGGACAACAGAGGTCATTCTATTGTCTAGAGCTTGGGCTTGCTGTTGGAGGAAAGTACTATCTCAATTTCAGAACAGATCCTCAAAGTGCCTGCGCGCGAATCGTGTGAGGGAGAGTTTACATTTTTCGGACACTCACTCGACCAGGATCACCGGCGGCCTTTGTAAGCACCTGCCCACACAACACCTGAAGTTGCCTCGCAGCATCCCGGCATGCGCCTGGGACCTTTTGTCATGTCAGTCTAGGTGGTTGATCATGCCACTGGACTGGACAGACCGCACGGCAGGTGCTATGTGTTCCTTTAGGCACCCCACACTGTTGACATGCTGACATGCCAGCCTCGCATCAGTTCCCGAGGGCATCTCGAGGGCGGTTCGCGAGGGCACTTCGAGGGTCGTACGCGCTGAGGGTGGTTAGTGATCTCGAAAGCAGTCTCACGAACTGATGTTACTCATAGCGGAAACATTCTGACACCATAGACCGGTGCCTGCCGTTGGACGGACCGATACATGTTGACTTCGGTCAACTTCAGCTATGTTTCGTTAGTAAGCACTCCAATGTACAAATACGTACACGGATCAACCCCTTCGAGAGGACCTTACTTATGGTTGCAGTCACTCTAAGTGTGTATACCAGCGATCAATATGTTGCATAAAATTCACATAGACAATATTTTTATCTTCAAACATTTCAGCTAGACGTCAAGTTGCAGCTGGACCACGAACCCGATCTCCA
>Ga0068631_101007_pt1 | contig 10566 bp, 12 predicted proteins | sample InSIn5gowninarea_2_FD_77434 | JGI IMG/M metagenome (GOLD analysis project Ga0068631, IMG submission 77434) | Clean room microbial communities from NASA Spacecraft Assembly Facility at Jet Propulsion Laboratory, Pasadena, California, USA -... ...
CATTCGATAGACGATACAATCGTCAGTATGGTGTTCACCGACTGCTCAGTGATGATGCGCAAGTAGGACCATCGCGCCGCCGCAAGAGCGGCAGGAAGGGTCAAGCTGCTGGCTTGGGCCTGGCTGAAGATGAGGCTGGGGAGGAGGAAGTTGAGGACGACGAGGACGACGAGATAAGAGTGGAGTAAGGATGAATGCCTGAATTGGTGAGAGATCTGGCAAACGTTGTCACTCATAAAGAGAGCCCCTAGGTAGGGCACATCTCGCAATGGAAATTGGACAGGGGTCTGCTACACGAGTTAAGGTTTAACTAGCTCGATTACATACAATCGAAGTAGAGGAGACTAGCAAAAAGTGATTTTAATGTTCACTCAACTTCCACAGCCCGCCGCACTTCCCCATCTTCACCCACATCCACCTCACCTCCCTCATTCCCCTTCACAATCCCACTCCCAGCACCATCATGAACAACAACAACGACATCAGGCAACCCTTCCCCACCCACATCAACCCACCTCCATCTCCCCTCAGCCTCAAAACTATCCAAGTCCACAATCCGTATTGCTTCTACGCCACCGTAAGTCGTCCCTCGTCTTGCGTGCAGGACGAAAAAAGAGAGTTCGGCGGTCGTGCTCGTGCTGGGTGGAAGGGAGTCGAGGTAGAGTAGTGGTGGTGAAGGTAGGAGTGTTGGATGAGTTGAGCGAAGTGGCTTTATTGTTGGGGTTGTGGAGGAGGAGAATGGATCTTGTGGGGCGTCGGAGGCGGTGGATGTGTTGGTGGTGCTTGGGGTTGCAGTATATGTGGGATGAAAACGAGCACTTGCGTATAGCCATGTTGGCAGATCTCGCGCTAGATTACGCTCAAGCTTCCGTGATTTACTTCCTCTTGCCTGTCCTTTACTCTCTTCACTGTCTGCTTCAGGTCTCGAAGGCGCCGACGGATCTGCCCATGGTGTGATTGGAATGATGCCCAGATCGAGCGTTCGAGTCGTCGATTGATTCGCAATTAGCAGATTCCAGCGGACATGCGTGCCTGGTGTGGAGTGTGCGGGTGTGGAAGGGTGGCGTGTTGTTGTTAAGGTGAGTAGGCTGTCTAAAGATTCATGACCAGATGCTGCTTTGAGATGAAAGAAGGAGAGATCTAGTGGCGTTGTGCACTGTGTGCGAATTCTGCGCGGCAAATTCGCTTCATCGTTGCTGAAAGCGGTGGCGGTTACAGTCAAAGCAATAATGTTATTTGCTGGGTCACTTGTCCTCATGTTGTTCGAATGGTATCTCTGCTGATCGGGCAGGATATCGTAGATCAGGCTCAACGAATCGCCCTGATTCATCCCGATGGGTAAATTCAATCTTCCTTCTGGTACACCACAGCGGTCTGCTTTACCACCTTCTACCACAACCTCCAGCTCGTCAATACTCGCACGAGACAAATGCTGCGAGACGTCAAGCCCAATACTAGCGAGCATCTTCGCGGCGTTCGATGCACGACCTAGGTTGACGGTGCGTAGATGTGATGTAATTGCAGGAAGCAGCTCGAATCGAGAAGAAGTTGCTTGTAGTGGAGGTGATAGTCTAGGTCGAAGTTGTAACGTCTGCGGGCGTGCTGAAGGGGCGGTTTTGAGCGAACGTGATGTTGCGAGGTAGGGTGGATTGGGGTGACCGGCGAAGGGCTTGGAGTGAGCTAGTGCGGCAAGGAGGTTGGGAGAGGAGACAGGGACGCCGGATTGTAGGTAGTCGTCTTCTGAAGACACTGGTTCAGGTGCTTGTGCTGATGGATGATTGAGGGTCATTATTGCGGCGAAGCTTAGAGATGGGGAGGTGGATGTAATGCGGTTGCGGTCTGAGGTGTCTCATTTAGTGAAGGAATAGAATGATACTCTGCACGCTGCAGCTTACCGATGTGGACGCTAGCAGTCCACGCCAGCGTAATGCCATCTGAGGTAATTGCCGTGAGTGGATCTTGGCTAGTGTCTATCTTGTGGACGTCTACCACAGCCTTCACTTGCGCTTGCGGATGGGTTGCCGGGGTCTGTGCAATTTCACTTCCGGTAACGAGTGTCTCCAATGAAATAGAGAGCCTTGGCAGCTGCTCTGCCAGAGAAGACTCACTGGCAGTAGTATATAAGAGGATATACACGTTCACAAGCTCGTCCAAGAAAATGGATGATCTTTCTTTTGGCCGGCTTGATAAGTCAAGCTCACCATCTGTCGGCACAATGATCTCAATTCTTGAGTTGAGGAGCATAGAGCTGTCACCCATCTTGATGTCGACGTATACACACACCTCAACTTCATGGACTCTGGTGACGGCTCGTCTCTTACTCGAGTTGAATGGTGCTCACGCTTTGTCTGCTTCACAACAGCGAAGCTTTCTTCCTCGTCATTACCACATTCTCACTCAGCATCATGATGCGGAACGCAAAATCAACGGGGTATCGTGATCTGTTGGCACTTGTAGTTCTGAAGTCCCCAAAGATAGCCGTTGACGAAAGTGGTGGCAAAGGCTAAGGCTAAGGCTTGTCACATTGTATGCCAAGATCTAAAAGCTTAGCACAACAACATCCACCAAGCACGTCAAGCACGGTCATGTGTATGCGAAGAGTGGTATAACACAAACGATCCGAGTTCTAGGAGGATTACGCCCAGGAATTATATAGTTATTAGTAGTACATTTCTATCTCAATCCTTCCTATGTCTAACCTTGTTACCAATTGTTTATTCACTGATAAACTTCTCTACAACGAACCGATACCAGCGATGACCACCGACGCAGCAACTACAAGGCCAATAAGGTTGTGGTCTAAAGGTACATATTAGCAACTTTTCGAGCCGTGAGAGAAATGTGAATCAAAATAAGCATACCCAATGTCATCGTTGATGCAGCACTCTTTGGTGCACTTGATCCTCCACTTGTGCCCGCGCCAGAGCCTGAGGCAGTGTCTCCAGAACCAGAGCTACCGGTCTGACCCGTTGCAGGATAACCACTAGGGACAGAGCTACCCGAAGCAGTGGCGGCAACTGCTGCGACCGAGGCTGAGGAGGATGCTACAGATGCAGCGGATACTGCAGCCGATGATGCTGACGATGCAGGAGCTATGCTAGTCTGGCGTTTGAGTAGTGGCTATATTGTATAATTAGAGCCGGTGGTCATTCACCTACAGGATGATGAGCCGTACCTGATCCTGAACTGGGGTTGCAAGGGCCATGGCCACAAAGAAAGCCATGCAGAGAGTGGAAAGGTAAGTCATTGAGACACGCATATTGGAGGATTGTAGGAAGTGGTTGAATCGTGTGCTTTTGGTTTATTTCTGGTTTGCAAACAATATTTACAAAGCTCTGAGACAAAGCAGGGACTTTCGGGCTCTTTATTTCAAGGTCACTAGTGCCACACGAACAAGATGAACCGCATATCGTCATACTGAAAGATTTGCATATCTGCATCCTCCAAAGCAGTGCTTCTACTTGGGCTGATGTCCAATGCGACAGATGAACGCAACACGTGTGTGGAGAATGTTTGCTTCGGCATGAGACGAACGACGAGCGAGGTCGCCTTGATTGTGTCGATCAGGAAACTTGTTCCACTATGATGTCGCTAAAGCGCTAAAGGGAACGTGACTCACAAGCCATCTTCATACACAACATGCACTCGAACCTCTCGGCAGCCACGATGTGTTGAGATGTGTTTCATTGGGATGGACGAAGATTGTTTGGGGTCAAGCTTGTTTCTCTACCCAATCACGTGACTTAAGTAGACCACATCATGCCAATTTCTAACCTCATCTTGTGAGCAGCATTGACAGATATACACACCACACTGAAAGATCAAATCCCTCAGCTTCCTGCCTTGTCTCTATCTTTCTGTTCAGTCGACTACTTAGTGGCTTGCTGGAAACTTGTGGATAGACTTGTCCATCTCGTCGTAGCATTCATTCCGAACCCATTCTCTCACTCACTGCGAAGCGTTACAAGACATTATGCCTAGAACTGACTAGACTTCGTTTGATGATGTCCGCAGCACGCTCTGCAAGCTGTATAATTGGAAGATACATTTGATCAGTATGACAGGGTATAAGTACTTGCGGCTTTGGTCGATATGGAACGACTTGTTACTCACCGCATATGTGGCAGCAGAAGTATAACAGCTTGGAACAACAGGCATAATGCTAGAGTCTGCGACGCGTAAACCTTGCAGTCCCATAACGGTCAAATTGGCATGAAGCACGCTGCCGAGTGCGACCTAAAACAACTAATTAGTTCGCACGCACCGCGATTCAGACTACCGGACGTACTGCTCCGACAGGATGTCGAAAGTCAAACACGCCCTTTTCAATTGCCAGCCATATCTCCTCGTCAGTCTTGACGTCTTCTCCAGGGAATATCTCGCCCAGTACAACATCGGCCATGCTTTCATGCTTGAGCAGTGCTCTTGTATGTTTGTAAGCCCAGAGTAGAACTTTACGATCGCCTTCTGTTCCGAAAGTATTGGGGTCAAAGATAGGTTGAGCAAATACATCGGTGCTTGCCAGGCGAATGGTACCATGCGACTCGGGGCTTACCAGGAAGACAATGAGTGAAACCACATTGGTGTTTAAAGTGTAGTTACCCGGCAGTAGCGGGGCATTTGCAGGCTGGTACAGGACATGGGGACGATCTGCGGGTAGTGAATCATGCCAGGAAGATATTCCATTGTGAACACGCCCGGCAGCAGCTGCTGCGGCAACAGGCTGCGCAAGAATTCCGGACGCAAAGGCGGTGTAGTTGTGCAAAGCCGAAGCGTAGTATGTTGCGTTGCTGAGTTGCGAGGCGGACCATTGTGCAGCTGTGACGTTGAGAGATATGACAGCACCCATATGATTCAGAAGATTCTGGCCAACGGGAAGGTCGACTATAGCCGTGATACTGAGTTCTGCAAGCTGAGCGCGAGGTCCAACACCAGAAAGCATGAGTAGCTTTGGAGTATGGATGGCGCCAGCGGTGGGTATTACCTCACCCTGTGGTGCTAGAAAAATAGTACGGGTGCTGTTGTGGTTGTTGATATCGATACACGTAACAGATGTAGCACGAGTGCCAACAAAATTGATTTTAGTGACCAGGACTCCTTCAAGAATCGCGAGGTTTGGACGGCCTGCCACAGGATAGCCATAGGTTGTGAGGGAAGTTTCACGGGTGGCATTCACAGGGAGGACAGTATGTGTCATGTATGTGGCAAATATCCCATTTCCAGCGTTCGGGTCGACTTGTGGTAATCCATCCGCTTGCTTGAAAAGCTGTATCCATTTCGGGGCGAGTATGTCGACGTCTTTCTCGAAGGAAATCGTGACAGGTCCTTGACCATAGACACTCGCGTTGACGGCTGGTGCGTAGGTGATATTTGGCAAGGCCAGATTCGTAGAGCGACGAAAGTACTCTTGCATACCTTTCCACGACCAGCCAGCATCGTTGCTCAGTTCTGACCATGCGTCATACACAGAAGGAGAGCCACGGCAGTGTTGCATATAATTCACAGCAGAGCCACCGCCAAGGGCATGACCTTGCTGTGTGACAATGATGGTATTATTCAGAGCAGCTTGAGGGGTGCTGATGAGGTTAGTAACGTACTGTGTGCTTCCCAGTAAGCCTGCAAATGCCGGCGTTGATACCTCTGGGTCACCCGTCGGATCAGGACCAGCTTCGAGCAGTAGGACTTTGTTGTGTGGGTTTTCTGAAAGAGGATTGGCAATTGTATGGAGCCTATATTCGCTGGGCGCTCAATCCTCGTCGTGTATAGGATCAGGAGCAGCTCGGTATCAGGTAGTCCAAGACTCAGGATGGGGGCCATTCGTCTTTTTCGGAAAAAGGAGCAGTACAGTAGTGTTGTATCGTCAGCCCAAACCACACTTCTTGTCTTCGCTTACTGTGCTTACATGTATCTTCGCTGTTCTCCTTGGCTTCGTTTACCTTCCTCGCCGTTCTAGTAAAAACTTCTCGTACAATCCCTTGCCACCTACCAAATCGTTAGCAGCCTGATCATACAACACTCGCATCCCACACTCCAGTCCCAGACATACCTTCCGTAGCATCATTCCAAACATCCAATCCCTCCCCCTCTGCCCTCTTTATCCCCCACTCCACCAAGATCCTACCAGCACCTCTTCCCTGAAACTGCGGATCGGTAACCAAAACCTGCAAATGCCAATATGTCCTCCTACCATTAACCTCCTTTCTATTCCTCTCCATTGCTCCAAAGAACATTGCTCCAGCAGCTTCGTCACTGCCAGGGACAGGAGGATCATCCTTTTTAGGCTCGTCAAAGGTGCTTTCGTCCTCGAGGCGCCATTTCGCCACCGCTATGATTGGTTAGAGGGGGGAGATGAGTCGCGCACGCAGAACCAGTGGATGTTGCGCTTTGTGGCTAGTGTGGCGCGGTCTTGGGCGATCTGGATAGGGATGGCTTCTGGTGGGACGCCGTTTGGCCAGAGGGCCTTCGTGGAGTGTCCTTTGTTTGCAGTTCTGAATAATTACTTGAGACAGAGCGAATGCCGTACATAATTTATCAAGGTGGTTCCAAACGCCGCATTTTGTATCCGCACTGCATCTGGGATGTCTTCAGATATGATGGGATGTAGGGTGAGCATCTTGCGCGAGAGGGATATAGGAACTTAGCAATAGTAACAATATACAAAATTGAAGCAACACGTCTTTCACAAAGTGGTTAAGGTAATTATGCTGAAGGTATATGATTGCACAAGGTGACTCGAATACCGTAAATGTCCATTGTCCAATCATTTCGAGCGGCTTCAGCTCCTTCCTTTTCTGAAACAGGAGTCATCCAAAGACTCATCGTGCCAAGAATATACTGTAACACAAAGTGCGCAGCTGTGCCACATCAGTGAAGCTCACCAAGGGACCTCACAAACCAAAATAAAGTCATTATAGCTCTAAAGATCGTGATTCACTCGAAACGCTACCTCTGCTCGTCCACTTCCAATACACATCAAACAAAGCACACTCCACCACAGAAAAACTATGACACTATCAATACACCCCATGACCATCTCAGACATCCCTCGCACCATAGCCATAGAAAGTGCCGGCTTCGCCTCCACCCCAATCCGCTCATCCCTATGGCCCTGCGGCATCTCCTCCACAGCCATCACCCAACTAATCGCGCAAGACACGCACGATCTCCAAACCAAGCAAAACATAACCTGGCTCTGCATCCGCGACGCCTCACTCAACAACGAAGTCATCGCAGTCGCAAAATGGCGTCTCGAAGACTCGCAATCCTACGAAACGAAGAAGAAAGCGCCATTTTCAACTTCGCCACCAGAAGGAATGTGCAAAGAGGTACGAGAAGCGTACTCTCGAGCACTAGCAGGCAAATTGAGGGATGTTATGGGTTCGGGCGAGTTTTGGCATTTGGGGACGCTGGTCACAGATCCGCAGCATGAGAGGAAGGGAGCTGGGAGGATGTTGGTGGAATGGGGGTGTCGACGGGCTGATGCAGAGGGTAGGAAGTGCTCGCTACATGCTACGCCGGGGGCTAAGAAGCTGTATTTGGCATGTGGGTTTGAGGTGGTTTCGGAGACGGAGATTGACATTCGGCACTAGAAAACCCCGTGTGGGACGATCTGCGAAATCTGAAACAGCCCCTTTTCGGTTTCAGAATTTGACCTTAGATACTGGTCAGACACGATTTATGCAAGTGCTGACTACCGGTCATTCCGCCTTGTGAGGGCTATACGATGGAGGGTGGTGATGCCTCCTTCATCCCGTCTCTCTTCAAACCTGCCGCTTTACTGCCCATTGCAAAATATCGAGATCAGCTTTTGTATGCAATCGAAAAATCTCCAGTCACGGTCGTCATTGGCCAGACTGGCAGTGGCAAAACCACCCAATTACCTCAATATCTTCTGCAAAGAGGATGGTGTGCAGGTGGAAAAGTGATTGCTGTAACACAGGTGGGTGAGTTTGTTCTTACGCTTCACGATTAAGAGATGGGTGTTAACTAGCACGTCACAGCCTAGAAGAGTAGCGGCTACTTCTGTAGCACTACGCGTTGCAGAAGAGGTAGGATGCGCCATAGGTGAAGAGGTCGGCTACTCTATACGCTTCGAAGATCAGACGAGCGAAAAGACAAAAATCAAATTTCTTACCGATGGCCTGCTACTACGTGAAGCACTCGTCGACCCTTTGTTGACGCGGTATTCTGTGATAATGGTAGACGAAGCACATGAGAGATCGCTAAGCTCAGACATCCTGCTCGGCATACTCAAGAAGATCAGAAAGAGGCGTCCTGAGCTGCGGATCGTTGTTAGTAGTGCAACATTACAAGCAGAAGAGTTTCTCCGATTCTTCGCTGGTGAGGATTACTCAACCAACGAAATCGGGAATATCTGCTATCTTAGTGGACGCCTGTATCCAGTCGACATCCACTACCTCGATCAACCATGCGAAGACTACCTCGAAACAACCATATCAACCATTTTCGCCATCCACGCCCAGGAGCCTCTACCAGGCGACGTCCTCGTCTTCCTACCAGGACGTGAGGATATCAACACAGCTCACCAGATGATAGCAGACCGCGCACTCAATCTCCATCCCAAAGCACCTTCCCTACTACCACTACCTCTCTACTCCGGTCTGCCAACCGACCATCAAATGCAAGTTTTCGAGCCAGCTCCCTCTAACACCCGAAAAATCATCCTCGCCACAAACATAGCCGAAGCCTCCATAACAATCGAAGACGTTCTCCACGTCATCGACCCCGGTCTCGTCAAACTACGCTCTTACAATCCCACCACTGGCATCTCAACCCTCGTCACCGTATCCATCTCCCAAGCAAGCGCCACCCAACGAGCCGGCCGAGCCGGGCGTACCAAACCCGGCAAGTGCTACCGCCTATACACATCCTCCACTTTCTCAAGCATGTCCATCACGACGCCGCCAGAAATCCAACGAGCAGACTTGGCTCCCGTAGTCCTCCAACTCAAAGCGCTAGGCGTAGACAACATTGCGCGCTTCGACTTCCTCACCTCTCCACCTGCCGAACTTGTCATTCGTGCCCTCGAACTCCTCTACTCCCTCGATGCACTAGACGACTACGCCAAGTTGACACGTCCGCTGGGCCTACGCATGGCCGAACTCGCCATCGAGCCAATGCTGGCAAAAGCACTGCTTGTAGCGTCTGAACCACGTTTCGCCTGTCTGCAAGAAATGCTGACGATTGCCGCGATGATGAGTTTGGAAGGTGGTAGTGTATGGATTGAGCACGATGGAGAAAGGAAGGCTATGGAAAGTAGTCGACGCTTGTTTGCCGTGGAAGAAGGAGACCAGTTGACTATGCTGAATGTACATCAAGCGTTTGTGACTGCAGGGCGACGAGATGCGCAATGGTGTCGGAAGCACCATTTGAACTATAAAAGTCTGACGAAAGCGGTGAGTGTGCGGAATCAGTTGAGGAGGTACCTGGAGCGATTTGGGATCGACGTCAATGAGCCTGAGGGAACAATGACAGGAGGAGTAAGAGAACGAGGCGCGCCATTACGCATTGGTGGTAATGCCAGCGCACCAGCTATGGACAAAGCAGAAGCGATTCGGCGTTGTCTAACAACAGGTTTCTTCGCACACGCAGCACGCATGCAATCAGACGGCACTTTCAAGACTGTCAATGGTGGGACAACGTTACATGCGCATCCCAGTTCACTCATGTTTGTATGTATATCCATTCTCCCGCTTCACTCCACTGATCAACTTTTGCCTCATGACGGTCCTCTATCAGTTCGTGGAAAAGACTATATACTAACAATAATCGCTCATAATAGAATCGCAAAGCAGACTGGGTCATTTTCCACGAAGTTCTCGAAACAGGAGCAAAGACATTCATCCGCGATGTCACCAAGATCGAGCGTGCCTGGTTGCTGGAATATGCACCTGAATTCTACTCGATTAAACGTTGAGGCAAGTCGGGTCGATCACATTGCACTTCATCACTCACTAGATCAGAGTGTGCAAAGTGAGGCGAGGTAGGGCGAAATAAAATTTAGTGAGCCAGCCAGTCAAACAGCTTACAGCTACCTAATTCAATTCAACTCAAATCAGATCGAACCACATCACGTCACATGTGCTAGCCATTTATCCGTCAATCCATCAGTCTGTACGACCAAGAAGCGCGTCAATCAATAATCAATCTATCAGTCAGAGCAACTAATTGAATCGAGTATATAACCTGACTCGACAACAGCTAGCAAGTCTGTCCAGTATCTACACTACCCATCGAATCCACACACCCAGGCACACTAACACAAATTCGAGGAAAACGTCTGGCACGAGACGTGGCGCCACGCTCACCCGGTAGTTTTGGCTCCACGATCATCAACCTTCTGCAGTCCAATCGTGTTACCATGCCCAGGCTTTCTCATCATCGTCGTTGCTACCACCGTAGCATCACCACCATACGGCCTCATATCAATCTCCGTCTCCGAAACCACCTCAAACCCACATGCCAAATACAGCTTCTTAGCCCCCGGCGTAGCATGTAGCGAGCACTTCCTACCCTCTGCATCAGCCCGTCGACACCCCCATTCCA
>Ga0068631_101011_pt1 | contig 10545 bp, 3 predicted proteins | sample InSIn5gowninarea_2_FD_77434 | JGI IMG/M metagenome (GOLD analysis project Ga0068631, IMG submission 77434) | Clean room microbial communities from NASA Spacecraft Assembly Facility at Jet Propulsion Laboratory, Pasadena, California, USA -... ...
CGACTTGGTCTCTTTCACAGTGTATTTCTAAGAGCGGTGGCAGTGGTAGTTACCTAAATATTTAAGTAACCTATGATTAAGTCTCACACAAACCTAATGAGTTAATTAAATTAATCGATTTAGAATAGAATAACTACAGGCTTTAAATATTTTTATCAAATTAAAGGATCATTTTATGGTTATCAAAAAAAGGGGTTATTATTTTGATTCAATTGAGCTAAGAGTAACTATAGTCAATCTGATCTTTAGTTCTCAAATTAAAAAAAACACAGATACTGTGTATATAATAATTATATAATCAAACTTTAATATGGACATCACAATTATCAATTAGTATTAGCTGATTTATAAATTAGTCTCAAATTGCTAAACTAAAATATTATTTATGTTAGCATTAAAATTTTAGGTGTTTCGAATACGCAAGTAAAATTTTCTTTAAAAGAGTTAACCAAAGAAAAGGATGTTATTTTTTTAATAAAAACTGTATGCTCCTGAAATAAAAAATCTTTGTTAATACACTCTCCATGGTCGATGAAAATGGAATTCTTGTATTTTTACTTTCTACTTAATATTATTAAGACAATAATTAAGCTTCTAATTTTTAATAAATGACTTAATAAGAATTAGGGTATTTACACAGTTGAAATACATGTGATGAGTCATATTTAATATTTAATCAATAATAAGTTACTTTAAAAATAAACACCATTTACTCTTTTTGTACAGTATTAATAGACTCTTTTTATGTAAATTAATATATAAATTACAAATAAATTAATGATCAGTCACCATATCGAGATCATACGTAATTTAGATGATTAGCTTAAGTCATCTAAATTAATATATAAATTACAAATAAATTAATGATCAGTCTCCATATCGAGATTATACGTAATTTAGATGATTAGCTTAAGTCATCTAAATCAACATTTAATTAGTGTCTATATTTTCATAATATATTCTAAAGCTATTTAGTCAATAAATAATATTCAAATTTAATCTCAGTGCTAAATAGTGTATAAAGTGATTTCAATTAGTCTTCGAAGCTCCCATAATCAGTGTTTTCTTTTTAACAACAAAAACACTACCAATGTCAATTTTACTTATCAAATTAAACTTCTTTTGATATAATTATTATTAAATGAAGACATCATCAACGTGTAAATTAAAAATAGGTGACATACTGACTAAATACCAATTATTAATAATATTGTAGAAAGTAGTTTATTAAGGCACTATTATTTACAAATCTATTAATGATAAGCATCAACTTAATCAGAAATTAAGATTAGTGTAATAAAAATTTTAAGTAAGATGTTATTATTTGGTGAGGAATTAAATATATGTATTTATTTTATTATTAATTTTTGGTGAATTAATAATATTTTAACGAGTGTGTTATTATTGATAAATAAATCAATAATATTTTAACGAGTGTGTTATTATTGATAGATAAATCAATAATATGTAAGATTTTTATATTCTACGATTACAGGTTAAAATCAAATGGGAACTGACGTTATTATGCTGTTCCTTTTATCCCTTGCTCTAAATTAAAAATCTGGCAAAGCTAACTCACTAAAGAGCTTTAGCTTTCAGTAAGAGGTTCCACCCAACTGCCCAAAGGACTCTTTAGCCGTTAGGCCAAGGGTCCAAAGAGCAAGATCATTGCTTTCAGCCAAGGGGCCAAAGAGCTAAATAAAAAATAGTCAGGCTTTCAGCTAAGGAGTCACAGATTGGCTTTATGCTTTCAGGGTTCACCCCTTTGGCCAAGGGCTCTTTAGTTTTAGTCAAAGCGCAAGATCATTGCTTTCAGCCAAGGGGCCAAGGGGATATTTAGCTTTAGCCAAAGGTTCATTTACCTTAATTTTAAATTCTTGGCGGTAATCATAATGGGTCCGTTAAATTAAAAGTAAAATTAATACAAAAAAAAAGTAGGAACACCCCAACTTCTTTAAATTTACATATAATCATTTATTTTACTTTTTTTTTATTTTTAAGATTACAGCAACGAAATTTGCTTCTAACATGTAATAACTTCTTTATCAATGTATTTTTTAATAAAATATATAACATTTTTATGATAAAAATGTTATGTACCAGATCGAAATGGTGATTAGAATTTTAATATTAAATAAAATTTATTCAGAAGTGTATTAAACTTTCATTGATTTTGAATTTTTAATCATCCATACCAATAAGGTATTATCACAAATTATGAATTAATAACTAATGGATTAGTAGTTAATATCATCCATCACTATTAAATTATTTTATGTTAGAGCGACATTATTATAATATTATTCAAATATAAAATTGATATGATTCTTCTCCATATTGTAAATTACCTATTACTACCAAAGATAGAAATATTATTAATTTTTCAGCCTTCATTGAAGTCACAGAATTCCTTTTATTAAAGTAATTGACACACCCATGTCAATTATTTAACCAACAAAATTTGATTTCAAGGCTATTGCAATAAAAATAATAGTTGATCAAAAAAATATTTTTTGAATATTAGTTGCTATAGTAACTAATTGCAGGAGTGGACTACTTCGAGACAGAGCGGTTTTTATTTTTTGTAAGGATTCCTTATTAAATAAGACATGCCAAATAAAAAAATGAAATCATTATTTATGGAAATCTTTTTTTTTCTTTTATATTGTGTTACAGAATAGAATCAAATGGTAAACGTGTTAGGGTCCCTCATTAGCGTACTAACGACCGTCAGCGAGGTAATCAGACTTTGTATAAACCTTGGTCCTTTGACACTGTCTGTCCGTAGGCTAAAATAAACTCTCGATAAACTATGATCCTAGGTACTTTAAATTCATTATTTTTTGTAGGTAGTTATTTAAAGTCACTAAAGGAAAGATATCAGTTGCATTGGTAAAGCTAAACTGCAGTTAAATAATTTTTGGTAAATCGGTAAGATTAATTTGATTCTAACAAGTGATAATACCCCATTGAATTGTTGTAATTTACATATAAAATTATTAGTCCAAATAAAACATTCTCATATTATCATTATTGAATTTTGATATTAAATGAAAATTATTAAGAAGTCTCCATATATGCATTAAGTAACATAAAAATTATATATGAATTTTTATTTATTTTAATCATGGGTACCTCAAGTACTCAGAAATTCAATATTAAAATTTTAATCTTAATTTTTGACTGAATCACATCGTATACAAAGCAACCCCCCTAAAATAAATTAAGTGTTGATGAATATAAAGTCTTTGATTCCATTGTCCTCAGATAAACCCTAGCCGGTCATTTGCTTTTAGCTTTCAGTTAATGGGACAAAAATTCTTATAAGTGAATTCCTTTACGATAGACTTAGTAAACTCAAGTTACCTATATATTTGAGCAAGTCATTCCTTGATGTTCTAATTCTACCGTAAAGGAATTTAAACATAATTTTTTAATTCCTTTATGAGATTTTTATTCATATACAAGATCATTTAGTTAAGAATTAAGATTTTAAATTTGAAGTAGAGAGGAAATAGTGACTTTTCCAAGGGTTCCCTTGATTTGCTTAAATAATTTTAATGATGTTACAAATAAGTTATGGATAGACATTGAAATAAGTTTATTCAAGTGTCCTTAGTGATTGAGGAAACTATATTTTAAGCTAAATATACGATTAACAATGAAAAAATAAAATAACATTGGTTAAATTTAATATGGAAGATTTTAATATGAATAGAGGTTTAAAAAAAGACAGAATTTAAATTTGTCTAATTAAATATGAATAAGTTTTTAAATATAAAATCAGAGATTAATATTTGTTGAATTTAATATTAATTATTTCAAGCTGAATATTAAGGTCTCTTTAACACTTAACTAAAATTTTTGGCAACAAATCTCCAATTCCTCTAAGCAAGTTAAGGGTGCTGATTTTCTTGGAGACTTCGAAAAATATTAACGCATTTTTGATTGTAACTTAATCTTTATTTAAAATTTTTGTATTTTGTATTGTATTACAGGTTAGAATTAAATTTATTATAATTTGTATAAACCATTCCATGGTTAAAGGAATGAGAACGCTGTTCTCCTGGTCCATTGACTTGCGGTAGCTAGGTAAAAATAATTTCACAAAATCTTAGTAAAACAACAACACAAGTTATTTTCACCTAGGTATCGCAAGTCAAAGGAAGATACCTAAAAGAACTTATGCCTTAGAAGTATATTTTTTTACTAAATAACTATATTGCCTGTCCCAGGGACCAGGAGAACCACGTTCTCAATTTTACTAAAAACTTTTTTTTGTTGAAAATCTACCTAGCTGCCGCAAGTCAAGGGAAGGATTCCTTATAAGGTAATTTTTTTCAAAAATCTTTCCTTATTTGGTAATTTTTTACCCTAATAAGGAAAAATTTTTAGGAATAAACATAATTAGTAAAATTGAGAACGTGGTTCTCCTGGTCCCTGGGACGGGCAATACAAAGCGATAAACAATAAATAAATTAGATCTTCATTTGATGATTTTCTTTATGGTAAAATTGGGGTTTAAAGCTAAATATTTGAGGCACGGATCTTAGTCTGTTATAAAAATTACATGTTTAGTGTTTTTGTTCAGATGGGAATCTTCCAACTTTTATTAATAAAAATAATTAGTAAAATTTAAAACTTAGACCTCTTAAGTCTAGAGTTAATAAAGAAATTGAGATTTTCCTAAAGGATTCCTGGAAATGATTGAAGTTTTTACAAGTAATAAGCATTTTTCTATATTAATTTTTAACCAAAAAGAAAATAATTTAACATTAGTTATTACAGGTTAGGATCAAATTAATCATATGTATTCTCTAGCCATGAAATGGTCAAAGGAAGGAGAACGCTGTTCTCCTGAACCCTTAACTTGCTGTAGCTAGGTAAAAATAAAACCTTAGCCTTATAAGATCGAAGTTCAAAGTCCTTTAAATTTATATGTAGTTGATTAATTTGATTCTAACCGATGATCAGGGATTTCTAAGTTAGGGCGTTTGGATTGTAAAATTACTAAAATCTCAAGGAAACTTTAGACCTTCGGGTGAAGAGCCAATAAACTACTTTTTGAGTAAAATTTAATATGAAAGATTTTACTTTGGAGAATTCAAGAACTGAATCAAAATTATTTAAAATTAATTTTATGACTCGAAATATTTATTTAAATTAAATAATAAAATGCAATAATAAATGATTTTATTGTGTTAATTTATTCATGTTATTAAAAGGATTCATTATTATGAATTTTGAATATTTCACCAAAACTTACCAAGAAAATACAAATAAAATACATTCCCCTTTATCAACATGCTGTAGTGACAATGATGGTTTAGATTCTAATTATTTAGAAACTTTAACACATGATGAACTTAATTATTTAAATGATATAAACATTCCAAATGAACCAAACAATTTTGATATGAAATATCTAGAAAAATTAAATAAAACTATACATCAAGAAGATCATAAAATTGAACAATGTTGTCACATTCTTCATGATCAATTAAACAGAGAAACTTTTTTAGCAAGTTCATATAATTATTCACAATTGCTAGATGCTCATGTGAATCTGATTAAATCAACTATAGTTAATAATGCATATCAACTACAAGCAATTAATAGTATTGATAAATACATTAAACAACTCGATATAAAATTAACAAAAAAAGCACAAGAAAAGGTATCACCAATAATTACAACATTGAAACGCGAAATTACACAGATTCACGATATTTCTTATATTACATATAATGAAAACAAACAACTAACTCAAGATTTATATATTACTGATGAAGAAATTAACAATACTACATTACCAGAGATTCTAATAGAAAATATCTCCCCCCCCTTGAAAAAACTTATGCCAACTTCAGTCGTTTCAAACAGAACAACATCAAGACTTAATGACTATTTTTGTAATGGTTATTATAAAACTGGTAAGAATAAAAATTTGCCATGCAGAGCAAAATCAGTATGTAATGGATATTGTGGCGATCATATTTCACAAATAACAAATGATCAATATCAAACACCCGCAGGAATATTTGAATATATAGATAATATCATTAAACCACAGAGCATGTTAAATGTAAATTCTAATTGTTCCACACCATCAGGATTGCCATATGTACCAACACAAGGATTACCAAGTGAAAATACGGATACTACAACTGACAATCTAACTATGAATGTGCACCCCATTCACGTTAAAGATGTGATCAGTACAGAAATTAATAAAGAAGCTAGATGTGAGACAATTCTTAAATCAGGGAAACGTGCTGGTGAAAAATGTGGTGCGCGTATAACAAACAGTGAATATCACTGTTGTGGTACCCATGTTCCAGGCAAAAGTCGTGGATCAGTACCTGATCAATTTGAAACGTTAGAAGAATTACTCGAAAAAACTGGTTGGAGTAATTCGCAATATGAACAACTAAGAAAGAAATTATTGTATAAACACATTAGGAATAAGGATGGAACTCATAATATTACAGAAAGCATCAATAAAACGTATGATGCTTTGGAAAAGCACATGGATTTTTATTATAATAATTTAGTAGCAAAACACAAAGATGTGACGAGGTTTTTAAACGAGTTTCAAGAAAAAGAACTTTCAGACATCAAATACAGTATTATGGACTTTCTAGAAAACGGTAGTGGTATTGAACAATTTTCACAAAGAAAACGTATGTTAGAAGGTGGATATACAGATATTACTAAAGGTATTTTAAATACAACACGTAAACTTTATTTACAAACTTACAAGAGTGCTATTAAATCATTTGAAAATAGAATGCAACAATTACCACCCACCCGTAAAAAATATAATATTCCTGATACAGAAGAGTGTTTAGAACACATTATCGATTGTTTTAAGACATATAGTAAAGAAAAAAAATCAAATCATTATAGTGAGGATAATGAAATACCACCTACTCTCTGTCAGATTGAAGTTCCTCACAATGATCAATTCGATCGCACAGCCGAAGAAATCGAGACGTTTCAACAAAGATACAAGTATTTATATACAGATAACTCAACTGGTGAGTTATTCAAGACAGGTCCACAACCAATACAATTTATAGTTTATAACTTTCAAGATACGGAGAGAGAACATCAAGTAGTTGCATTGTTTATACAATATTATGATCCTATAACACCGACATTTGAACGTATAACTGTTCAACTTATCAAAATTTCTGATGAACAAAATACAGTCATTAACTTAGCTAAAAAATTTTTGGGCAATTATATCACACAAGACAGATATGATTTACTCGTTGATAGAGACGTAATGAAGTTTCGATCTACCAGTTACGCTGGTGACTTTAGTTTTATTCCTAATGTTTATAGAGTTTCTGGTTTAAACGATGAAAATGTTGATTATGAGTCTCAATACGAACCTTACTGGAATATTGGTCCATTTTAATATTTATTTGACATTTAGGATATGTATTTATTCTAATCACTAATGTCTTCATATAAACGCGTACAAGCTCCCAAGCGTACAATTTCCCAAGAGCACAAGCGCCTAAGTGCTTTTATAATTCCAACTGCCGTATATCATGTGCAATTCCTTGATATTTGTTATATATATATGTATGCACAATATAAGTAAAAATTGTTATATTTAGGTTATCTACAGCATAAATAATCCAATATATCAACTATCTTATTACTAAAATTCTACGTATTAGTCGTGTTCATAATTTTTAGTATATTATGTTACTTACTTCCACAGAATGAATTATTTCATATTTGTTCGATTAAAAAAAAATAATCATATCTTATACAAATCATAAGTACCTGAAATACTTAGGTAACTACCATTGATAATCTTCCTGGCTACGCTAAGGAATTCACTTTATAGTCTTTATTTGGGGATCATCTAATTAATTCTAGGTATTATTTCTTAATACTAAATCTTCTTTAATTAAAAATTGGCATTGCTAATTAGCAATAATTCATCCAATTTGAATTAGAATAAATTTCTTTACGGTAGTAAAGACTACACAGAGTCGCTAAGGGGACTCAATGTCTCTATGAACTTTCTAAGAGAATGAAATTAAAAGCTCTTCAGCTAAATATTTTTAAGCTATGCATAAGCACCAGTAATTTTTAATTTCGTATAAGCGCCAAAAAGTATAAGGGTACCTCTCCCCAAAAATCTAAGCATTTGAGGTATCTGCGCTACAAATAATGACAGATACTTTTATATTTTACACGATTAAATAAAAAATACCTTCAATATATAACTTTATGTGTTATATTGAAATGTAGATATTATATATGTTCTACTTTAATAATTTTTATTATTTATTAACAATAATCTTCTTATCAATGATCAGTAAATATATTTAAATTATAGATATTGCTTATATACAAATAATAAATCAGCACATAAATAACATTCAAATTTCTTCATTAATAAGCATAATTTCAAGCTGATATATACACATATTAATTACATCCTAACATATATATATATATACACATAATAATTTAAAGCATCAATATAACAACATTGGAGTTTTTATCGGTAATATGATTAGACCGTAATGTATACACATAATAATTCAGCTTATCGACATAATAACATTTAATTTTATTCATCTGTCGGTATTGAGTATATATATACAAATAATATAAAGATCATCACATTAAATAACATTTAATTTTCATTTATCAGTAAGTATGATTATATCACAAACATACATAAGTAATAATTCAGGTTGTCAATATAATAACCTTCAAATTTCATTTACTAGTAAGTATATATCACATTATAAATATTATGTACATTTTTTATTCAAACATTAAGTTTCAGCAAATATGTTTGTTTTTATGTATTTACGGTTGATTTTTTATTTAAAATTATGTTTGTATTTTATGTAATAATCTCTTGAAAGTCTAGGTTCCTCAAATACTTGTTTATTTGCTTAATTTAAAATTCTTGGTGGTAGGTAACTACACTTGCACTATAGTTTTGGCACTCAAGCGAAGCTAATTCTACTACAAGAAATTAACATTTGTTAATTGGAAGAAAATGGAGTTAGGGGTACTTATTACTCATTCTCATTCTTATTTTCATTCTCATTCATTTTAAGTCTTTAAACTAATCCTTGGTACTCAATATAATTTACTTAAAAAATAAGATTAAAATTTGTGTTAATTAGTGGTGGTGAAGCAGAATTCTCCTCAACAAATGTTAATTTATTAAATTCCTTGCACTTGCTCTTAAGAGCAGCTAAATTAAAAGTTGGACCAAAAGCTCTGTAAGGATCCTTGGTTTAATTTAAAAATATTGGCGGTAGCCAAAACTGGCTAGATAACAGGATTAGTATCCTAAAGATATTTAAAAGCATAAATACTTAACACACTTATACCATAAATTTTGATATATTTTAATATTAATTATTAGAGAATCTTCAGGAATTAAGAATTAACAAAATATATTTATACCTTAAGTATGAAATTTTTTGGCATAGGTTTATATTTTAGACATTAATCATAACAACATATGTTTGTATTTTAGCTATTTATCATGAGCAATTGTATCATCAGGAAATATATTTATGTTTTAAATTTTGATTATGAGCATCAAAATTTATATTTTAGGCATTGTTAGTCAGCAATTGTATCAAATTTTATCATCAGGAAATATATTTGTATTTTAAATGTTGATTGTGAGTATAAACATTTATATTTTAGCCATTGATTGTCAGCTATTGTATCAAATTTTATCATCAGCAAATATATTTGTATTTTAAATCTTGATTGTGAGCATAAACATTTATATTTAGGTATTTAACATGATAATGCGTTTTAATTTTATTGTTTGTGACTGTGTTTTTTTGTATTGAAGTATGTCTCTATTTTTATTTTTGTCTGAAAGTATGCCTATATTTTTTATTGTCTGAAATTATGTCTCTAAATTTTTTGTTGTCTAAAATCTTGTCTCTGTTTTTGTTGTCTAAAGTACGTCTCTATTTTTTGTTGTCTAAGAGTGTGCACCTATTTTTTTGTTGTATTGAATTATGTCTATATTTTTATTGTCTGGAAGTGCATTTCCATTTTTTATTGTCTAAAATCTGATTTCTGGGTTTTTGTTGTCTGAGAGTCTGTCTCTATTTTCTTTTGTTGTCTAGAAGTCTGTCTCCATTTTATTTTTTGGAAGCATGTCTATATTTTTTTTGTTTGGGAGTCTGTCTCCATTTTTATTGTCTAGAATCATACCTCTATTTTTTTGTTGTCTGGAGGTATATCTCTATTTTTTGTTGTCTAAAATTTTGTCTCTAGTTTTTTGTAGTCTGAGAGTCGGTCTCTATTTTTTTGTTATCTAGGAGCCTGTCTCAATTTTATTTTCTGGACTCATGTCTATATTTTTTGTTGTTTGGGAGTGTGTTTCCATTTTTTATTGTCTTGAATCATACCTCTATTTTTTGTTGTCTGGAATCATGTTTTTATTTTTACCAGTTTTATAATAACCATTACAAAAATAGTCATTAAGTCTTGATGTTGTTCTGTTTGAAACGACTGAAGTTGGCA
>Ga0068631_101013_pt1 | contig 10531 bp, 11 predicted proteins | sample InSIn5gowninarea_2_FD_77434 | JGI IMG/M metagenome (GOLD analysis project Ga0068631, IMG submission 77434) | Clean room microbial communities from NASA Spacecraft Assembly Facility at Jet Propulsion Laboratory, Pasadena, California, USA -... ...
TACCACTGTCCCTGCATGACTGTCTCGATTGAATCTGCGATGATTTCTCTTGACTGTAGACTGTATCTCATGCCCGTGGTACCCATTGAAATACCATCGGATACACCAACGGTATTGAATTGCATAGGTGCCAAGCCTGCAGCTGCAACGCCTTTTTTCACAACGTTCGAGAGGTCGAGGAGGTGCATGTTACACGGATTGCCGCTCCACCACACTGAACTAATACCGACTTGTGGTTTAGACATGGCCAGCTCATCCATACCTGTGGCATACAACATAGCCTGCGATGCACCTTGGGATTTCGGCTGGGTGATCTTTCGGGAAACTTTGGCAAGGCCAGACAGCTCGGACTGTGGTAAATCTTTTGGTGTATCATCTTGTTGTCTTGACGAAGCGAAGAATGTGCGGCTAATTGATGTCAGCAGTTGCTTGTGGAAAGACGGTTGTAATGCTCACGAGCAGTTTTGAGGAAATCTGGTGGACACAGCTCGAGGCCGAAGGAGTCTCGTGGCCAACGCGGTCCTCATGGCGACGATGAAGGCTCGTGTGTCGAGTTGTAGAGAGTTCGAGGACACACAAATCTATAGGAAATTATCTGGAGCTCTGCATAGACTAGACAAAGGCGACGAGGATGATCAGTTCTGTCCACAACGCGAGAGTACCAGGCCAAATTCACGGGGCCTCTGTTGCCTCTTCACCTCTGACTCGAAAATTGATTTAGAGCTTCAAAGTTTGTGGTGACCGCGCCGCAGCTTCAATTTGTTACACTTTTTTGTTTCTCCGCAAAACTGATGGACCTCGCTTGACTCGAGCCAATCATGTGCTAGCCATTTCGGTATAATGAAGCTCGACAGACATCGACCTACATTACAACAGGAACAGCAATATACGTACTATGTCTTTTGAGCACACAAGATGTTTAACAGCCATGCGCAGAGATAGTAGTACCGTGGCTATTACCTGGTTTCGCTAAAATCTTGAAAAGAAGCAGAACGCAAGATGCGAATCGGGCCACTAGATATTTTCAGCCAGTTTTGACAGCTTGTCTAAATCAACTTCATCTGATACTCACAATCCCTGTCCCGCACAACTGTCGTCGTACAGCATCTCTGATGAAGCAGCAAAAGCCGGAGGATACATGTTATCAACCACATTGATCGAGGTTACGTGAATTGATGACTAGATACGCATTTTATTGCGTCTACTGTGCACGAGCGCGCACTCCGAAGAGCTTGACTTTGGCTTCAATAAAAGTAAGACAGCAACATTCTACAACGACCACTTGTCTCAAGCTGCATACTAGGATTCTGCTACCTCAGAAATTCCACGTATAATGTCAACCTCAACCTCGATCTTAAAGTCTCACCATCCACCACCTCCCACTCCCTTCCTCAACCCCATCCAACCCTCGCCAGTCACCCTCCCTAATATTCACTCCATCCACAACATTCTCACTTCCTACTGCTGGCAACACCATCGATCTCACCCATAGTAAAGTTATACGTGTATACGTACTGTACTAGTAAACAATCCCTCACCCCACCAGTAAGCACTAACGGGAACATCGCGCAACAGTACACTACTGTCCATACACCGGTAACTCAATCTGCACCTCATAGGTCGTACCCCTTTGCACTCCATTCTGAACACAACTCTGAACACGAGGTGACGTTGTCGTGCTATGTTCGGTAGTGCAATACATCGTTGTACAGTACTGCAGCCGCTAGAGATGCGACGTAACATTGTACGATAGATCAGTGGGATCACGCAGGGATGGGATTCGAATCTGGTTTGTTGTACATCTGGAACAGAGGCGGGTGAGATAGAGAATACATGAGCATATTACACGATAACGGTTGGGGCGAAGATCTTGTGCGACAGAATGTAATGCGATGTAATGCGGTGTAGCATGTACTTGAATCGTGATGTAGTCAAGTATTGTACTAGGGAACGAGGAAGACAGAAGGCAGTATGAGTGAAAATTAAGAATATCTATTGGGTTTTGGATGTTTTCCGACTTCTCAGTCTAGTAGTGATATTTAAACCAAGAACACCACCAAAGCATTGCTCCTTCCTGAGGTATTCATTCGTAAAGGCTTTTTCAAAAAAAACCAGATCAAAACGTGTGATGTTCCTTTCCCCAACCCATTCCATTGACATAAAAAAAGTTTTTGATTAATGATTAGTGTATGCATGTGAGGACATACTGAATATACTGCCATCATTTAGATGTTGACGTCGTACTTGTAACAGAAAGGACCAGCAGTAGTACTCTCCAACTCTCCAATGGTGTATGTCTGGGTATCGAAATAACCCCGACTTGGCACGATGCTGTCAAGCGTCACATTGGCTGAAGGTGGGGCGTTGATTGGTGTATAGGTACCCCAAGTCGCGTTTGCTAGGTCAGGATGTCTGATTTGCCAGCTGGTGTACACTCGGTCTAGCATGACGTGCAGCGGATACCAAATAGGATCTTGGGCGGACACAAAGATGTTAGATGCTGGGCTGCCCATGATGAAGTGAGCACCTGAGTGGATGCCAAGCGAACCACCGACAACACCGTTAAGGAGTAGCTGGAAGGTATCGATATCTGGAGCTTCCACCACTTGCTGAACGGCGGTGTAGTTGCACCATGTCTGAGCCACAAAGGTGTTTAGGTCACGAGTGAGGCAGCTTTCATTTTTGGCGTAGGCCGACTGTGGTGGCGCTGTACCATTGATGAGGAAATCGATAGAGATATCGTCGACCGTGCGGTTCATGCCGGCAAAGGGTCCGGTCGTGACACAGCCACCACCTCCGCCATGAGGAAGGACAAATCCTGGTGCAATTGTAAGAGGCGTGTTGCCCGTGTAGAGACCATCACCACTCATCGAGTATTCATCGCCGTTGAAGATAGGAGAGCCAGAGAGATTATCGGCAGTAGCGGGCCAGTTCCAGTATGGGAAAGCGCCGGTGTAGCCGCAGGTGTTTCGAAGGTCTTGCTCGTAGACGTGCGTGAACAATCTGTGCCAGACTAGGAAAAACCCGTTCAAGTGAACATTTCGTGTTTCGTTAACATGCACCATGGCGTAGTCGAAGAATCTGTTAATGGCGCCAGGGTAGAGGGTCTGGTCGAGCTGCGATGGCTTGCTTCGTAGACAGTTGACTGCGTCAGTGTAGGCTTTTCGTTCTGCTGGTGCCATGGAATCGAAGTCTTTTCGTATCGAGATGTTGGCATCTGTGCATGGCTGGTATTTGCCCGGACAATTTTTGGCTATCCAGTTGTTGACAACTGGAAAGTGGGTGGTGGGTGACCATGGCGACCACTGTGGTGCGGCGAAGACTGAACTCGATAGAGCGAGCGCTGCAGCAGCAGCGGAAAGAAGAGACTTAACCATAACGGGCAACTGGGATGTTGCTCTCGTGTGGAACAATCGAAAACGAGTGTAGCAGAGAAAAGAGAGAAGTTGTACAATGTATGCGTTAGCTGCAAGGAAGGGAAGTCCTTCTTATGAATGTCACTAGCGCGATCGAGGGATGGGGAAGAGTTGTCAAACAGGAATGCCAAAGAGGGATATCCAACGGACAAGCTTGCAGTATTTGAGGGTTCATGCCCGGCAGGCGCAGCGCATAGGTCAGTTGAAACGTGTACCTTCCTTTGAATGTGCAGGTCGATAGTGTGTTTAGTGGAATTTAGCTAAGGTCAGGAACGGCGAATCCACACGGCGATGTTGAAAGGTTAGGTAGATCTTTCCGGCCCTAAACTTAGAGTAATCTGTACAGTAGTGAGCATGATTCAAGTGCGTTGAGTGCAATACTGGCAGGCAAAAGTGGTCAAAAGTGGTGATGCATCGAAATATGTGAGGCGTGGGTATCCCGGACGGTGGCATTGCCGGGGTCCAACAAAATCCTCTTTTTACAGCATTGCACCCGGTAATCCTCCTTGGCTCCGCCGATCATGTACAGTTCCACTAACGCCGCTTACACAATCTTGGATCTCTCGAACGTGCTCATGCAGTACTGTAGTATTAGCTATTAATCTTTAAAAGCTACTCGCGAGCTTCAATCGCGAGACGTAAGAAAGAAGAGTTCATCAGCGTTATTCAGGCGCTAGTAAATATCAAATCAGAGAACCCAGAAGGTTAGCAGTTAACACGATTGGTGCTAAACTCAACATGTATTCTTTTCGCAGCCTTCACAGGATCATCCTGAGGAGGAAGGATGAGTAAGGTAGTTACTGCTTACCTACCAGCAGTAGAAGCCTCGGTGCTTCCGTACTCTGCAGGTGCATTCTCAGCTCTGTCAGCACTGCATGCCGCAGTGAGTAAGGAGTGTTAGCAATAGTCCCCTCTGTGATGGTGACAAAGTGCATGTCTAGACCATGAGAAGGCTGTCGAGTGGACTTGCATTTAGTGTTTAAAGTTGGGGTGTTTGAAGTGCCCTTACGCTGTTGGGTATGGTAAACGGTCATTCGCATCATGGTTGCTAAGCTTGAAGAGGGCCGAAGCCACAGCGGTTGCCAAGCTATGTTAATGACCCAATCACCACACTGGGTTTCCGACTTAATGACAGGCATATATTTCGTGCTAAAGCCACGGTTGGATATTTGACCATTTAGCTTTCAGGCCTTGAAATCAGAGTTTTATGGTACAACTAAAAATATCACTGCACTTCCATGTGAACATTGGACGCTACCAAATACACTGTCTTACAGATTTATTCTTACCGCATCCCATTTTCTAAGCATCTTGGCATCACGGGAATGTGTTTCAGAACATTGCCTCAGTTGTCCTTCGATTGATAAGATTATTCTTGACTCCTCGTGCTGTAACGTTATTGGGGTCTACGACCTCGCATTCCTACCTGTATCGAGAGTGCTTGCATGCAGAATCTCTGCAAGGCCAACCTTTTCCGCCTTTCCGAATCGACGCTTCGGCTTTCGGACGTGGAAACAATCCAAGCTTGGACCTGCATAAAAGCGTGCAGCAGATCCGTAGTATTCCACAAGTTCCTGGAGGTCAACGCTCGTGATGACGCTGATATACTGTGATTTGTCCTCCCACGCCACATATCATTACACATCTAGACGTGAACGGACTTGATGCTTGTTGTTTATGCAGAGGTAAAGATCTAGTTGCGGAGAACACGGAGTACAGTAGTAATGTGCAGATTAGAATGTCCTTCTCCGTCATCTACCCGACGAGGTTAATGCCATTCTGCTTCAAGTTGGGCCAGCACATTGTGTTACCCTGACTGCCGCTCCGGGTCGTGTGGAGCAGGCTGTTTCCGTCATGACATCTACTGTTAATTTTGCCTCCAATACAGATGTGCAGTACAGATGTTTGGCCATGGCCTTCTGAGCCTAGACGGACAAATACTTTTCAGCAGAGTTCTTGCTAAGGCAGTCTCCAATTTCGACTAGTTGCACATCACATTAGTGTGAGCGGAGACATGATATCAGGACAGAGACCACGCCGGTTTTCTCACCAGCCACGTCGGAAAATATTGCATTGGGGTGCATGCATCAATGAACGATGACTTCCAATAACAACTGACTACCAACCACGTTGCCAAGGCGGAGAGCGCATGGATCTCGGACGCACCATGAATCATCATCATCGGAGAACTGAGTAGCAAACTCCCAATCCTTGAAGATCGTACCAGTCGAGGTTCCAACACGACTGTACAGTACATACTGTAAATTCTCATCTGGAGCACACCCAAGATTTGGAAGCTCGTGCTTGCTACCAAGTATTGATTATTCGATGGGCTGCGGGTATACAACACACCATAACACCTTCCCTCCTTCCGGATCCATCACTGCCGCGAAATGAGTGCACTCGTTTGTTGTGGGATACTTTGACGTCCATTCAATGACCTTCTTTCGTGTAATAGCTGTCTGCCTTGCCACAGCTTCCAAACTCACGTTTTCGCCAGCTGCACTCCGTCGTGCCTTCTCTCGTTCGATAATACGCTGCCATCGACTGCTGATACATTTGTGACGATCTGCACTTTCGTCGAGAAACTCGTTTGTTCCAGCGACGTGCCGAGCAGCTGACTGAACCGCTTGTGCGGCTACAATATTCTCTTTCTGATCTTCCCCATGCGCCACTACGTCGTGGTTCGTTGTGACTATGAAGTCTTCTGACTGACGTATCGTCGATGTTCGGAAGTCCTTGTCAATCGATATGGTTGAGTCGCCGTCGCTGAATATTAAATAGCAGGCAGTGGTGTGTTTGGCTTCGATATCCGTGTATACTTCCGCGAGATTCATTGAGCCATTCATGCGGGTAATCTGGGAGGTGTTTCGTTTGAACGTTGGTCTCTTCTGCGAAGCAAGCTCGTTCTCTTCATGGTCACCAATCAAGTATCGTCGCAACAGAGTGGCAATCGAAGGTCGGCGGCCGAACAACACAAGCAGATGATGAAAGTAGAATCGAAATTGTGCTGACTTGGAGGTATTGTCATGCAAGCCTCGAAAGTTGAGAGACATCGACAGACCTGGTCGAAGCCCGGTCAGTACTCCTACAAAACCAACATAGGTTATGCTTGATGCCAAGATCGCGGTTGGTGTTGAGGAGTTACTTCGAATGAAATCCAGCTGTACCACAACCAGTCGCAGAGGATCCATGGTCCAGTCGAGTGTTCGAAAATGGAGCATTTTTGCTTTTGAGGACAGTTGGTTGCTTTTCAGACTCCTGACGCCTCCTGATGTGCACCCCATCAACAGGTCAAGAACAACATTGAATGCCACAAGGAGATACATTGCAACACCACTTTCTTCACTAATACCCTGCAGTTCCTCCGTCTGTGTGTTGTCGTTCACTCTCCGTAAAAGAAGCCGCGACACTTTGTTGACTGTTGGTATCCATCTGTCAGGAATTGCCACATCGTACAGTAGTGAATCAAAGAGACCAGTCAGTTCTTGCATCAAGTCTTTGTAGTGTCTTGCTAGATGTCGGTATCGATCTCTTGGAGGTAATGACAGATCTATTACCCATACTGGAGGGTTGTATGGCTCGGCAGCTGGACGATGGGCTGGTGCTGCGAAATCGCCTGCTTTTGCAGGAGTGTCGCAGCAAGGAAGCTCCATTGGAACATTAGGCGTCTGTAACTACTTGAGAGAAAGTTCTTGTGGTTGCATAGAAGCCACAAAGATATAACCGACGACGAAGAGTCACGAAACCCAGGCTGCCGACACTCAGCCACTGTCAGCAGTTTAGGCATCGATGAATGTGAAGTAGGTAGGCATAATGCACTGCGTGCAAGGCTTTGCGTCCGGATTATTGTTTACAACGTACACCCACTTTGCTCATTTTCGCGCTTAACGACAGTCGACCGACCTCACGTCAAGGACTGATAGAAGACTCCGGACACGCTTTAGCCGTGAAGCGTCCAATCTTGCCAAGTTCCGCGAACAGTTTGATTGGATAAGAAACTGTGGTGGAGCATATTGTAGATTGCCGCCCGCGGTAATAATTCGACACTCCCTCTCCTATACACCTATCTCTGAGCTTCAAAAGCGAGGGCGGCACGTCTTTGACGACAAATCTCTGGCAACAAGCTGTGCTCAACATCCGGATCGATGCTTCAGGTATGTACGATGCATCTTCGAAGTCGTCAGCATTATCTCAACGACCAATGCATTGACCAGGTTCTGGAAAACCCTGGTACCACCTCTGCGAAATGTCCTATCATCCATCAGCGAGCGGGTGAGTAGGATGTATCTTTGGTACTCCTTTTCTGTCCTTGCCCTTTCTCTTCATGAACACATTGTCCCAATTCTACCTTACTTGGTTACTGCTCTGCAGCATGCTCAGCATGCTCAGCAGGCCTGAATTGGCTTGAATCAGTCGTTGTGAGGCGTCCGGTGTACAGCTCCATTTCGACGTGCAAATCCTCTCAGGAGCCCTGCGAAGCCTCAAAGGACGCAGCATTGCTGGATAGAATTCGAGGTTTCTCACCAAACAATGATAACTGTCTCCCAACAGCATGTTCGAAAGAGCCGGAGGTCGCAAATAGCTTTGAAACTTCGACTAAGCTGCTTCCGCACTCGGTGTTCCTGAACATTGAATTTATATGTCCAGAATATTGCAGTCCTCGAGGTGAGAAGTTCGCGATGCACGCGGCGGGCACGAGAAGTTAGCAAGCTTGTCAGCAACATCGAGCTGTCGGTTCTGCCTAGGACGGACCTCGCGTACACTGCTCTGCGAAGTCTGTCAAGCAAAGGGCCATACAGTCTGCTTACCTTGACGTGCGAACGTGAGATTGTTCAGACGTTATTGCGGTTGAGAAAGATCTTCGGCCCATACCAAGCAGATGTATATGTATATTGAAGCCCATGATGGTAACGACAGCAAGTCAGTGGTGAGACATTACTATTGATGCTACCACATCATCAGTCCAGCCTGCGCTTTGAGGACGTCTTCAAGAAGTACTCTATGAATAGGGGCTGATATAGTGCCTGGCCGATGCCAAGGCGAAGTGAAAGAGATCTAAAACGAATAATGGAGCTGAGCCTGCAATATGTTGGCAGTACGAAGGACTCATTTGCACAAGGTTGAGGAAGTCACTATCGTTGTTGTCAAGCTTCAAGTACAAAAATTTGTGTCTCGCACTTTCCGCAGCTACAAGTCTTGCCTCTCCTCCACCACTGAATGGTTTACAAACTCTTTTCCTGTGTCCTCGACTCTCTTAAGATGTGCTTCCATTGCGGTGGAATGTGGCCTTGGGCTCATCCAATTCAACTCGCTCAACCTCCAGTCAAGGAAGAGTATATCTACCTCAATGAGAACCCAGGATTCTATGCAGATACGAGACAGGTATGTTGTATTTCACATGCACCTCGTGTTGTGTTTTTGCTTTGCACTTTCACTTGTCATGACTGTTCTGCAGACAACCTGCAACTTTCTCGTCCTCCTGCGCTTCCTCCCCAACCTACATCGTACCTTCCCACCAACAACCATCACTTCATCGCAAGCACAGTCCATGTAACCACAATTTCGCTGGCAAACGTGATATTCTATCTCTACACATCTCCACCATGGCTGAACATGCAAGAGCATACTACACCTACCGAGAGCCATTTCCAGCGACTGAGCAAGCACCTGGAGCTCCTGTACCAGAAAATCGTGCAGATTGGCCAAAGACTTACCGCTACAATTCTAACTACAACTCTCAGGGCGTTCATCCACCAGGCCAGGTCTGGACGTCAAACCAACCTGCCTCGAACCAGTATCAATATTACAACCAGGTATGTGTTACTGCTTCACCTATACAGTAACATCATCTAACCTTCACTAGCCAGGTGCCCCAACTGGTTACTACTTCGGTGGCCAATATGTCCAAAATCCTCCAGCACTCGGTACGACTTTCCCGAACCACTACTATTATCCTCAGCGTTCCTTCACTCCTCCCCACTACTACTATTCCTCGCCTTACTCCTCGAGCCCATGGTCCGCCTACTACCAAAACCACTACAAGAGCTTCTATAATCCATCTTTCGGTTCCTACTTCACACCAGCATCTTGCTTGTCGTACAAGAACCCATACTCATACATGCGATACCTAGTTCCAGGCGGTCCTCACATGATGCCAATGCCAATGCCAATGGGAATGGGAATGCCAAACTATCCAGCTACCATGTCCGCTCAAGCTGCAGCCGCACTCGCCACGAATGCTGCTCTTGCCGCTATGCCTTCTGCTCCACCCTACTGGGTCGGTGCCGGACCAACCGACTTTTCAGCTCAACAAGGCATTATCGCACAGATGATGGGTTACGAAGTGAAGCCTTCTCCAACTCAACTAGTGCCATATAAGCCTGCTGATGGACAGCAATTCTGGTGCAAAGAGCTGGACGGTAGCTGGACTCTTCGAACTCACACCGATATCGTGATGGGTGAAGTCAGCCCAGGTAGTTGGGAACGTCATCCTTCCAGCGGTTACTTCTACTGGGTGCGACAAGAGGCTTGAACTTGACGAGTACGGCCAGCAATTGCGTCAAAATGTTTGTCAAGACGATCCATGGCACCAATTGGAAGTCCCCTCGAAAGACAGCCACACGCACAATCCTGATGTTTCAACAAATCAGTCGAGCACGAATTTTAAGCACTGGTTTCATCTCTCTATAGACGCGACGGTGTGCATGCGAATTCAACGCGGAGCTTTTCACGATCAGATTCAAGCGAACCACAACCAAGCGACGGGTCACGATGCAATGACAACAGTCGTCGAAAGTGGTGATGCTGGAGATAGTACAAGCACGGAGTTTATTAGCATTCAGGACATTGTATTTTGAGCTTGTTCGTTTTCGTCTTCAGGCTATTCTGGACCCGTCTGGGGGGAGGTAGTCTTGGAATATAACCCGTACCACGCTGCATATTGGCTCGAAGGGGGTCAACGAAACGTATTGCGCTTGATTAGCAGACAATCGTTCAACCAATTGATCAATACATTTCAGCCTATATTGAATCACCAACCGTGACCTCCTTTCACTCTTGCAATGTGTGTGGACACGTTCACATGTCAACTCGTGTACATCCAATGCCCTTCA
>Ga0068631_101016_pt1 | contig 10519 bp, 9 predicted proteins | sample InSIn5gowninarea_2_FD_77434 | JGI IMG/M metagenome (GOLD analysis project Ga0068631, IMG submission 77434) | Clean room microbial communities from NASA Spacecraft Assembly Facility at Jet Propulsion Laboratory, Pasadena, California, USA -... ...
CCCATCTTCACTGATCGTTTGATTGGTAAGGTTTTCTCTGTCCCTGCCTCGCGCCACAGGAGCTATCGAGCGTCCACGATCTTCGTGCAGAGATGAAGCGTCAACATCAGCGTCTGACGCACTTGACAGACTGATACCGCTGGCGTTCACATCACTATTCTCGAGCACTACACTGGAAGGGTAAATTTGGGTGTTGATTCGGTCGAGTTTCGCTTGAGGGAGTTCTGTCCCATCTGATGCAGACGCCAAAGAGACAGGTCGACTGTCATCAGAGGATCCCGCTACAAGCGCTGTCATGGTAGTTGTGTGACGTTCGTATATGCTTGATGACCGGGAGGGGGCTGGCGAGACGTCGGTAAGGGGCGTGTGTGGAGGCGACACAACAGCTGCTTGAGCTCTCAATTCGGCAGCCCGGTCCTGGAAATGTTCGTGGGGAGCAGGTCGGTCGGTAGCCACGCCGTGGCTAGGTGGTTGCGACGCCACATGCGATAGTGACTGATGCGTGTGATGCGGAGACAGGGGCGAAGAAGGGCGATTTGAAATGGAAGACCTTGGTGGAGTCAGCGCGGAAAGACTAGGTGTGTCGGGGATGCGCGTGCTGCCGATCGCTAAACCAGACGTATCTAAATGCAGATGTGGCTCGCGCGAATATTCTGGCGCAGGTTCTGCCGGGTCGACAGCCACGTCTGTAGCCGCCGGTGAGTTTGTAAGTGGTGCTTCTTCAGCAACGATATGTTCTGCACTCGTGGATGCAACGGGGTGTGTGTCCGTCGTCGCTTGCTGGCCCGATGCGGGAACGGCTGGCGAGGGATGTTCGAGGAGCCGTTGAACCCTCAGAGGTGGCACTAGAGAGTTTGAGCGTCCAGAGGAAGTGCCGAATGCTGATCTAGGTGGTGTTTCGGCAGCCCCAGGCGGAGTTGATGCCCTCCTGTGAAACGTGCCTGGACCAGCGGAAGCAGCTCGACGAGCATTTGCGGCAGTGGAGGAGGTGGCATCGAAGAACAGGACAGTCTCATCGATGAGGGTGTTGCGCTCGACAGTATCCAGTCGACGAGGACCCAAGCCCTATGCCAGGGAGAAGAATGAAAAATCGCCACCATATTAGTATGTCAACGAAACAAAACAGACATCTGTGCTCCAGCAATGGGTGACAAGACGCACCTCTGGCCATTCTGTCTTGCTCTGACCTTTCAAACGGATGCCTATCTTCTTGACTCTTGTAGATTTGGAAAAGCTGACTGTCATAACGCCTCGAATGATGGCGGGAGGTCTTGTCAGCCCAATGCTTGTGTGCTCAGGCTGGATGACAGGGACATCAACGAGCGGTAGAGGCGGCGCATTGTGCGGTGGAGGAAGTTCAGACTGAGGCGTAGAAGCGTCCTGTCCAGCTGGCGCGCTGTCCCCTCCAGTCGCAGCTGGCTGCTCGGTATTGCCTGCTGGACCTCTCCTTGAAGCAGGTGATCGGCCTCTTTGCAGGTCCCCGGGCGGATTCATGGATGTCGTGCGAGACCGTGAGGGACTCCCGCCAACCGCAGGAGATCCAGTAGGTCGTCCTCTGTTTGCACTGCTTCCTCTCGCTTGACTGCTCGAGCGATCTCTGCTGCGGCTGCCTGCTCCACCTCGTCCATGAGAGGGCACGAAGGCTTGATCGGGCCCTCCAAAGAGAGAAGCCGGTGCAGCATTATTGTTGTGATTTAGGGTTCCCGTTGCAGCCCCGCTGGGATGATAGTCATTGGCCCGATGGAGAGCTTCTGCTGCTTGCTGAACTCGCCTGCGCAATGCCCGTCGCTCCCTCCTGTCTGTTGCGCTGTCGAGATTGCGGAGGAAGCTGCACGCGAATATCAGAGGCGAATGCAGAGGTGTCAGAGCAAGTGGTCGCACGTTTCAAGAAAGCTTCCAACCTACACGACTGGCTCTGCAAGTCTGATGTGTACCGCTGAACTAGAAGGCGCCATGGCTGGCGTCTGTTCCTCGTGCTTCACCGCATACGGTAAGTCTTTGCTTGTGACTTGGTAGAAGAAGAAGCAGTTGCTGATAAGAAAGCTCCTGCAGATTGCCGCTACCCTTCGGCGATCAATCTGTGATAAAGTTGTCACATGAAGCTGCAAGAACAGCTGGCATATATAATACTGCACTGGTGCCTGTTCGAGTTTATCTGTCCATTTGTATGTCTCACTTGTTTCCACAACGCATTCAATTCGACAAAACCTGTGTCATTGCCGCAGATAAAGTGGCATCGCTGAACCTAGTGCCTGGAATTGCCACGGCCTGTATGCCCAGCTCCTCCAGTCGAGCCACTTCTACCGGTATACTGCTCTGTTCAAGATAGAAAAGGTGCGTAACGTAATCGCAGGCTGAGAACAATTGCTGGTAACGGTTCTGGTCACCCGACGGGTGCAACACCTGCGATGAAGATAAGGGAGAGCGTGTCGAACCAGAAGGCGGATGACGGATGCTTCCGTTCAGGTGATCTGTAACAGCTCGAATCTATGATCTGAGTCAGCATGGGTGAGCCCTCAGAATCTTCGTGAAGCACGTACAAAGCTTATTGCGTCAAGTCCATCACTTTCTCTATCAAAGCTACCGTTTAGCAGTAAAATCTTGTATTTCAGGCTCGAGGAGGTTGCTATTGTGCTGCCGACACCAGAGAGCGCAAGAGGTGGAATAAGAGATGTATATAGTGAGCTGTACATTTAAATGGGATCAAAATCTATTCAGCGACTTGTGGTACGGGACCATGATTTGGTAACCTACCCGCAGGCATATACCAAGACCTCCGATGTGGAGAGGCTATTGATAAACGCCGAGCTCGGTGCAGGATAGGTCTCTTGACCGTATGTATTAAGATATATGATGCGCTGGATACGACTTGGCAGAGTTGGGTACCCGCTCTCTTCATCCGCTTTGGAGAAGATGATGTTATGTGGTGTTCTTGATGTAGAGCCCGGTATCATATCTTGTGAGCCAGAAGCAGTGGACCCGGCTGTATCGCGTCTCGGCTGATCCCACGATGTTTCACCTTCGTCGATGTCTTGGTGACTCGTAATGTCCCAAGAAGTCCGAGCGATGACGCCCGGGCTGTCATCGTAATCCAATTCCTGCTCAAAATCTACACTTGGAGGCCCTCCTACCCGAGGAGACGATTCTCTCGTACTTCTACTCAGCTCCTCCTTCTGTACGAGTGCGTCTTTCGCCTTCTGCTCTAGCAGAAGGTGTCGAAGATCGTGGCTGTGACTACTTTGCGGGTGAGTAGGATGATGTGTGGACTGATTCGCAAGGCGTGAATTTGCGCCGCTTCGACCACATTGGTCTACCTCTCTTTCTGGCCAGAGCTGACTCGCCGGTGTATAGCTACCGCCTACTGCCATGTCATGCGCAGGGGAGGGATTGGAAGGATGACTGATCTCATTCTGTCCCACTATTCGCGTTCCATCCTCAAGCTCGGCTGCTATGGTCACCAGCGAATTGGTATTGATGGCAGGTATGACAGTATGTTGGCTCGAGAGACCTCCAACGGAGGATAACAAGAAGATAGCAGATTGAAGAGAGCGTACGAAGAGCTGAGCACCAGCGAGCCTGTTCGAGACATTTCAACTCTGCATACGTGTTCTGCGGATTCGTTCCTTCGAACTTACCAAAAATTGCCGACACTGCCTGAACGGAAGTTGAAGCGTCGTTGAGCTCGCCGCAGGATGGCATGTTCAAAGTGGACTATAAACGGATCATCAGCCATGAGCCCTGGGAAAGTCTGCTAGTGCAACTTCTTCACCTATGAAGGCACGAATAGCTTCTCTTCGGTCGGGTGGGATATCCCGCCACAAGGGATGACTGCCCTCGACAATCTCGAGCCTGAAGTCCGCAACGTAAGATAACGTGATTTGTCAATGGCAATCTGAACAGGTACTCGCCACTCCTGCTTAATCGCGACGTCGCTGATATCTTCTCCACTGGGCAATCTGTACGCGAAAAGTGCCTTTATCCCTGCCTTGTCGGGCGTTTCGGGGATGAGCCTGATCAGCCTACTACGAATATCACCTGTGGATGAGTGCATTAGCTCAGCAATCCCACAGTATCTGCGAGCAGTTGACCAGTCGAAGGTTCGCGCGTGATTTCAAGCTTCAACACGTGTTTCATCACTGACCGAGGGAAGGACCTCCCAAAACTCTGTCAAGAATGTTCAGAAGTTGGGCGGTTGTCAAGACGGCCTTTCTACCCACCTTATAATCTCGCTCGAGCTACCGCCATTGTCTGATACCGGCAGGATGAAGCTGACCTTTACGAAGTGTGCCACGAAGGCGTCGAGGATCTCATTCCCCGCGGAGCCACCGCTGACAACGACGACGGACGGATAGCGTACGCTACTTGAACCCGGCCCATCAGTGCTTGGGTCTGACGAGCTGGCCATCCGTGGAAGAGATATAAAACTGGCCAGGATCAAGCGGAAGGACGTCCCTGCAAGGTGATGATGGCTCCGATTCAGAGGGTCAGAACCACAAACATGCTTGGTGCTGGCGAGGCTGATCGAGAAAGCGATTTCACGCGTATACAATTAGCGAGGCGACAGTAAGCGGTCAAGCTTGAAGCCTGAAGCCTGGTCCACACATTGGGTGTCCCCAGCCTACCTCTCCTTTTCGCTTTCTTACGGCATTCGGGAAGCGAGACGTCTGCTATTGAACCGTGTCCCAATCCAGGACGCTTCACCTGCTGAACACGGAGGGACAATATTGCTTGCTTGGACGGGGTCATGTAGCAACAGAGCAGTCACGAAGACGGTTGGCAATACAGCATCACTCATTTCCACCCCGCTATATGCTCGACTGCCCATTCCTGGTCTTGTCAGTATTCTTAGTTTCCGAGGGGCTAGTCTGACCCGGCAGACGACACGGACGTGACTGGCACGCAACGGCTGCCGAAGGAGGGGACGATCTCCAACAATGCGAACAACCTCTGAGAGAGCGTGTGAGTGTCCTGGCCTGGTCTTTTGCTCGACTCCTATAGAACTCTGAACGATGCCGGGACCGGACGACCTTGAGGATCATTATCAAACTTTGGATCTCAGCCCGTCGGCGAGCAAACGGGACATTGAGAAAGCTTGGAAGGTTAGTCAGCATATGCTTGAATGCACTAGAAGTCAGTTGACCCTAATTCAACAATCCGTTTGCCACACATCGGTTTGGTGCATGCCCTGCACCCGTATATCAGGAGAAGCGCCTTAAGTGTCATCCAGATAAAGCGCCTGAAGGCCGAACGGCCGAATATACTACCAAGTTCCAGGTCTTACAAAGCGCCTGTCAGGGTTACCTGGTACTTCACGAGCAGACGCCGATCTGATTGACACAACACGTTTCATCTGAACAGATCACACATTGTCAGACGCCGTCCTCCGTTCCGAATATGACGACAAGAGGGAAAAGCGTGCTGCGACCGACAGAAGATCGAGGGATGCCAGTCCGGCTTCAAGGCGTTCTCCTGCAGATTCGAGGCCACCGTCCGACAGTCCCAGTCGGTCAGGTCCCGCGTTGACGCAGACCGGGCCTGCACAAGCTCGTCCGCAGTCAAACACAGTTCCCTCAATGAAACAGTCTAGCCATTCTACCCCTTTACAGCCTACTGCCAATGCTCAAGGGAGTTTGAAGTCGCGCCGCCAGTCTAGCACGGCGACCGTGTCAAGCTCTGCACCTTCTAGTACCACGATCCTTCCGCCTGTTGCAAACGGCGCGCATCAGGCTACATTCTCGTCAGCTCAGCAGTTTATTCAGATTGCGCCTGGGTATGGTGTACAGAACGGATTTATGTATGCCACTTCGCCGCCTGCAGGTACTTTCTTCTCCCACGCCTACAATCAAACGCAATCGCCAAGGTACACGCTCAGCTCCCCGTCGGTGTTCTTGTCCCATTCGTGTTCAGCTCCTCTGCATCCGATGAGCGACAACAGTAGTGCGAATGCTTACGCGCCTGCTGACCTCAAGCACAAGATGCGTCCGAGATCTAACAGCGATAGTCCGTGGCAGCATCCTAGTGTAGCTACAAGTCGCGCATATCGGAATCCGCCCCGGTCAGGTATGTAGGATCTGACATGTGTTTGCACAAGGGAGGTGACTACAACGTGCGCATTGAACAGTTTCTTCCACATATCTGGAGACCCGACCTGCCGGTGCACGTCGCTATTACCCTCTGCATGATAAGCAGCATCTTCGCATGGCCCTGCCTGGAGTAGGGACAGAGATACAGCATTCACTGAGTCCAGATGACCAGAGCTTCCTGCGTCTCACCTATCTGGCATACAAGCATGGAGTCGACATCGTTCAATACCCTCTCACAAATCGGAATGACAATGGATACACCGTAGAATGGCCAAAGTATGGCTTGGTAGAGGTGGTCTTGCATGCCCCGCCGGCAGGTGAAGACCCTGCTTAAGGCGCCACACAAATCTCATGGCATAGCCGCTGTACGTACATTGCTCTCTCGAGATCTGCATCTGGCAATGTATATAACCTTGTAATGATAAACATATTTCCCAACGAAATGCCACTATTGATATTGGCGGTCATTGAACTCTCCTCTCATACATAGTGATGACGAGCCGGCACGTGCCAGCCTCACCTCGTACGGACGGCAAGGAATTGCCGGACATGCTGACAGCGATACTACTTCTCTGGTGCAGGTCACTTGAGGTGGTAAGAGTAATCGAAGCTGGAGTGGAGCTGAGCAAGATCCCGTCGAGGAGAGAGCCACGTTGGCTGTCCGCCGTCGGCAGCTGCAGGAGATGATCGAGCTTGTGACGCAGGACCTTGCCACGTCTCACAAGGCGTGTATTAACTTGAACTCGAAGCAACACGTCTCTAGCTGAACCAAGCCATTCGAGGTCTCTCAGTTCATATCTAGCTGTACGGCTCTAAGCTCTCTCAGTCTCCCTTCAACTCGCCCAGCATGATTCCAGACTACTACAATATTCTGGGTATCCAGCCTGAAGCCAACGAGAGCGAGATACGACAGGCTTATAAGGTGAGTCGAGCCAGTCTTGTACACGATGCAAAACCTCTCCTTTGTTCTACTATACTAAGCCGTATCGCTATTCATCCAGAAACAAAGCCTGCTCACGCACCCTGACCGCATCAAGAACGCCACAGAAGCTCAGAAGGTAGAGGCTACGAAGAAGTTCCAAACGGTCGCGGATGCGTACTACGTTCTCTCCGATGCAGGCAGACGGCGTGCGTACGATGCTCAGCGGCCTTCACGTGCTTCAAACCAAGGATCCAGCTTTCCTGGTGGATTCTACGACAATAGTGACTCCGCATCCGCCAACTTCTTCCAATCTTTCTTCGGTAAAGGCGGTCCGGGGTCAGATTTTGCCGATGAAGATGTTCGTTCAGATGATGGTGACGAGGGAAGCTGGTCTGCAAGGCCTAATGCCGACCACGTGTTTGGAGACGTCTTCGAGGAGCTGCTTCGCCCTGAAGTTGAGCGAGTGGTACCGATTTGGAAATGGACGGGCGCTTTGAGTGGTGCCGTCTTGGGATTCATAGCTGGCAATTTGCCTGGTGCTGTAAGTTACCCTCCCGGCTTTGGACATGTACTGCGAATAACTGAGCAGGGCGTTTCTTCATAGGCTATCGGTGCCTATGGAGGGGGAAAGCTCGGTGCAATTCGAGATGCCAAAGGAAAGGTGGGCATTCTCTTGGGTCTTTACCACCCTTAACTCGGTAGCAGACTGACATTCATATTGCAGGCCGTTGTGGCGGTCTTCAAAGATCTGGGGGGTGATCAGCGAGCCGCCATCATTTCGGCATTGTTGAAGAAGGTGGTTGGCAGCGTGACGAGCATGTAAAGGCAGAGGGGTGGCATATCTGTATAGGTTTTCCTTTGTGATGAGTCATAGAAACAGTAGTTTCATCCCACTTATATGCGATTGCTCGTGTTGTTAATTCCAGCAGTCAAGTTCCAAGGTAGTATGTGCTTGAGCACCACAGGGGGGCCAGCAATGCAAAAAGAACATGAAGCCCGAGCGTGGCCCTAGTACAGCGCCTGCCCCGTATACTGACGGTATTTACGCAGGCAAAAGATCCAATCATGGCGAAAGAACGGTTATTTGCTACTGACACCGAACACTATACAACCAGCTTGTGAAGTACGAACAAACGACGTTATGATACAGCGCGAGGATTGCAGTCATCGACCCTATCTCCATTACGGGCCGCGACGCTTGGACGCTTCTGCTCGCCTAGCGGCTTCCCACGTGCTTCCGCTAGTCTGTAGCAAATCTGCTAATTTGTGCGATGGAGTCTCAGCCCGGGGCGAGAGTATAGTTGGGAGAGACGAGACGCTGCTTGTGCGAGAGAGCGCACTATTGTAAGCTGAAGCCATAGCAGGGAATGGCGATGTCTGGCCGCTATGTGAAGAAGCCGAAGGCGGGGGAAAATAGGACTGAATAGAATGTCGTTTGGAAGGCCCGTGTCTCAGGTCCATGCCGAGTCTCGGACTTTGTAGCGGTGTTGGCTGGCCAAAGATTCGCTGCCCTCCTAGGCTGGAGCCCGCATCGCTGCGTGTGGAGAGACTGGTCGGACTGAGCAGTGGCTCTGCTGGTGTTGAGCTGCTTGCACTCGTTCGGCGCGAGGGGGCTGCAAGTAGGTCGGAAGCGTTCGTAGCCGAAGACAGAGATGAAGCACGTCTTGGTCTCCGTCGACGTTGCTCCGAATCGCGGTTGGCCTTGATAGCTGACGAGTGCGCCGTAGTGTCGTATGCTTGACTTAGCGGTGATGGCCTCGGCCTAGACCTGCTTGTTTCAGGAGTAACCGCTGTGTAGACATGCAGGGGCGATCTTTCGGACTCGAACACGTCGTCTTCGTCGACGTAGTCCAAATCATCTTCGTCGAAATCATCGTCTTCCTCTTCTCCTTCCTCTAATGCGCTCCCGGAGGATGGACTCTGTAGCAGGATGGATGCGCTATCGCCGTCCCTCATTGCGTCCCCTTCCATGTCTAAACGCTCGGGGAAGGTGTCTTTCACGTCTCCATTGTCTTGTTCTGCAGCTGACTTCTTCTTTCCTCCCACCTTCGGTAGGTTGAAAGTGCGAACCTTCGGCCAGACAAAGTTTTCGATAACATAATTTCTTATCCTTCCAATGATTAGCTGCTCAACCTTCGGTATGTCTTGGAGTTTAGCTCTGGATCCAATCAATGATGTGGAGGCTAGGTCAAGTACAAAATCGGGATGAAGAGAGACGGACATTGAAGCCTTGGCGTTTGACGGCGAGTCAGAGGAAGCCATAGGCGTAAACGAGGGAGGAGGCACTTCGAGTGTTATCTGAAGTAATCCATTGTAAAGATCAGAGAATGCATTTGCAGAAGATTCTGTGTTGAACGTACTGTGGCTGAGAACTGAACAAGCGCAAGAGCCAAGTTCACAGGAATGACCGCAAATTTGGGGCGCGGGAAGTTGATCAAGACTTTCGTTTCGATAGCAAGCGAGACATGATCTGAGTAGTCGATGTCTACCTCGATCCGCTACGAGCGAATGACAATCAGCCCTGGGACGCAGTAGAATCATTGTAATTGAACGCACAACTTTGCCGCTCTCGGTGCCAGGTCGTACGCGAGCGTTTGAGAAGACCGGATAGGACTGGCCGAAATCGAACTCGGTAACAGTACTGTTGCATTGATATTTAATATTTGTGTGCAATAAAGCAGTATATAGCTCACATGTAGTCCTGTGTAAGCGACAGCGCCATCAGGACCTTTCTAGGCTGTCGCTCAGATGCCGAAGAGACTCACCAAAGTCAAAATGCCAGTGCCATCCTTGTCCTCGCCCTCGCCTCTTCCAGTATTGAGTGCTCTTTCGACATATCGTTTGGCACCTCTGCCACCTTCAGGCTTATTGCCGTCTCCTTCATCCGCATCTTCGTCCTCGCTAACATCGTGTCCATTCAGGCGACTATAATTCATTGCTTCGTCCAAGATCATGCTGCGGTACGCCGAGACAGCTTGTGCCATAAGTACATTAAGCCAGTCGCAAGACTCGGGCGGATGTTCTGACATGTTGTAATTCAGTTTCGAAAGTATGAGTTGATCCGACGCCGGTATGGAGGTTGTGGCGGTAAATTTGGAAGACTTGGCACCTCTGACTGCAGTCGACCCTCGGCGCTGCCTTTGTTTATTTCGAAGCCGCTGTAGAGTGTGTTCAGTATCGTCGAGGCTTTCTTGCATACATCCCCAGTGACCCACCTTCTTCTTCCTCTGCCCAGCCTCGCGCAAAGCCTTTTTTGGATCTTCGAAAACAACATACCGAAGAAACAGAATCGCTATCAAGATCCTGATCCATTAGCCCCATCAATAGATGGCATATACCATCAGTACATTTGTTTTGCATTCGAGGTAGTCAGGAAGTCGGTAACAACCGGCATATTGATATGTTGATCGAGGAGTTACGAAGTGAAGAGAATGTCAACTACACCACAGCAGCAGCGTTAAAAGGTAGCTTACAAAGAAGCTTGACCGCATAAGAATCCCACTCCAAAAGTAAA
>Ga0068631_101020_pt1 | contig 10502 bp, 10 predicted proteins | sample InSIn5gowninarea_2_FD_77434 | JGI IMG/M metagenome (GOLD analysis project Ga0068631, IMG submission 77434) | Clean room microbial communities from NASA Spacecraft Assembly Facility at Jet Propulsion Laboratory, Pasadena, California, USA -... ...
TCGCCTCTGCTCCATCAAAACCCAAGCCTGTCGCTTCCTGGTCGTAATTTGCAAGACCGAGGCGGCTCTTAACGGGACTGGACCCTGCCGAGCGAGTTGTGATACTCGAGTGTCGCGGGTACATGGCGGTGCCAGAAATATCGTATGGCAGGCTGTCGTCGGGCTCTCTCTCGCTCACACTCACCGGCTCCACCTCAGCCGCTGAAGCTATCCTCACGCCTTGTTCGACTATGATAGGTGCATGCGTATGGGTAGCTGAAGTCTGTTGTGCCATATCGGCGCACCACCGCTGCGAGAGCCTGTGAATAAGCGAAGGCAAGTCGCGTCGGAAGCGCTCTCGAAGTTGATTCTCGATTTCCTGGAAGACATTGATGGAGAGGAGCCTCAGCATATGTACAATACAACATATAACACACAAACGTAGTTATCCGCACGCTTACCGACTGAATGAATTGCTGCACAACACTAAAACTGTCGAAGGAGCTCGACACCGTCAGGCTTTCTAGCGGATCGTCTTTGAAAGTCAAAGCGAGCCCATTTGTCTTGGAGAATGACATGGATACAACGCATCGCAAACGCAGGTGGCTAAGCGTGAGCTGGACGAACATCTCGGCTGTCGTAAGGAGCACGGATGGTGTGGCGAGCATTTCCAAAGCATGCTTGTACTGCGTGAGGGGATTGACCTGTCGCAGCCACATGTCAGAGACAATGCTCCAGTTCGTCGCTAACACATTTCTCTTCATATCGCTTACATGCAGATTGGTAGCCAACGAAACAAAGGCGTCGCCACTGTAGCTGAGCATGAAGCGTCCACTGAAGCCATCATCGCCGGTCGAGAGCTCGTCGATACCGAGCAAGTCTAGCTCAGGCGGTATTGTTCCCAGATGGAGGTCTACTACCCTGATCTTGTCCGCTACAAGAGGCAGCTTCTGTCCAGAGTTCAGCGCCTGATCGAGCGAGGTCTTTGCAGACTCGTAGAACGACGCCGGGAATGAGCGAGGCCAGTTGAAGGCGAAGGACATTGCAATGCCTCCCTCTCTTGGTTCGGTTTACCAGCTCATACTGTTCTAGTATACTCGTGCTTGCCTTTGTTGCTGTCTCGAGCTTAGTGGCTGTTGTTGACGCGGCGCTCCGCTGATTATCAGCGTGCTCGACTTGCCAACAGCCGGCTGAGATCAGTGAGCCTTGATATGGCGGTATGGACGCACGTGTGCCCTTGGCACTTCGAGTCTTTGCTAAAGTAGAGAAGGTACCTTTGCAAGTCTAATCTTAAGCCGGACAGCTTGAAAAGTAAACGTGATCGAGAACATCAGAAAGACAGCAGTTACTTCCTTCAGGCAATCAATGCCTAGGCGTCCCAACAATGAACAGATGCACGTATATATATCGATACAACGACAGAACACATCCACTGCAACCGCATTCTCAGTCAATTCACAAACCCGTAATCTAGGTGTGGTTCTTCCGGTAAGTATGTTGGTCCTGCATAGGTAGAGACCATCAGTTAGAAAGATGTCGGATACAGTACGTAAAATTCCTTGAACCTACCCAGGGAGTGTCTTTAGATCCATACTTGTGCAGAGGTCTCTTCCACGTTACTAAGAAGGAGCCTTCAGCCTCCAGATCCTCCTGCGTGAGTGGCACAACCACGCCGAGTTCGTGGTTTGCTATCGAAAGATTGCCAGTTTTCTCGCTGTATCTACCCCAAGCAGCTGGAGTGCTAGTCGGAGAAAAAGACTCGTCAGAGCTGCTAGTCGCCGCAGAGGCTTAGCATCGGATACATACAAGTTGTGGGACCCGACGTACAGCCAGCCATATGACTTGAATGGCTCCGCTGTAGACGTGCTTGCCGAAGAGGAAGACATCTCGAGAGTTTGCTGGCCTTTCTTTGACTTGCCATCTTCTGCAACTGCATGTGCTAGACCAAGGATCATCTTTGTCTGCAATGTAGAAGCAGGTCAGTGCGAGACATCCCGGACTGGGCAGACTTTATGCGCGTACGTGCTGCAGAAGACCTTCACGTTTTGAGCGACTATCATAGAAAAGGTGTCGAGGAAATTTCGGTTTATGCCAATATTCGAGAGGGCAGAATATAGTACCACCGCCATGAGTCCCATTGATACTTTCCTTGACAGTCTTGAAGGTAGGATAAACAATTTTCACTTCAGGCCATTCATCATCCTTTCTATAAACCACGACTTGTTTGCTACTTGATGTCCTTATATTCGGTGATTTAGGATCCCATCCCATACAGGAGCGATAGAACGTTCTCATCCAGTCTAAGGTGTACGAGCCTATTGAAGAGCCTTGAGCTTCCAAGTCCAGCTTAGCCCCGTACTGGGGCATACTGAGACCTAGTTCTTGCAGACTGTGAGCTAGACCTGTATGACCTGTCGTGTATAGGTCGGTAGGAGACTTGAAATTGCCGGGGACGGAAAGGACTAAGCGGACTTTCGAAGCTGCGGAATAGTCGAAATTACATAGAGCGTTCTTGTAGAGCTCCGTAGGAGTGCCTAGAGACTTGTGGGACCGGATGAGCGTCTTGAGGAAAGGTGAGGAATTAGGATCCGCTGGGGTGGAGACTCGGGGGAAATCTTGAATATAGACAGCCTGCGTAGAATACCGTATAAGCCTCTATTGGACGCCAAATGTAGCATGATGGACTCACATTCTCGATTGTATGCCAATCCTGTCCAAAACATGGCTTGATGAGCGTTGACAGAGACTCAATCTAAGGGCAGGTACTTACATAGTCTATCAAGTTTGCGGTCGCAACAGCGACACGAAGATATGTCTTGTGGTAAAGCTAGCAAATAATAAGATTAGCCCGGGCGCATTCAAGGTAGGTGCTGAATTTACGAGGACCAGCTTGATATGCATCACGCCTCTGCTTTCTACCTCTCTGCGATGTCGATATATCAGTTCGTGTGTTGAAAATGTCGCGTTGTATAGCAAGAAGACCAAGCCTCGCGAAAAAGGGAACGCACCGAACAGGATTCATAAGCTTCATATTGGGCGCAATCTGCATCGACTGGAATTTATTGTGCTCGGCACATGGCATGACGAGTGCGATCTTTGTAGTAGATGGGAAATGCGAATGTATCCATTCAGGTTCACCACAAAAGGTAGCTAGAAGTGCAGAATCCAGATCATCGGTCTATAAAACATCAAGCACAAGTGAGTGACTCAGCTCAGCTTCGCTCGAAAATTTGGCAGCGGGTTGGATGCAAGTAATCTTACATCACCGACCATATCCTTGAAGGAGAAACATTCATATCCTGAATGATGCCGTGAAGAAGTAGGTCTGACTATTCCTTGCCAGTATTTCGCTTGTTTCCCTCTCACAGCTAAGCTTGACAGTGTTCCAAATTTTGATTTTCCTTTATCTGACGCTGAAGAAGAGGAGTGTGAAGTAGCTGGTGCTGGATTAGATGGTGAAAATGGAGCTAAGCTGGGTGCAGTACTTTCTGAGCCATCATTGAGAGATGATAGAGTTGCAACTCGGCTTCCTCCGCTGGATGTGGATGTCGAAGACTTCTGGTGACTGGAAGAAACGGAGGCCGACGTTTGATGAGGTATTGTGGAGCCAGTGACTGAGGAAGTTGCTTTGCCATCTGCTTGCTGAGTGGCCTGCCGCGCAGCCACGCGCGCCAGTCGCTGTCGTTCGAGCTCCGCTCTGTCTATTCCTCCTATGAGATAGCGAGCTGGGTTCATGTTCTGTGTTCGATTTGGTATATCGAGCTTGGCTAGTATGTAAAAGCACCCCATCAATAGATCAGCATATCACTGAGAATCTTAAGTGCTGACTCTTTGTTGTCACTCACTTGAACTAGTCGACGCTCCATAACCTTCGTTCCTAGCTTTCTTGTTATTTCCACCCTGTTCTGCGTCGTGTTCTTCCGACATACGACGCTTGCTTGATTTCCTCGTGTCATCGATGCCACCAGGAACCTTGGCATCATCTAGACTGAGTTCTGTAGCTTCAGAGTCAACAGACGCACTGTCATCATCATCGTCGGGATTATCGTGATAATCATGTTTCTTCCCCGGCGCGTTCGAGTTGATCGACGTCGTAGTAGTCGCTTTGCCATTCATGTGCTTGATTACATCTTCGGACAGCACGGAAGGGTTATTCCTCTCTTTAGCGGGTTCGTCGTCGTCATCATCATCATCATCATCATCATCATCATCTATGTAGATGGGCTCATTCGAAGTCGAAGCTCTGGCAGATGGAGGATTCGCTTGTCCAAGTGGCTCCTGTCTCATTGACAAGGCTATGGCCGCGTCTATCTGACGCTGTTCTTGAGCTGAGATATCGTCTGCCATGGTGTCGCTGGGAGCGGCTGTCGGAGTCAAGCTGATGACGCGGTAGTCAAGGTATAGTAATGAACGACATTATCAACATATCATCTTCCACCTGAGACTGCTCATAGGCCTTCTTCCATCAGTCTCTTGGACTCAGGAGCTCGTTTGATCGAGTGGGAGATTCGCCACTGCTAGGGCCAGGTCATGACGAGTAAGGCAGAAAGAAAGAAAGCAAAGCAAAGCAAGGCAAAGCATTGCAGCTAGATAGATCGACAGCAGTGTCAAGGAGCTCTGTCACCCGATTCATGCTCCGAATCTAGGGAAAAGCCCAGCCCACCCTGCTCACTCCATCAGATATATGGAAACAGACAATTTTTGATTTCAATGCAAAGGAGAAGATGAAAAAGACCACGTGGGGGACAGAGTGCTGGTAAATGACACCTGTAGCTATGTGTGTGTAGACGAAGCTCTATATCCTGGTAGTATCCGTGCAGGTGCATTTTGCCGCCCGTCCATTGCTGATAAAATAGGCGAAGAGTGAAAGGTATGTCTGGACCGAACAAAGAGTATGGGAAGACAGCTGGGCCCGTTGAGGCCCAATGTCTCTCTCTAGTTCTGACAGGTCCAATTGCGGACGCTAGTGAAAGATGTCATCGCGAGCATTTAAGAGCATTGTGTGACGACGGCGCCGGTAGCGTTGGAGTTGAGGATCTGATCATGCAAAGATAAGACATGGTCAGATGGGTTACTGTACATCTTCTCGACAAGCAGAGACTCACAAGAGCCACAATGAGACCGTAAAGACCCAAGACTTCAGCGAAAATGAGGATAAGAATCATTCCGACGAAGAGGCGCGGTCTGCAATATCGAATGGGTAGTGACAGTTCAGCGAGTTATCCTTTCACTGGACAGTACCGCGCTCAAAAAGGCTAGAGCAACGCACTGCTGAGCTGTACCACGGACACCAGCATCACCGACGATACCGATCGCGAAACCAGCAGAGAGACCAGCGAGACCGACGGAGAGACCTGCGCCGAGCTGAATGAAGCCAGCGAAGAGGGTCATGGGGTTTTGGACTGTAAAAGACAGAGACGAATAAAAAGTCGTCAGTCTTGTAGAGATGCAATGCTAGACCTGCCACAGGTAGACCCACTGTTTCCGGAAATGAGGACAGAGACGACGAGACCGTCTGTGAGAAGAGAAGCAGTAGGTTAAGCAACAAGGGCGTGAAGCTGGGTGCAGATGTAGAATGCCCACAGATCTGTAGCGGCAAAGAAGCGTGCATCAGCGTACTGTCCTAATCTTTCCAGCACCACACCAACGTGCCCGCTTGCTTTCGCGTATCCTCCCTCCCCTTGAGCGAGGCAGCGCAACTCACAGCAATGATACCCGCCATGACGACGGGGACTATACACTTCATCATGAGATCAGGACGGAGAACTCCCATGGCGGAGATGCCGACCTGTAGTTATAACGAGTAGATCAGCCTGCGCTCGTGTTCGCACAGCTGCTGCTGATGACGACCCTGGACCTACGCCTGACTTGGAGGTGCCGTAGCTAGAGAGAGGACGAGACATGCGCAATGTTAGAGTTCCGCAACCTGCTCTGTGTAACATTGACTAGATTACCTCGCTCCGATGCCTGTATGAACACGAGGGGACAGCGCGCAGAGTCAGTGAACACTGCCATGCATGCGAATGAATGAATGAATGCCCCCCATCAGGAACTGCAAGTACCACGCACAAGTGAGGGAGATGGCAGCGGTGCAGCCCATAGCTCCGAAGAAGGGCGCGTAGACGGGGCAGAGTTCGGTGCTGCATTGTTCCATGTCCATGGCCAAATCATTGTCGATATCGGGTGTCGATATGCGTGCGTGTGCACGAGTGCCAGCGCGATGACGGCGCGAGAGGGTGCAGCAGGAGGATAGGGAGGAGCAATGAAGCACAGTGTCAGCTGGAGCTCTATAATACCAGCGTATGTTGATGATCTCTCACGCCATTGCTGCTGTATTTGATGGACGATGAAGTCGAGTGCTTCGATTGAGAGAGGTCGAGTGCGTTGAAGGCCAACGACGAGGGAGAGAGAGCAAGTTCAGGCAGAAGATGGAATTGCATCGACTCAATCATCCGCAACTCGCAAAGCTGCATGTACACAATGGCACCATGACTATGACACGCGATGTCTGTTGGACGCAACTCAGCTCATCTGCCGTTCCGTTGCCTTGTCATTTACTGTCATCAAGTTCAACCTGGCGCGCTGCTGGAGAGAATGATAACTGAGCCAGGCAATAGGGCTACCATTACTGCATAATGCTCGGCTTGCATGATTTCAGTCAGATCACGTAGCATACGACTCGTTCAGGCTCAACTATCAGCAAACTCAGCGCATACTCATGGTACCGGCTGGCTGGCACGCCTGTTAATGCAATCGCCATTAAGGAGAAGCGTACGATTCGATTTTCAGCAAAGGGTATCAACACCATAGGCTTCAGTCGGTACTAGACGACACCAGACATGTGTCTACAGTATCCTGGCTCATGCTGCTCTTTCTTGAAGAAACACCAATCCCGTCTATCTTCCCGCAACCAGTTGGATTGCCAAGAGGATCCCGAAATTCGACAATGCTTTCATCTCCCTTCCGATAACGGACTCGAGCAATTCCGAGATGGACGACTCCTTCCCTTAGACTGTACTGGCTGTGAGGTGGATGCCCTGCTCGACTATCTCCCCACTATTACACCTCGACTATCTTGAACAGAGCCGAGTACTGGCGTCGCGGTGTTGGAGATGCTTCGATGAATGCGAGCGAGATACCAATATAAAGGAAGACAGCAGACCACCTGACTATATCCAGACCTAGAAGGTATTTACCTTGCATCCATTGTAGTACGAGCGGTCCCGTTGGAGCTATGCCCCACTGCCATGGCGGAGTATCAGCATATGCTGACTTCTTCATCTCTGCAAACAGAAGTGCTGCTGCAGTAGAAATTGGACTATAAAATCCGCTCACTCACATCCCTCTTAACTTGTCTTCATCCAGTCTCGTCTACATTTCCCTTGACCTGTCTTCTACGAGTCTCGTCTGCATTCCTCGCAAGAAAGGGAGGTGTTGCTAATCGTACAGTCACGACATGAAACCGAAGATTAAAGGGGACTGGGAGCAGGGACACCTAGTACCTGGTGTGACAGGAATAAGGACATATGACTTCGGCGGCCTTAAGGAACACTCGGGAATACAACGGGTCTGTCCAGAACCCGAAAACGCTGGGCATGCGAAAAATATGCCATCACACCTGCGCGGTCGGAATGATGGGGCTCATGACATATGCGTTAAGAGTTTCAGGGAGAAGTCATCTCTCCTAACCGAAACCTACGATTCGCATACGTATGCAGAGTGGAAGAGTGAGTGTGATGAATATCGGACAGCATGCAAGGACAAGCCCGCCGCTTCACAGAAAGCCAAGGACGCCGTGGCGGCGTTCAGGGACCTGGCGACTACATTCGACGCATGGCTGAAACATTTAGCTGATCTTCGAGGAGATTTAGTCAAAGCCGGCGTCATCCAAATGGAACAAGCTGAACAAGCTCGGGCGCGAAGGGACAAAAATAGCCGATACGTTTCTTTTTCAAAGTGTACGCTTCATTCTGGCACGCAGAACTGCATAGATTGCGACACTCTTGGCAATTATCTTGCGCGGAAAGCGGAGGAGTTCGAGGATAAATTCAAGCTGTCGACCATCGACACAAGGCGTTCTGCCAGCCCTGCGAAAGGCTACAAAAGCGTCCAGTAGTCCTTCATCTCCACCAACTGGTGGGAAACCTATCATCAGTGGTCGTCTGAACTCTGTCATCCCAGTGGAGTATAATTTCACCGTCTGCTTTTTCACTCAATGTTGTAAAAGAAATGTCACTTTCTGTCTCTGTTGCACATGACTTTCGCCCGCAGAACAGAAAGGAGTGGCTTTTGCCTACTCTTGAACGTTTGGAAGCTTTGGCATCAATTCACAATCTACCTGCATACCCATCAAGAAGCTCTGTACTCCTCGATGCATCGTGAATCTGCTTCGGGCAGGGGGATAATCGAGATCTTTCGGCAGCTTATCTGCTCTCTCGGGATAGGCTTCTCTGCAGATCTTGAGTACATTGTTGATGTAAAGAGGATGAGCGAGTGCCCAACATCTTTTTTCGTTGACATCTTTGGCCAGTAAAGCAGCGACGTGAATAATAGCTGTATCGACCGAGTCCACAAGGTTTGGAAGCTGGATTCATGCAGACAAGCACTGAGTCGTTGACGCCGTTGATGTAGTCTATGAGCATGGAAGCAGTGCTGCAATGCCCAGGCAGAGGTCGGCGATAGGACCCAGAACTAGATCGGGCAGGACGGTGTGAAAGAATACGGGGGTTTGTTGGTGCAGTAGAACTCCCAGGCGGCCCCGCTCGTCCTCGACTTGTTCGCACCATCTAGGCATTTCAGGAATGGGAGCACCCTCAACATGTCACTTGCGGTACTGTATTGTCTCGCCGTGTCCGAAAGGATGATACTGGCAACCGAAAAGCCTGTCAATGCATCCGAAACATAGCTGTAGCTTGACTCTCTTCCCTGCTTTGTCTGACGCTTGACGAATCCGTATGTTAAGGATCTCTTGCTTGGTCCACGACGCGGGAGTTCTCTGATACTTCACATGAAAACAGGAAAGGTAGGTTGAACCGCCCTCCAGGGGAATCGTACCAGTCGTGAACGTTGAAGCTTTTAAGCTTGAGGAAGGATGGGGAGATACGAGACTTCACAGGAAATGGCATGGACGAGGAGGGCGAGAAACATCCCTGGCGCCGGAGGCTGCATCGCTAGAGACACAACGACACAATGTTCTCAGTATGTGTGTCTCGTCTGGAAAAGGTACAATTACGGTTATTATCGCTCAGCAGTGAGTTTGCGTGGAGCAAATGTGCACCTGCTATCATGATCAGCCTCTTTCCTTCCACTCAAACCAAGCAGCCGCGGAGACGGCGAGCCTTCGCTCACCAGCAGAAGGGGCCTTAGTTCGAGAGTGGGTGCGAGAGTGGGTGCGAGAATGGGACACTGCATCGATGCAAAGACAACCGCCCGAGATATGCTCATGCTACTCAGCTCCCATCGTGATAGAGGTTTGTTTGCATGAATACGGAGCCTCAACTGCAGCTGAAGATGTTACCGCGTATGGTAACGGCGTGGCTTAGCGAAGGCCTGCTGGCACCTTCGAGGCACCATAGAAGAGAAGGACGTCACTATACTCTAAGGTCCTGCAGCTGTCACTTCACTTGAGAGGCGAGAATCGAACCGACGCGAGGACTGTAAAAACCACATTGATGCTATTTCAGCAAATTCAAGCTACAACTTGAAACCACAGACATCTCCGGCACACGTCATCGCGCGACAGTCTCGTATTGAACATTGAATGGCTCTGAGCTACCCGTACAGATAGTGCAGCTTGCGCTGCAAGCTGACCTCCCTGCGCAGAGTTGCGGTCCGGTTCCGCGATCCAACTCACCAACGCTCGTGCATAGCCCCGACAAGTCGGTGGAGATGTAGCTGCAAAGTCAAAGAGAGGCAGGTCATACTCTGTGACTACCCTCAATCTCGCTCCGGCAACGGCCATTGTCGAGAGAGGCAGGCAGCAGGCGGCAAGCGACAGATACCTAAAAGTGAATTGACTATGTGGTGCAAGAAAGCTAGCTAAGCGTGGCTTTCGCTGATGCTCGTTGCTACTGCAGTCAGGTGCAGTGCCACCTTACATCCTGAGACCCGCTATCTACGACATCCTACCGCTCATGCGCTGGCACGATGACCTTGAGCCTCGGCTTGAAGCGCTGTCTAACCTTTTCTCTGCCTGCGACACGTTTAATTGGGCAGCTTGCCGTGACAGGATAGGAGACTGGGAAGCAGGTGTACTGCGATTCCTGCCCGCTCATGGTTCTCCGGGAGGCAAGATTGACACCGTGGCAATAGCTTGTATTGTACACGTCCTAGCTTACTGGGAAGAATACCTTTTAAGCCGAGCAAGATGGAGGACGACGGAGCAGGTGGTCGACCTCGACAAATGGCGAAAAGTGCGTGCAAAGCAGGACGCCACGGAGTACTGCAAATGTATGGCGGCTTCGGAAAAATTACTTCGTCAAGATGTCGTGTACTTCACATCGAATGAAAGACTTGTAAGCGAA
>Ga0068631_101022_pt1 | contig 10497 bp, 7 predicted proteins | sample InSIn5gowninarea_2_FD_77434 | JGI IMG/M metagenome (GOLD analysis project Ga0068631, IMG submission 77434) | Clean room microbial communities from NASA Spacecraft Assembly Facility at Jet Propulsion Laboratory, Pasadena, California, USA -... ...
AGCAATGGCGAACGATTGGGAACATATTCTGGCCACCAGGGTGCAGTGTGGACTGTCGATGTTTCACCGAACAACAAGCTGCTCGCCACGGGCGCTGCTGATAACACTATCAAACTCTGGAATATCAAGACTGGCGAGTGCGTAAAGACATGGGAAAATCCAACCGCCATCAAACGTGTCCAATTTTCCGAAGACGGTAATCGACTACTTGCTGTGACCGAGAAACGAATGGGGTTCCTAGGCACAATCGTTGTTTACAGTATCAACTACGGTGAAGATTTGACGCAACAGTCCGACGAGCAAGATTTGAAAATTACTTGTGAAGAGGCCAAGGCGACTGTTGCGGGATGGAGTTATCTAGATCAATACATCATTGCTGGTCATGAGGATGGTTCTGTATCTCAGTATGATTCTAAGGTAAGACCCACCACGTTCCTACAGTCTTAACCACAGACTAACTTACTCTTCTTAGACTGGGGAAATTATTTTGAACGTCGAAGTTCACGAATACGACACTACAATTAACGACATTCAGTTCTCTCATGACCGGACTTACTTCATCACTGCCGGCAAAGACAAAAGCGCCAAAATTCTCTCATCCCGAAACCTCGAAGTCCTGAAGAACTACGTTGCAGACACACCTCTCAACACCGCCGCTATTACCCCACGAAAAGACTTTGTCATTCTAGGTGGTGGACAGGCTGCCATGGACGTCACCACAACCTCCGCCCGCCAGGGCAAATTCGAGGCGAGATTCTATCACAAAATCTTTGAGGATGAGATTGGCAGAGTGAGAGGTCATTTCGGTCCTCTCAATACTATTGCTGTACATCCTCAAGGTGTAGCTTATGCTAGCGGTGGTGAAGATGGATACGTGCGAATGCATCACTTTGACAAGAGCTACTTTGACTTCATGTATGAAGTTGAGAGAGAGGCTGCGAGAAAGTGAGCGGTTCTAACCAGTACAACGCGTCTACAACAAAAATCAAACATCACCGTCCTCAGTCGCCGCTGAGCTCGGTGAATGCCATTCGACTGTTGAGCAAACGATGCAGGACACACGCAGGGGCGGGTCTGTGCCACTGGACTATGGCATTTGGCTTGGGAAGATCGACGTTTAGTAGTGATGGTGGCACGTCAGAGAACGTGAATCGGTGTACCTGCCACCAGAGCAAGAGGACAGTTTTGACGCTTGTTGCACAAACGATGCAGTTGAACGTGTCGAATTGGCAATGCATGGTCGTGCCACGGCTGTGATTATCCTTTGTGGGGATGATGGGAGAAACGTGAGGAGCATAAATCGTCTATGACTCAGTGGGATGTGAAGAGAGATTATGGTAGAGGATATTGCTACCTGAGAACGGGCAACGGGATATTGAGTCATTCCCTGTCAGTGACAAAGAGGACACTTGCTTCAAGGTTCTAGATATTGAGGGTAAAGCGTCGAAGTCAGGCATGTTCGCACACTTCGTAATCACCTCTCTAATCTGGGAGAAAAGTGCAATACAAACAGTCTAGTCCAAGCTGCTGGCTCGCCAAGTCGTATTCAGTGTGTTTAACTCTTCATTTCTCCGTCTTGCTGGGCTGTACTCAGCCTGTATCTTTCCGCATTTTGTTGAACAATCCCTGTCTAGGTAGATGCATGTCTTTCTATCGTGACAGAATACACCTGTCTATTGGTTGTAACGCAGACCTACTCGTCGGAGACTTATGGATAATTCACTACCTCAAGGTCTTTTCTTATCACGCGTTTTGGAGGGTTGTTGCTGATATGGTGACAAGTCGTGGTAGGGAGGTACGGGACAAGTCCTAAACGTATGTCTTCACTGTGTTCACTACTAGCTGTATGTCGCTATATGCCACTGCTAGTCGTCTCGATTTCCGAACGCATTCGATGGGTTGATATTACAACTTAATACATAGCTTTGCCTCAACCTTCCAACACGAATGGAACTGAGTGCCATCGAGCAATCACCCAGATTGCGGACGATCTATACTCAACTATGCTTCTGTTACAAACAAGATGACAGTACCTCGATAAAAGCAATTGTCGAGACGTTAACCAATGGCCTCGAGCGCCTGACTGCAGGATTCCCCTGGGTAGCCGGCCAAGTCATCTATGATGGGATAGGTCAGGATGATGGTGGTAGATTTAGGATCGTCCCATTCGAATCGGTGCCTCAATTAGTGGTGAAAGACCACAGACATGATCCCTCAGCCCCAACAATGCGAGCCCTCCGAGCCTCAAAATTTCCATACAGCATGCTAGACGAAGACTTGTTATGTCCCCGAAGTACACTATCAGACAGACCCAACGAGACCAGCTCAGACCCATATCCAGTCCTTCTATTGCAAGCAAATTTCATCAGCGGCGGTCTCTTACTCACTATCCTCGCTTCACACATCACCATGGATATTGTCGGCCAATGCCAGATAATCAAGCTGTTCTCGAAAGCATGTCACAATGAACCTTTCACAACCGAAGAATTGAACAACGGTAACTTAGATCGCCGCAATCTACTTCCCCTACAGCACAGCCCTAAACAACCAGAGCTTACATCAACTACTCAAACAACTCGCACCCCAACACCACAAGCCCCGTCAGACCCCCTACCCTCACAAACCCTAACCTGGTCCTCCTTCCTCTTCCCCCTCTCCATTCTCCAAAATCTAAAGTCCCACACAACCACCACAATCCCACCCTCAACACCGTACATCTCAACAGACGACTCCCTAACCGCCCTCCTATGGCGCTCCATAACCCGCGTCCGCGCTCTCCGTCTCCCACCGCGCACATCAACAGCTCTAATCCGGCAAATTGATGTCCGAAAACACATGTCCATCCCGCCAATGTACACAGGGAATATGGTGACTCAAACAACGCACTCTTCGATCCTAGAAGCACTGTCTACGATGGCGCTTGGCGAGATTGCAGCGACACTGCGCTCCGCTCTGAAGCCTGAAGATTCAATGTCCAGCCTCCTGGCCCAGGCTCATGTCCACACCAAAAGCACAACACCCCGAGACAGAACCAAAACCCTAACTGTGTCGTCGTGGCTCAAACCCCTGACCACCTGCCAAAACTTAACATTCAACCTCGCCCTTGGTGCTCCGGAGTGTATATGCAGACCACGTTTCACGCCAGTTGAGGGGTTGGTGTACCTCCTTCCAGCACAAGACGGTGGTTTAGTTGCGGGTGTATGTCTAAGGGACGATGATATGCTTGCGTTGCGGAGGGATGCTGAGTTTGGGGGGTTGGCGCAGTGGGTTGGGTGATGGCTATCTCATTTCTTCTAATCAGAAGTGTGTGTGTTGTGGTAAATCAGGTATGTACATCATATACAGTATATGTTTTTGTGTTGCTGGGTGATCTACGACGAGGAAGGTATCTCTGTATCGTCGCGCCGTTCATCTGTGAAACGTGGGTAGGCATGAGCATGAGTATAAGTGTAAAAGCACGAGTGTACACAGACATGCACCAGAACTGCAGCAAAAAACTTCATGTTCTTCTTCAATTCATTTCCATGACATGTTGCTCAAGTAATCCACTGGCATGTACATCGTGACCATGCCCCAGCGAAGCACCGAGAGCAACCCTTTATCTACGTACCTATCATTCAAGCAATATCACCCTATGAGATATACTATTCACTCAGTCGGACTCTTAACCTCCTCCTTCCGACTCCCCATAATCTCCCTCACAGTCTTCAAACTAACAGGTTTCCTCAAATACAAATCAAATCCCGAATTCTCAATCTCATGCTGTGCCTCCGCCGACGCCAGTCCCGTCAGCGCAATGATCATACTCCTATCTCGTGATCGTAGACCACGCTCCTTTTCGAATGCACGGATCTTGCGCGTCGATGTGAAGCCGTCCATTACAGGCATTGATATGTCCATGAAGATGATTGGGATGCGCATGCCGATGTTGATTGCGTCGGTGTAGCGGTCTAGCGCTTGCTGGCCGTCGGACGCGGTGATGTAGTCTGTGTCGCTGTTTTTTAGTTTCGTGATGCAAGCCACTAGAATGCGGAGATTGATGTCGTTGTCGTCGACGAGGAGAATGGCGTCTCTGAGAGCGGGGCCCGGTGGGGAAGCGGGTATGTTCTCGTTGAGTGATGAGCAGGGTGTGGTGGAGGGTTTGGTTCTTAGTGGTACTATTCTCGTGCTTGAGTGCGATGATGGTGGCATTTTCGGACGGCGGGGTGGACGGGAGTCCTTTTCTGCTGAGGACAGAGATCGCTTTGACGAGTGTTGGTCTAGAGGGGAGATCGTGGGTCGATGATCATTGTTTGAGTCTCGTATCGTGTCGGCTGATTTGGGTGGTGATAAGGGGACGGAAGATTGTGTTTCGCTTTGCTTGGATTTTTGATCCTGAACCTGGAGCAGCTTTTTCAACGCGTGGGCCATGCGTTTCGGTCCTACTGGCGGAAATATATACTGGTAATTGGCGTGCTTGATCTTATCGGTGGTGTTGCTCAGGCCATCGAGACTGATGACCAACAATTTGTGTGTATTGGTGTCATATTGGTCCAAGTTGTCCCTCAGGAAAGTTTCCTCAATCACAATGATATCTGCTCCTGTAGATACAGCTTTGAGTTCGTACCACTCCTGTAATAGTTGGGAGAGTGAGTTGCTCATTGTCAGCAGCGCTTTAGTACGTGGACTCAGTATACCCGTCGGCTGCTCGTCGATCAAGGGGGCATTTGCAAATCCACGAAACTCAAAGGTGCGTCCTTTCGTCAGCTTCGACAGTTCGTCGTTCTGTATTCCTGCTGGTATCCCATCATTTGCCACTGAACGTTCTGGAATTTCCAGTGGTACTTGAACTAGAATTTCTGTACCTGTACCAACTTCGCTATGCACCTGAATACTGCCCTTCAATGCTGATACAATCTGGTGCACCAAGCTCAAGCCAAGCCCAGCACCTACCGACAGATTGTTTTCCTGGGCAAAAGGAGTATATAGACGATGTTTGAGGTAGTCTTCTGAAATTCCCTGTCCCGTGTCTGTAACTTTAAGCTCAGCAATGCATTTCTTGTTAGATTTGGCATGATTTCGTAAGGACAAGGAAACACTGATGTGACCTTGTTGCGTGTACTTGAGCGAATTTCCAATAAGATTCATGACGATTCTGCGCCACGAACCTGGCTCGCTGCTGAAAGTCCAGATCGTATTCGGAGCAATGTTGAGAATTATAGGCACTGAAAGAGCTTCGCTAACGTCTTGCTCTAACGAAGTGTCACTCATGTTGCTTGGCTTCGTGGTCTGTGGTCCATCTCGTTGCCGTATCCGGTAGCTGCTCGCAACCATGCTGACAGAGGTCTCCTCAACCACGGAAAGAAGATTCATCTTGGTGACAAGAGAATACGATGTTGAATCTTTTTGTTGCTTTCCCTTCATGCTTGACTTTTTACGCGAAGAGGACCCTGTGAAATGATTGATTTTTGCGTAATCGAGAAGATGGTTCATAATGTCCAGTAGCGTCCGAGCACAAGTATCAATCATCTCTACATACTCCTCCTGTGTATCCGCAGACTTTGATTCTAAGAGCAATTGGGCTGCTGCAAGAATGCCGTGAAGGGGTGAGCGAAGTTCGTGGCTGATTGACGATATGAAGTCTGATTTGGCCTTATCTGTTGCCATCGCTTGGAGGCGCATGACCTCACACATGATGCTATTGGCGAATCCAGAGACATAGATGGTTTCGTTCTTTTGCAAAGCTCGCGTTGGATCGGTGGTCCAGCCTAGGAATCCAGCGTAGATATGCTGTTTGTCGTTGTCGAACAGAGGGAGAAATATCAAGCTTCGCGCGGTCGGGAATAAATGAAATAGACGATCGGATAATCTCTTCCTTGCGCTCTTCCTCCGGGGCTGCTGACCAGCATCTGTCTCTTCACCAGAAGACACAACTCCAGAGTTGTCGAAATGAAAGATATGTCCCTCTCCATATATGTTCGTTAACTGCGAAAGCAGCGAAGTGGGTATCGTCAGGTACGGCTGTAACGTTTCGCTGCCAGCAAGACTCGACTTTGTGCGGGTGGAGAAACCCAGTCTATGGCAAAGCACCTCATTTGTGCGTGATGTTCCATCATCTTGCGGATCATTCTGCTCCTTCGCCGTATCCTTGAGAGTAAATTCGGATGAACCGTCGGTCATAGATTCCGTCTCACTGGCATTTTGACTGGCTGTCTCCACAACCTTTGGCGGTCGGCGAGCGTTATCCTTCTTTTTCGGATTTTTGTAGCGTTCGTTCTGTGGGACTTCTAGGAAACAGGTTGCATCGAGATCCATACTCTCGCGAATCAGGTTAGCAGCTCTTGAAAATGCTTGTCTTATGCTTAAGGAAGCCAAAGAGGATGCCTGAACATCATCGGTGGACATCTGCCTTACTGGGGGATCTGAGCCGATTTGAACATCAGTATCGCTCCGGTTGATGGCCGGGGTCGGTGGTTGCGTGCCCCCCGACGTTGGATTCGTAGCCCAACCCGCGCCATCATCTGGCAATCGAAGCAGATTGAAGCTCGATTGGATGGTAGCTGTAGGAGAAGTCGGAGCCGAATCTGGGAATGCGCTTGGGGGACTCGCGGGGTCTGGTGCACTATCGTTGGACCTGGCGTGCTGCAAGTATGAGGATGAGAGTGGAGCGGGCTCGGCAAAAGCGCTGGGGATATCTGTTTGGGCGAATGTCAACTTTGACCACTCAGAAAGACTGCCTTTTCCTTGTATGAAATGGGACAGGCCTTCAAGCGAACGCTCGGCGCGATGGTGGTCTTGCTTCATTCTCGACCACTCGAGATGCTCCACCACCAGCTTTGAAACCTGCTGCAGACCTTGGATGTCTCTTGGTCCCGGGCTACGGACCTCTCGATCAATGACACATATCGAGCCTAGGACATAACCGGCATCGTTGCGCAAGGGAACCTCGACGTAATATCGTAGAATTGGAGGCAAAACCTTTATGATATCCGTGTCCATTGTACATGGCTCCTTGGTGAGATCTGGTATAACAATAGAATCATGGTCTGCAAAACTCCCCGGGCTTGTCAACTTTAAGGTGTTGTCACCCACAAAAGCGTCCAATGCTATGGAACAAATGCAAGACTCAATGGGCAGCGACTGTACACCCAGGATAAGCTCATCATCAGGCTCGTGGTCGTCCAAATCAAACGGTGACAGAGACTGGGTGGCTTCTGCGAGGACATGCTGTGCATGGTCATCGATGAAGGAAATGATGGAACGCTGAGCACGTAGTTTGAGGGCGGCTAGTTGGGCCAGGCCGGTGAGAGTAGCATCAGGGGCCAGTTGAGGCTTTGCAGCAGTGAAATTCCCACTCGCATCCTTTCGATCCTCAGCTCGGCTTCGTGAGCCGCCTAGTTGTAAGGGGGACGAGGCACAGTAGTATTTGGAGAGCTCCCGTATTCGTAGACGGTCCTTTGCCGCGGACTTATCAACCATGTCGTTGAGCACAACGTTACATGCTTCGGAGTCGCAAGCAGAGAGCAGACCGATCAAGACTTTCGTCAAGGGCGATGCGGTGCTTCCTCGAATGTTCGTGGCGAGGTCATCGAGGCAAGGTTCGGTAGTCACAAAACATCGAAAACCGTGACGTGAAATTCAGACTTTTGTCTGGGTCTTTTGGGAAGCGATCTAGTCTTTGGCCGACATGCGGCTAGAACGTTCACTTTCTGGGTGCTTGCGCCTGCTCACTTGACCCTTGCAGCGGGAGGCGCCCGGGTGGTTGCATTGCCCGCCTGAGATTGGTCCAGCTACAGAATGCTCCCAACATCGTATATGCCAACGTCATTAAGAAAACATCCGCCATTCCGAATATCGAGGTACTGTACAGTATTCATAAAAGCTGCATCCCGGTCGGGCAGTTAACAGTGGTCCATCCCACAACGCTACGCTATCCGAATCTTCTACAGTACCAGCCTCAATATCAACTATTCTATGGCATACTAAGATTCTGCTAGTCAGTGCTTTTAATCAAGATACAGACAGGGAGTAAGAGGGCAAAAAACTCTACTAGCATCTCGGGAAACAGAGATCAATGCACGCTCGGGTTCTACGCAACACGAAGGATACATTGATCTATGCTGTTCTCGCAATTTCATTTTGACCTTCCCTCACCTTCAGCGACTTTGCGGAGCAGCTCCTGCGCCCCTGCAATGAAGACATGAGCTTGCGTATAGCAAGGAGCACACCGTGGTGCAAACCGACCAGTAGTAGCTGCATTTCCGACAGCCCAATTCTTTGATCACGGAGTCTGTTCCAGGAGTGTTGTATTTGCCTGCTACAATCCGTTGCTCACGTCGAGCGTTGCCTGCAGTCAAGCAAATGGATGACCGTGTTGTTCTAGTGGCGCTTCTTGACTCGATTTGGTGTCGTGCTTCGACTTACGTGCGAAATCTGCACGAGGACAGCCGACCGTTCACCTGGACACATCATGTAGTATTAATTTGTTCTTCGTGTTCCTCCAATTCTAGTCCTTGAAGACTTTGCAGATAGTGGTGGTAGTTCTGAGGGTGCAATTGTATCGTTGGTGGACATGTATTCGTAGTGTGCCGACAGCTTCAAGCATACTTGTCGTGCTTCCCTTTAGCACGAACGTTGAGAATAGCTTCATGGTATGTACCGTCACGCTTGGCTCTCTTCAATCGTTTGACTTCTTCGTCAGTCAGGGTCCGGCCAGCTGCACTCTCGAGCTCTGGTCGACCAATCTTCTCTTTGACTCTGGCTGCTTCCTTCGCTGCTTCCGTCTGTGGCCTAAATCTGGTTTGCATGCGCAATAGCACACGAGTGTCTTCAGAAGACGATTCCCCGTCTCCGCGCAGAGAGATGGAGACTTTCTTGGTGGATGGATCGTCATCTGTTTCTCGCTTCATACCACCAGTATCCATAGTTGCTGCGATGTACTTGCGCTCCTCAGGCTTCGCAGTCGCAGCTGTCCCCAACTGATACCATACACGTCCATCGTTATCAGCGATTGTGTCGATGGTAAAGTTCTCTTCTCTTCCTCTTGCTTCCCGTCTCGCGCCCAGGATACCATATTGGTCGCAGCTCAAATAGCCGCCATGAGTACCCTTGAAATTCAGCTCATTCGAAGCCATACCTGCGACACGACTAGCTACCCACACTTGTTGCACAGTATGCGGCTCTGCTGTCTTTGGATCGCCCTCGACCATGTTCTCGAGCCGGCTCGCGAATACATTGCCATTGGGATCGGATGCAAGGCACGTAGGAGGCACGGTGGGCAGGACAATGACTGTAGGACCTGTTAGCTCACTGACGTCTGCTGGCATAGTCCAGCTGTCATCGTGGGTTGGGTCGACACCAGAAGCCGAGTCTTCATCATTTTGAGAGGACACGACCTCGTGATGTTTGCGTTTCTTAGGCTTTTTTTCGCCCTTGAAAGTTAGAGGCTTGACCATTGCAAGAGCGTCTGAGGTTACAGTCAAGACACTGACGCAAGAGCAGGGCTGAACGCCTTGAACTCACGTATACAGTACCGGTACGTGCTCGAGCTCGCATGCACGTGTCTCAGGGAATAACCTCTCACAGCTGATGTGAAACGATAATTCTTCGCTTAAGGCGTTCTAATCTTGGCATAGCCTTGGCAATAGGCGTCCGACAATTACCGCCATCTGACTAAGATAGCAACAGATCTCGCATACTCTTCTGCCACGTTGTCCATAGTTATCGTATCGAAGCCAGCTTCTGCAAGCGTTCATTTTGCCCGCCATAACTCGATGTAGTAAGAAGAACCTGCAAACGGCAGTATTCGAACTGCAATGTCTACTGACAACAGCGACGCAAAATCCTGGCTTTCATCCGTTGTTCGTCCGCTGACAGAGGAAGTTCCACCTCATCATGACTCGATGCTCCACTAATAACATAACGATCCGAGCTCAACTACTAGTACCCTAGGCCAAGTACCCACAACCATTGACGCCAGGCTTGCCAAGTATCCTGAGACGTATTCGCATGTGGCATTTACAGTGCGTTATGTAAGATTGCCCGAGTTCCAGGTCAGATACAACCTTGGAAACGAGGACCCGGGAGGATTTCAATCACTGCCTCCGAGCAACCAACCAACACCGGAACGGAGCTTGGGTTTTGGGCCTCTTGTTAGCAGACGCTTAACCTAATTCTCAAAAGTCCCCTTTGACTCATCCTTCATTTTGTTTCCGTGCCGTCCTCCATGTCCTGCATTTGGAGTAGCGTACTTAGGTCGGGACGCAGCATTCGTCCGGACATGACCTCTCCGAGCTACGGTAATTCTGCCTGAACTGTACGAATCTGGCAATAATCACAGATGGTGTGTTTTTAGCTATCAGAAGGACGGAAACTAAGCAGCATTGGTAATGTGTAAGCACATCAACAGTTTTGAGCTGTATTTTGGGTCGGGAGCAATCGCAGTTGTGGACATTATGGTGCCTGCCTCTACTAGCCAACATGTCGTTATGGTCCATCACATTTCGTCCGGATCATAAC
>Ga0068631_101024_pt1 | contig 10481 bp, 11 predicted proteins | sample InSIn5gowninarea_2_FD_77434 | JGI IMG/M metagenome (GOLD analysis project Ga0068631, IMG submission 77434) | Clean room microbial communities from NASA Spacecraft Assembly Facility at Jet Propulsion Laboratory, Pasadena, California, USA -... ...
AGAATGTGCAATCTATCTTGAGGGAGCTTTGAAATGTTACTACCAAAATACCCATAAAACCTAAATTAGGTGTCTGGATGTAATTACTTGATACTTTCAAATTGAATGTTATGGTTCATACATGTTATCTTGAGGTAGATTTGAACTTTCACTACCAAAATACCTGTAAACTCTAAATTAGGTGTATGGATGTATGAATTTGGTGCTTCTAAATTGAATGTTGTGGTTGTGAGTGTCTTGATAAAATTATATGACAGATGTAGAAGAATACATAAGACCTTAGAGTTATTTGACAATCTCCATGATGAAAAATATAGCTTCATGGTTTACAATGATTTCAAGATAGACATAAAATGAGTTTTCTAAAATAATATAGAAAAATACAAGACACAAACATATATGTGGAATGTAAAAAAATATAAAAGGTGAGGAAGAATACATGTTTAAACCTTATCTCACCTCCTCTCATCTCCTTTTGTCTCACCTTGCAAAAGGTCCCTTTATCTCCTCTAACCCTTAGCTGAAAAACTTGAAAAGCTTGAAATGCCAAAAATATTACAAGTGGCCACCTACGCTCCCCAAATGTACCTTTTTTTTTTACTTTTTTTTTTTTACTTTAATTAAGAGGCAATTTTCACTACTTCCTCATAATTTAAGGAGGCAAGTTAAAACCACCCCACAAAAACTACCATCTAAACTTAAAATGAGGTGATTAAAAATCTTCCACACAAAATTGCCTCAAAGTTTCCATCACCAAAGCCTAATTTTGGTCTATCATATCCCCTACTAACTTTATAAGGTAAAAAATTAGTAGACATTTTCTAGTTTTCCTTCATCATCTTCTATTCAAACATCACTATAAAATCATTAGTTTTTAAATAAAATGATCCTTAGTCATCCATTATTCTAGATTAGGATCAATATACATAAGTAAAATAGGGTTTAACCCATCCAAATTTCCTAATATTCAAAAATTATATAAGTCAGTTGAGCATTATTGAGACACAAATCTTAGTCCCATATCTAAAATTTAACAATAAGGGTATTTTTGTTGAACAAGGTTTCACAATAACCTTGATCATTTTCCAAATTATTAATTCTTATTTATTGAATAAGATTCCATAATACCATTTTTAATTCAATTTATCCTACCAAATAAGTAGTCAAAGTTTCAATTTACCTAAAAATTTCATAATTTATTCATCCAAAATGTTGATTAGTGGCCTTTTTTTAGGCCTATCCTAAATTGGTAAGCATAAAAGAAAAATTACTAGCATATTTATTTCCAAACTCCTTATTTATTTACTCATTATTATTACTATGATGCCACACACCTATGAAAATGATATTGGCTTCCTCTTAAGTACCCATATCTTTTGCAATAGGGTCATTACTTGTTATCTACCTAGCCCATAGATATATTACATTATATCGGTATTTATCTTCTTATGGTGACACTAATATTTTCCTTCCCATAATCACACCCATTTGTACTAGTATTTATCTACAAGTAGTGACACAAATTTATACTTGGTGTTTGCCTACATGCAAAGATAAAAATTTGTATTGTTCTTTTCTTACTTGTAGTGATACATATTTCTATTATGTTTGACTACCCATAGTGACTATATACATATTTTTATCATGTTTTCCTACTATATTGATCTATATTTAGACTATGTTTACTTGCATAAAGTGACATATATTTAATGTTGTAAAGGTTTCTTCACAAGAATTGGATATTCCTTGATCCTTCATTCCTAAATCTATAATGTTCTTACAATAAATAATTAGTCCTTGGGTTCTAGTGTTTGAACCATGAGCTCTAATATCAATGTAAAATCCAAATTTATAATCATCTTAAGCCTATGACTTATTAGGATCCTTAAATGTATATTTTCTTCAATTAAGGTTTAATATAATTCATCTATGTCATAATATAAAATACATATGTGATGAAAATTACCAAAATAATGAATTAAACAATAATAAACATACACATGAATCTGATATAAATATTTATAGTGGTTTTTCTCAATGTAAGAGTGCGTCCACTTCAAACATAGCTCTAATTTTTAAATTAGCTAAACAAAGCATTATAATAATAAGAGAAAAGTATGTTTATCTTAGTAAAAATATTAATTCTATCCTCTCAATAGTCTACAACACTTCTCAACCTCTTATATTATTATCCTAATAATCTCAACAATAAATAATGGTCTAAGAACATTTTTATAATGTTCAACCTTCTTCAACAACTTCTATAATTACACCTACATGAAGATATAAACTTAGTGTAGTCTTGAAATAATGCAATTAATTATTTATGGGGATTAATTAATGCAATATTGGTCTACTTATTTCTTATTGACACATATATCTGAAATATGGTAATAAAGCATAACAGAAAGACACTTGTGCTTAATTATATCATATATTCATTCCATATACACAAAAGATAAGCATACATTCATTCAATTGCATGTCGTTGGCATCCTATACTTGGCATGTCATTGATGGATTAAGATAAACAATATAACAAGTGCAATAAATAATGTAATGATGAGAAAATAAAATAATAATCAGATAGCAAGCATAAGATATAATTTACAAATAATATTTGTGCATAATAGAGTGATGTAACATGTGCTAGAGTCTCTCTAGAGTCCTCCTCATATTTATTTTCCTATGACCTCTCTTTTAGAGATGATCCCCTTAGATCCTATGGATATGTTTTAGGTCATCTTTGATGCTTATATATATATGATACAAGTATACATGAATTTGACCTTTTTGATCCCTTGTATATGCCACAAGGGTCCACTAGACATATTACATAGCTTTGACATGAATTAGGGTATTATTTAACCCCTTTTACATAATACATTATTGAAGCTCTAAAATGAATTATTTAATAAATAATAATTCATTTTTAGGCATCTACATTTTTCCCTCTTTGGAGGTGTGATTGAAGCAATGAGATTACATTTTCAAAGAAAAAGTGTAGAAGAAATATTTTTGAGAACTTTGAACTCTTTGTTGTACTATCCCTTATTGTTGATGATGATGATGATGAGCATCCCTTGTTTCCCCCTTTTAGCTTGGATGCCCTAGGAAAGATCATTGAATGGTGCAACCAAGGTAAAATATAATGAAGAATCCTTCTCTAGGAATGGTGTTGTGTAGATGATGGAAATGACTATGCTATCAGGTAGCTGTATGATCCCATATCCAATTTTGGAGATGGAAAATGTGTTTTTTCCCTTTATACTACTTCAACCATGAATTTGGTCATTTCATCATTTTTTATACATAATAACCATTCATACTTACATCCATGCCTTGAAATAGAGAGTATCTACTATGACTAAGATGGAATGATGATGAAATGGACACCATTGATGGTGTAGGAACAATATGGATGCTACTAGCAGCATGGAAATCTGTGTATTTTCTTTTACTCTTCAAGATGTAGAAACCTGGAATGAAATGTTAGTCATAAAATATGGTGGATGCATAGTGAGTTGTGTCATCCATTGATAATGAATCAATGTTGATAATCTACTTATGGTTGCATCACAGGTTTATCTTTTAAGTGAGTGAACTCTCACTAGTTGTGTCATTGGCCATCGGTGATCATACATTTTTATGTCTATAATTTGAATACAATATAGTTTGGATTTGTTCAAAGCAAAAACCGTATGCATACATAGTAAGTTACATGGTCCATTGATGCTGAATCAATGTCAACAACTTGCTCACCACTTTATCATCGATTTTCTTTCAAGTGAGTGAACTCTCACTAGTCGTGTCATTGGTAATCGGTGATCATACATTTTTATGTCTATGATTTGAAGATAGTATGCTTTGGATTGGTTCAAAGCAAAAATCATATGGATACATAGTAATTTGTATCATCCATTGATGATGAATCAATGTCAACTACTTGCTCATGGCTATATCACCAATTTTCTTTTAAGTGAGTGAACTCTCACTAGTTGTATCATTGGCCATTGATGATCATACATGTTTATGTCTATGATATGAAGACATTTGAACTATCATTTCTCTTTTCTCTCTCTTTTTTTTCTCAATGTTGACGTTGTAGGAATTACTAAATTTTTCTAAACTAAAATTATTTTACCTTATAATAGGTAAAGTCTATTGATTCATCATACTTATAGCTAAATATGAGATTACCCCTAGCTGAAGATAAAAAAGGGGGTAGGGGAAGCCATCTTGTCACTTGCATGAAACACGTGGAAACCCAAATCCACCATGTCATCATTTGGGTAATAGTCATGAATCGACAACATATGGAAGAGAATAATGCTATTTAGAGCTACGAGAAATGTAGTGCAAAATGTAAAGTGAAGTTTAGAAGGGGAGATAATAATTCTCATGTTCTTTTGTTTTACATTTGTTTTTACTATGTTGTTTTCAACTTGCTTATAGTGCATGTCGCTAGCACTATGGGATTTGTTTGTACTTTTCAAAAAAATAAAATTTTACATGCCCCTACTCATGAATTATGTGTTTTATGGGGTAAGGTTCTATCATTTTTAAGCATAGAATCATTTAATATGGATAGCATTAAATGTCTTTGGTTCTTCTTTACCATACATGGATGATAGTCTATATGCACCTGATCTTGTTGCATCAATTACAACATATGGACCCAACCAATTAGGCTCAAAATTGTCTTTTATTTCATCATTTGCTGCTATTTTGTTTATATTTATTTTCAACACTAAATCCCCTATTTTGAATTCTTTTTCTTTGATCTTCTTACCAAATGTTCTCTTGAGTTTTGCATGATATACCTTCTGATGTTCAGTGGATCTAATTCATTTTTCATCTAATGATTCTAGCTACTACAACCTTGCTTTTCATGCATCTTCATTGTAGATGTCACCCTATAAGAAAATTATAAGAGATGGAATCTCCAAATCAAGTGGGACAATAGCCTCATCTCCATATACTAATGAAAATTTTGTTCCCCCAATGGTAGTACGGATATTGGTTCTATATGCCCATAATATATATGGTAATTGCTCATGCCAATCTTTCTTGTAGTTATCCCATGTTTTGGCAAGTATGCTCTTGATTATCTTATTTGTGGCTTCAGCTTGACCATTACCTTGAGCATCATAGATAGAAGAAAAGGTTTGTGCAATATGAAACTTTTTGCAAAAAGCCTTCATGTTTTTACCTTTGAAATTTGGACCATTTTCCATTATCAACCTTTATCGTACACTAAACCTTGTGATGATGTTTTTGGTGAGAAATGCAATGACTTTAGGTTGAGTGACTAATTTCATTAGGATTTCTTCCACCCACTTGGTGGTGAATTCTGTAGTTGTAATGACAAATTTGTGTCCCTCCCTAGAATGAGGATTAATCATACCAATCAAATCTATGCCCCGAGTAGCGAATGGCCATGGAGAAATAATAGAATGTAACTCTTAGGTATGTTGTTTCTCTAAATTTGCATGTTTTTGACATTGCAAACAACTTTTAACATAAGCCTTACAATCCTCTTCCATAGTACGCCAATAGTATCTAATTCTCAAAATTTTGATGTATAGTACTTTTGCATGAAAGTGACCACCACATAGACCATCATGAACTTGTTCTAAGGAAGTAGCTATCTCATCTTGTGTTAAACATCTCAACAATGCGCCATCAAATGATCTCTTATACAAGAATTCTCCAATGATCAAATATTTTATTGCAGTTCTTTTCAATCTCACTTTTTCATTTCTATCAAAATTGTCAAAAAGTATTTGATTTTTCAAATAATTTTAAATATCATACTACCAATTTTAAAAATCATTTTTCTCTACAATAGGAAAAGCCTGAATCCCATCCATATGATCTATGTAAGAATGAGAACTTAACTTAGAAATTGTGAGGATGGTGTTATCACATAAAATTTATTTATGCATTTAAATAAATACATTTGCTTAACACTAATACACACCTAGAATATTTAATGCAATAATATCAATGTTTATTTTGAATATGGTTAGTGATATCAATGGTTTTCTTGAATATCATTATACATTATGGGCTAACCTTGTATATGTAGGTACACATCGACCCATGGGTTGTGTTATTTTATCTATATAAATAGGGGTCTAATAGTAAGTCCACATCAAGGAGATACATGATCCCATATCTAATCTTGGTGGTGGAAATCCTTTAGATGTCTCTTGATGCTGCCATTCAAGGCTATGGTTTGTGTACTTCCTTATGCAAGTTATTCTGACATCGATGATCTATACTGATATCACATCTCTATTCAAAACATTTATGTGCTAATACTCAACTTGATTTGAAAGCAAGAAACATTTTGAATAATGCCATCGATGCTCCTATTCAAGTCAATATACACCATCAACATTCCTCAACAACATTGGATAGGCCGCCCATGGTCCTCTTTTTGCAATATTTTAGGTCACAATTTTTGGAGCAGGATTCATTCATCATCAAAAATATCATATGCATCATCATCCTTCGATGCTAGGTACACATCATAAGGTAAGTATATAAATTACAGTTCTTGATTAACATTGTCACCATAAGTCTAGTTTTAGATATCTTCTTCATCCATTTGTGTGGTCTAAATTGCTATCCATAGCTCAAAACAAGTATTTTTAGGTCTGTAGGTAATTTATTTATTTGCATTCTTAATATATTTGTAAACATTTGGTGAACCCGACATGATTTCTCAACTTTTGATCAAAATCAAATAAAAATATGAACAATTCATTAGATTTCCTCTTGTTAAACCAATCAAAACTTGAGTCAACTAAAAGAAAAATAAAATCATGGAAAGGCATGACATCAATAAAAAAAAAAGTGCTAGGTTAAACAAAGCTAGTGTCCCTTTGGCTATTGAAATTGATTTTTTGTATGATGAATCTTATCATAGAGATTTTGAAGACAATGATGACCCTAGCAAAATAGGTATAAAAATAATAGATGATGAACATTATCATGGGGATTCAAAAGAAAATGAAAACCCTAAAGAAGAAGTCTTAGAAAACATAGTCCAAACTCTTGAAAATCAATTACAATTAGTCCTTTATTGCTTTGAAAAATCTAATGATCTAAATCTTACTGAAGATAAACTAAGGCTGGTGCAAGAATTCATAACATGCCCTAGGATATTCTATAGGTTTACCAAAGATCCCACCATAACTCATTCACTGTACATAATATATAAAATTTTGACCATAAATAGTCTTAAGTAACCTTTTAGGATACCTCTTGCCAAGCCAACCCTTTTGTTGTATACCATAGTAGATCAAAATAGGATCGCCTATGGTCTAAATCATATTGAAATGGACTACCTGTAACCCATTTTTACCAAGGAAAGTCATGTGAATTTTTGTATGCTTTTTCCTAACCAAAATCCTTTCATCCCTAAGTCGATCAAACAGAACCTTTGTCAGCCTTCATCGTCTCTTACACTTATGGAACATTTCAAGAGTCATGAACCAATAATACAAGAAGAGGTTAATTATGAACATTCAAATGATGAGGCAGTAGAATTTGATGATGAATAAAATAGTGAAATAGAGATAGAACTTGAAATTTACCTTGTGGCACAAGGACTTATCAATGCTTACCCTTATTGGTCAGATAGAGAAAAAGAGATGGAAGTGATGGAAGTGAGAAAACTAATAAGCACATGATCTTATCAAAAATCTCAACTATGTATAAGGAAAGTAATTATAAGAGACTTAAACAAACAACTAATCTAAGAATGGAGAGATCAAAATGGGATATTTACCCTAAAATACCTGACTATGAGAATAAGGAAGAAACTAAAAAACCTGATATCCTAGAGAATGAGAAAAATGATAATAATGTAACTGCACAAAATGAAAGAGAGAAATTAGATAAAAGAATGGCACAATTGAAAGTAATGGCTGAATAACTAAAAAGGCTAACATTATTAAGTAAAGAAAAAGAGGGTGAACAACTAAATGAAAGTCACCCCTTTTGTGCAAAAATAAAAAGCAAAATATGGGAAGGGGAAGACATAGATTTTAGCAAATATGATGGTATTATCCAAGAATGCACATCATAATCTTTGAGGAAGCACTTGCAACCATCAACATGATACATATATATTAGTGAGATTATTTCAACTTAGTTTAGGGGAAGAAGATTATAAATGGTTTTATAGTCTTGAAAATCAAAGCATCACAAATTATGAGAAATTGAAACAAAATTTCTTAACTCAATATCAACACAACATGAAAATAAAACCAATCCTTGTTGATTTGGCAAGAATGAGAAAAGGTGAGAATCAATCATTTGATGAATTTGTAACAACATGGAAGAACATAGCAACATTTATAAATCTAAATGAAAATGAGCTAAAACATATGTTGATAAAATCCCTTAGAGATGAGATGATACTGAGATTTTTCAATTATCTAGAACAACCCCTCTTTGATATGATTATGTCTATGATTCAAAAAGAGAAACACATGGTAAAAAATAGTTCTTAAAAATTTAAAAGAGAAGAAAGGAAACCATCACCTATGAGAATGATAGCAATAGTTGCAACAGTAACAAAAACACCTTGTCCAACCAAGCATGAAACTCCTCGAGTATACACCAAGATTATGGAAGATCATGATGAGTTGTTACAATCATTGCTACAAAAGGGTTTGATTCAACTACCACCTGTGAACCAAAAAGCCATTAAAAATATAGGAGGATTTTGTGGATATCGTAGAGTCCATGGACATAAAATATGTGAATACAAGAAGTTTAAAGATATCATCCAAGATTTGGTGGACAAGAAAATAATATCATTTGAAAAATAAGAAGAAAAGAAAAAGAATCATGTACATGTAGATAATGAGAAATTGGAGATTTATAAAAACCCCATGCAACAACACAATGCAAGAATATTGTATACATAAGGAAATATGATGAAAGATCCCACTATCATAGGGGCATAATAAGGAAAATAACATAATGAAGCTAGTACTAGTGGGGGCACAAGGCCCTCTGGTTACATCATTTGGTAGATGTTCATGATCTTACTAATACTAACGGATAGACGAATTAACTGACATCATGATGGAGAAAATGGGAGATCATTTTAACATCATAACAAGAGCATTAACACTCCATTTTTTTCAAGAATGGACCATCCATATACCTCTTTTGTAGCCAAATTTCATCAAACTAAAAATTGATGAATACCCCTTGATGTGGAGTTTCAGCTCCTAGATCACTATATCCTTTAACGCCTCTTGGCATAGAGTTTTAGCTCTCATATTTATCATAAACACATATCAAAAACAACAAAACAAATAAATAAAGGTCATCTTTTATATCATAAAAAGGTTCATTATTTTACAAAATATCAGCATGGCTGAGTGGTCATCATGTGATTAGATTTAGTGCCTCCCAGAAGGACCTCCTCCCCCTACACTAGAACTATTAGCCCTACTAGAACCACTACCCTTGCACCTAGCCTTGTATTTCTCATCCCTTGCTTTCTCTTCACCCACTTATCTCTCAGCCTTATGCAGCTGCTCATAGAGATTCTAGATCCATGCATTCGCTCTTTGTAGGTCCTATATAGACCAGCATAGTCTCCTCTTTTGTATCGTAGATGGCCTTGTAGCTCTATGATTTTAGCATCCTTCTATCCTATGAGCCCAAGTAACTGAGCCACATCTAGCTCAGGATTCTCATCAGCTACAGATAACATAAAAATCACATATCAGTATTGCATGCATTTACAAATAAAAACAAAAATATATATATTCAAGATAAAAAAGAATAAATATTGTCATCATCCTCCTTATCTTCAATCACATTCGTATCTTCCTTTATGTCTAGCTCATAATCATCCTGGTCTAGGTTGGTCTCCTCATTGTCATCATGACCTGCATTAAGTGTCTCATTGTGTGCATCGTTCATGTCATATGAACCCCATCTTACCCAAGTGTATCTTATGTCCCACCCAATCTATACATCCCCTGCATCATCCTCATCTCTATCATCATTAACCTAGTTTGCCTCATGTATGCCTAAGATGTGAGGAATACATCCTCATCACAAGTCTAAATAGTCCTCAGCATGCTCAAGACCATCTATATATAGGTCATCCTCAAAATTAAAGTCATCACGAGGGGATGTCCACTTGGAATCCCAATCTGGTACCGACTCATAGTCCTCAATGAAATCCGTATGGCGGTAGTAGTGTACTACTATCTCGTAATCATCTGGTATCCCTTGCTACATCCTAAACTACCAAAGTGCTCACTTCAACCTATATGGCTCAACCAATGACCTGCATGCCTAAATATATGTAGGGTGTCTCACCCAGGCTAGCTTATGCATATCCTTATCCCATTCTAGGGCATACCTATAGGGATGCTAGTACATCTGAGACTCCTTAAGTATGTCAAACTATATCCTCCATACCTCTATATCAACAT
>Ga0068631_101028_pt1 | contig 10456 bp, 12 predicted proteins | sample InSIn5gowninarea_2_FD_77434 | JGI IMG/M metagenome (GOLD analysis project Ga0068631, IMG submission 77434) | Clean room microbial communities from NASA Spacecraft Assembly Facility at Jet Propulsion Laboratory, Pasadena, California, USA -... ...
CTCGGCCCCTCATTTTTGCTTGGTCTTGATTGGCTATGCTCTATACCGTGCTAAACGGATATCGCCGCCACTCCCACGAAGCCGTCTTCCGCAAACTCATTCGAATGTGGAACCGATAACACCGACCATCAACTATCATCGCTTGTACCATCGACATTTGACAGCTGGTCAAGCAAATCACCTTCCAGAACAGAACATGATGTCGGGCGACCTCATCACATCGCGGTCGTTGTGTACTAGCAAAGGTCTAGGCTCTGCCAAACTCTGTGTATTTCAACATCCATCTTCCTTCCGCCGGATGTCGAAACTCCCTATCCGAGCAGTTGCAGACTGCCAAAAAGAGTTAGGTCGTCTTTGAACCCCGCAAATATACTCCGCATGGTTCTTCTCAAGCGACCCTTACTTACCTACCATCGTCTCTTCTTCGCATTGCGTGGTGGTGCCTTTCGTATTCTTAGGCCGATTGTGATTAGCACTACAACGCTATGGTATCACCTCAGACTACCGGCGCCCAGATGGTACCAGCTACCACACCCTTATTCCAGTGCACTATCTGTCAACGAGCATTTTCACGAATAGACCATCTTTCACGACATGTTCGTACTCGTGAGTTGACTCGTGTCCAATTCTCAAGTCATCTCGCTGATTCCTACGATTAGACACACTTGAAAAGCCCTACAGTTGCGAGTTTTGCGACAAGAAATTTGCACGAGTGTAAGAGATCCGAACGATGTGTCTCGATCTTCGGCTGACTTGAAGATAAAAAGAGACCTCTTAAAACGTCATGCTTGTCGACATGCTCCTTACGGCGACCCTAGAGCCTCGAAATCTCATCTTGGAGTTGCATCCAGGGTAGGCCAGGCTTGTAAAGCATGTGCCGCTTCCAAGATCAAATGTACTGATAGCAAGCCCTGTCACCGTTGTGTGAACAAAACCATCACTTGTGAAGTCGATAGCTCTGAAGAGCCTGGCTACTCCCCAGACGGAGATCCGGCTGGTATTGCGTCAAAGGATATGCCTCAACAAATCTCGGATGTCTCAGCCATTGGACAGCTCGTTTTGCCAACTGAGAACATCCATCCACAGCATTCAGCAGATCTGGAGAATGGACCATCGCTTGACTCTGCTTCTTACGTCGTGACAGACTCGATGACTTTTACGCCTTCTCTGGACAGTCATAGTACCATATCGTGTGGCTTCGCAGTGCCGGCTACGCCGACTTTCGATCTGAACAGTACTGAGACAAACGAATTATACGCGGAGTTCCTGAAGGGCTTGCTCGACAATGGTTCGTCGGAAGACATGTATCCTCCACCTATGTCTGCACATGACTTGAATGTCGGATTCTGGGATGACTATCTTGATACGAATATGAGCTTAGAGGACACCACCACTTTCAATAGCTTTTCGCCACCATTGAACCGCAATGTACCCGCAACGCAGGCTGTGCCTCTGGATGATCGGAAAGATATGAACACACTTGAGCAGAAGGCCTTTCGTGCGGCTGCTAACGCTTTCCAAGAGTCAGGCTGGAACTGGTCTCCCAGTTCTCAAGATCGTCGATCTGCAGAACATGGCGGCCTCTCACTACCTCACGATTGGGCGCGTCAGGAGGATATACTCCAACCAGACTCTGCGTTTTCAGCGAAGCGAATGCGACCCACAGATCGCGAAAGAGTCATGGGCCTTCTATTGACCTACTGCTCGAAACAACATCTGGCAAGAATGGTTTCAACATTTCCTTCGATCGACTCACTGGACGGACTCGTCCACCGATTCCTTCGTTGTCAGATATCTGGGCGTGAACCGTGGATCCATATCCCTACTTTCGATCCGACTACGATACGTCCAGAGCTCTTGGCTGCTGTCCTCGCGTACGGGGCCTGTTCAATGCCTGTTGAAGTCATAACGAAGCTTGGGTATGCAATGATAGACATTGTACGCACTGCCGTTATTGATAACGTGAGTACAAAACTCCTTTGCGCAACACAGATATTAACTGATAATGTGACGAAGTGGCATGGTGACAACAGTCTATCGCGAGACCTACAACTCTTACAAGCATTGCGTCAGTCTTTTAACCATTCGTTGTTCCACGCGGAGAATCGTTCTGACTCTTCACAGTAATCACACTAGATCTAGCCATCTGGAGTGGCAACAGATGCATGATGGAAATCGCGGAATCAACTATGGGTCCGAGCATCACAATCATACGACGAGCTGGATGGCTTCGTGAAGATGTCTATCCGCCCATTGAACCCCACGAGACTGATGGAGGGGTACAATTGCATCAAAAGTGGACTGCGTGGGTACAACAAGAGTCTCAGAAGAGGTAATCATAGACAGTCAAGTCACATGTAAGAGGCTAAGATCTGACATAAAACACTAGGCTATGCTACCGAACCTTCCTGTTCGACGCACGGGTGTCTATGACCCGAATGACCAGCCCAACAATGTCATTCACGGAAATGGCGTTGCCATATCCCGAGCGAAATGAGCTTTGGTCGGCTACCACCGCGGACGAATGGAAAGCTTTGTTCCTCAAGCACCGTCCGCACCAAGAAGCGCGCACGAAAATCTCGCTCGCAGAGGATATGCGGATTTTGATCAGTGAAGGTAACAGTCACAAAAACTGCGATGCAGCGTGGCGCAACACTATCCTACTACATGCCATTTGGAGGCTGATCTGGGGCCATCGCGAGGTCGAAGATCTGCTCCAAGTATCGCGTCCAGACAGCGGAGAATCGTCCTCTTCCCTTCCTTCGCGCGGTGAAGGACTGGCGAAATTACTCAACAAGATTCGACTGGAGCTAGAACTGGCTTCGACATTGCGACCTGCCGACGTGACTGGAGATATAATATTGACCCAAGAGTTTTTGAATATGGCGTTACATGCGCCAATTCAATCGCTACAGGCATTTGCAGGCAAAGACGGTGTAGCAGCAGGACAGCGAGTCTACCCCATGCTAGAAGAATGGACACAATCAAAATCGGCACGACGAGCGGTCTGGCACGCAGGCCAGCTTATCCGAGCGACACGACAAGCTTCAACAAAACCAATCCAAGAGTGGCGCGTAGTGATCGTCTATCACGCCAGCTTGGTTTTCTGGGCGTACGGAATCATAAGCAGTATACGTCAGAAGAGAGACGCAATACCAGACTCTGCTTCACTAGTAAAAATGACCGTATGTCTGGACCAGGAGCCCGACAACACAACACGACGATTCATTAATCTGGGCGAAGGAGAACCTTGCTTGCTTGATTTAGCCAGTCTGGAGGCAAGCCAGGATGACTTTACGGAAGCCCAGAATGTACCGTTACGCAAAGCCAGCAGTATCATGCAGACCACGGCACGAATGTTGACAGATGACACAACGGACGGTCATCGGATATGCCCTCCTCTTACGGAAAGCTTTGCGCGACTGATGAACGAGCTTGCCAGATCTGCGAAAGCGATAGGTCTGGGCTGAGGAGCGCGTGCTAGATCACAAGCCATGCTAGAGGTTATGTTGTCGCTCTTTCCTGAGTACAGGAATGGCAGCGAGATAACAACGTTTAGATTCGAAACCGGATGGAGAATAGCCGGCGCCGGATGCAATTTGCTCCCGAACATTTGATCATACTTGGACACCACACACGCAAGTTGACTCAACATGTAACGTCATGATCTATAGCATGAGCTTTTGGAGGCTCTCCAATCATGGTCGAGCACAAATATCTTCCCGAGAGTTATATAGCATTTGTAATCAGGAAAAGGGCGCCATGTTTGCATGCCCCAATATCTGGAGAAACCTGCATATATCTTCCATCGCTCCAGCACCACTCTCGGTCTGACTTTCTTCTCACCCTTCGCTATTTGCTTAAACCAGTCTCTCATCATCGTGCCTGGAATCTCACTACTTGCAAACTACCATTATTATCATGGCTCAAAACACCATTCTCTTCCTCGGTGCAGGAGGCAACATTGGGGCTTCATCCGTCAAACTGTTCAAGAGCAAGGGATACAAAGTTGCATCAGTCTCACGTACGATCAGGAAAGAGGTCTCAGAACACTCAGACCTTGTCATGACTGCCGACTTTAGCGATCCAACTACAATCAACAACATCTTCGAGACTGTCGAGCGAGAACTAGGCGTACCGAACATCGTGGTATATAATCGTAAGTAGTGTCCTGGTCTGTTATAGGTCGCCCAGACACATGGGAAGATGTTATGAATGACATCATCTGTATGTTTTTCCATGTGTGTTATTTGACATGGCTAAGTACAATGATAGCTTACTCATGGTCCATCGGCACCGATTCTAGCAACCCACTCTCAACACCCATCGAAGGTGTCCAGAAAGATCTCGCAATCAACACCGTGGGCGCCTACGCAGCAGCTCAAGCCGCGGTAAAAAGCTTCGACAAACTCCCCAGTGATGTGAAAAAGACCTTTATCTATACCGGTAATACGAGCAACACAGCAGTGAGTCTATCCATTTCCTTTCGGAAATGCAGAGTTGCTAATGATCAATCGTTTAGATTGTGCCTATGGCTCTCTTGCTCGGTCTTACCAAGTCTAGCACCTGGTATATGATCCAGAGTCTGGTAGCTACGCCACGTTTCATTTCTGCTGGTTACCGCTTCTATTACGTGGACGAGCGCACGCCGGCGGGAAAGGCAATGCACGGTATTTCAGGGCCAGCACATGCAGAGTTTTTCCTAGAGCTTGCTGAGAAGGAAAATCAAGGAGAGGCATTGGCGACTTTCGTCAGAGGGAAGGGTTATACTAGATTTGAGGGCAACGCGGCGGCTATTCTGCCGGTACGTACTTTGGAGGATATGGTGGATGCGGAGTACGGTTTGCCAGGCACCGTGGAAGCAAAATATGGGTCTTGACTTGTGCAACGGGCTTCGATAAGCTAGAGACATCGAGATAGATGTAAGCCGCAGTTTGAAAGTGTCTTCGAATGAGAACCAGACACCACAGATCCTCGGGAGATTGTCAGATTCGTCCATCAGTATTGTATGAAGCACAAGCCCTCACTACTACTTCAATAAACGCAGTCCCCTAAACCACATCATACACCCAGTAAAAGCCACTCTGCCAATGAACCCGACACCCAGAACACCAATGCCACTGTAGACCCACGAATCCCAATTCCTAACTCTCTATACACTCATCCTCATATCCGCCGTCTCCAAAAACGGCGCATAAATTTGCTTTCCACCCTCTCATCTCCCTTCCTTGTCAACAATCATCTGCTTAATCAGAACCACAGCTACTTCCTTCTTCTTCGCCGCTATTCTCGCAATCCCTTTTGACCTCTTCACATCCTTACTAAACCCTCCATCCTTATTAGTCACGATTATCGCAATCTCTTGACAGATTTCTACGGCGCTGAAGGAGTGTTTTGTGAGACTCAGACCCACGCCGGCGGTCATTAGGCGGGCGGGACGAGACACGTAGGTTAAGAAAGGGGGAATGCTTAGGGTAGGGGTGCCGTAGTAGGTAGTCTCGTTTGCCGAGCTATCGCTTAAATGGATGAGGAAGAGGGAGGTGTGTGCGTGGTCGAGAACTGCATTTCGAGGCGAGTATGCTGTGATAATGATATCCGGGTTCTGGTTGTCCCAGAAGGGATTCGACGGGTGGTTTGATTTAGTGATCTTGACCAGCAAGAATTGCAAAGAAAATCTCATACTTCCGGGTTACGAGCACTTTGCAAATTCCCAAAAGAAGTGGCTGCGATTTTGCTGTTACCTATGTGCTTTGTGTTATGGTCGTGGGAGATATTGGGCGTGGGTTACCTGCGTGAGTGAACCCGCCGGTGGTCACGACGGCCAAGATTCGCTTTTTGGGGTATCTCGAAAGTCTCCATCATGAGTGTCTGAGCAACTTTGAGGAGGGAAGTGGAGAATTCGGGATCAGGATTGTGGTATGAGGATGTTTTGGCTGCCGTTATCGGGTACTGGGGGCCAAGCATCCGATGATATTGTTCAAAGGATTCACATATCACACCAGCCTACAATCCATTCTCAGAGCACTCTGATCGTGGATTGTCCATTCGAAGGTGTTTGTATGAGCCTGCGCAATTGTCACACATTCGCATGATCTGTGCCTAGCAAGCGTGGCCTTCACACTAAGCGTACACCGATATCAACCTCGATATCCGTCTATAGCAAGCAACAGCCCTATAATGCCGTCAATACCAACATCTTTAGCTCAAGATACCTCAAACCTATTAGCATGTCCAGTCGGGTCTCCGAGAAATTGGCTGGGGAAAGCAAATTAATCCGCTGTTCAAGATACCCAGGTACGCTGGGAATACCCAACTGACTCGGTCAATGGGTTAGACACAATGGAGTCTGTGTAACAAAAGAGCCGTGTATATCAAAGCATTGCCAGAAGTCACTGGACGTGTCGAGAAGTGTATTTGTTTTGATCTCGACGTGATTGATTGACTAGACGCCGTGAGAGCCGCATTGCTGGAGATAGAAGAACAGTTGGACGGTGGCATGTTTGGCAATGTGAATCCGACTCATCAGGGTCTCCGCCAATGATGGATTGAGTGATTCATTGCCAGAGCAGTAGGTAGGGATGTCGAAGATAGTGCTGTTGATAAATTCGGCTGTCGTCACCACGACGCATCGCGCTTGCCGCGTGTTGGAGCAGACCCACGCTTTCTTCCTCCAGATTCTGGAAGAGCAGACACAAAGCACAAAGATGGATTCGAGTCAAAATAAAAAACGTCAAGTCAAATGAGAATGAGAACATCGGCAAAAGCAAAAAGTCGAAAGTCAACATGAAACCGCGCAGCAGCCATGGACTCTGTAATCTCTCTTCGCTGTTTCCCTTTTCCTCTCTCTGTATATTAGGGAAATAGTGGTCTTGTACAATGTGGCGTCTCTCTTCTCCGTCTCTCTCTTTTTTTGCCATCCTCGGCTTCCCAGCTCTCCATCCTATATCTTCCATCTTCTTCTGTAGCTCGAAAAACAAAAAGCAAAAGCACTGCGCGCTCTGGTTGAGAACGCGAAAAAAAACAAGGCAAGATGCAACACACAAACATGTAAAACGGAAATATGATGGGAAACACCTCCAGCTCCTTTTGCTGTGGCATGATGATATGCGCCGACAGCGGTCAAACACCGTCCAAAAAGCTGTCCTTGTATGCCCAGATGAAAGGTGGAACAAAGAAAAAGAAGAAACCCCCATTACAAAAGAGACGCGTGAAAAATGTGCGTGTCGTTCTGGATTTGTATTCTTTCTCTTCATTGGTATTCGGCGCCGGTGGAAACAATGCCTTGAGGCATGGAGTGTTGCATGTGGTGGGGTTCCATGTGATGAGGCTCCATGTGGTGAGGGTCCATGTGGTCGCGCGACATCTGGCTCATGTGCATGTGCGATGGAGGAGGGCCCATGTCGCCGTGCATGTCAGAGGGCATGCCAGGCATAGGAATGTACGAGTCGTTGACATCGCCTTCGGAAAGGTCAATGCCTTCTTCGGGCTCTTCGAGGTCTTCTTCAGAGAAAGTTGTACCATCAGGATTCGCGTCATGGGTACGACGGTGCTGGGCGAGATTGTCGGAGCGAGAGAAGGCCTTGTTGCAAAGAGGGCAGACGTAAGGGCGTTCGGAAGTGTGAGTACGAACGTGTCTGGACGGAATTAGTACAAAGACTTTCAACGGACCAGTAAGCTAGACTCACCGCTTCAAGTGCTCTAACCTCTTGAAAAGTCGGCCACACATGGGGATGGGGCACGAGTGGGATTTTGAAGGGTAGGGGCTGTTCATGTCTTGGACAGTAGCGCTGCGAGCACGGCGGAAGACACCGTTAGGTGTGCGCATGACAGCGGCCTGGGCGTAGTTGACGGGACGGTACTGATCACCGGGGTATGCTTGTGCGTACTCGTCCTGACCCATGGGCATCGAGGAAGGCGGCATGTCGTCAACAGGGGTAGCATGACGTGAGTAGTCCTTCTGCTGGCGGTTGGGAGTGGCTCCTCTCGGCGAGTCGTGGTAGACGGGGTCGACATCGTGGACAGGGACGGAAGAATGGCGCAAGTCACTAGGACGGTGGACGGCGTGAGAAGTGACGCTCTGAGGAGTAGAGCTGGGCGGTTGCTGGGTTAGCGAAGAGCGGCGTCTGCGCTGCTTATAGGTGGGTGAGCCTTCAAGCGCCGAGGGGAAATGGTGAAGAGGACGCATCATCGAGGGGTACTGAGGAGCAGCCATGGGCTGTGCGACAGGCATCAGGGGGTTGTAGTATTGTGACATTCCCGGGTCGGGCATGGCAGCGTACAATCCCGTCTCTTCGTTGGCAATGTAGGCGGGCTCGTGGTGAGGCTGCTGGTGCATCTGGTGCTGGGGAGGAGTGATGGGCTCGTAGCTCAGACCGCGCTGGCTGTAGTCTTCGAAATGCGACGAGACGAATGATGGAGCGGGCGAGTATTCCATGTATGCGGGCATGCTGCTGTGGCGGGCGGCGGCGTTCATGGCGCGTTCGTAATGCATGATGGGGCCGCAGCTCTGCTCACGTGTCTTGTGGACCTGTGCTGGCAAGGGCGCCTGCATGGCCATCTGCTGGTAGGTTGGCATATGCGTCAACATTTCCTCTTGCGGCATCGCTAGGGGCATACTTGTTGGCTGCATCATAGCCCCCGGAGGTGGTCCCATCGACTCGGCCGTTGTTGCGGGAGGGCCCATAGGCTGAGGTGTTCCGGCTGCTGCCGCCATTGTGTTTGCTGCCATTGGTCCTGAGCTCGTGGCTGCGGCGTTCGCGGCGAAGGTGGAGCTGTTGGTCTGTTGAGCCTTGGTAAGCTGCTCAAACAGAGACTGGCTCGAGTCAAACTCAAAGGAGAGTGCGGGTTCGCTGACAGCTACCGTGGTAGCTTCCTGGCCCATCTTTTCGCGCTTCAGGTCGCGTTCCAGGGCATCGAGGAATAGGCGGTCATGAGGTACGCTGTACCAGTAGAAGACCTTCTGCTTCTTCTGAGTGCGAATACAGTTGTTCTTGTACAGGAAGTCGAGGAAGGGGCTTTTCGGCTCTTCCAGCGAAGCGTCAGTGCCAGACTTGAGGTTTCGCAGGTCCGAGAAGATGCCCTCTTCAAACTTCTTCGAGTTCTTGACCGGGCGGCCGAATGCCTGGAAGCGGAACGACAGGCATCGTACAATGTCTGTACCTGAAATGTGGAAGAGGTTGCTCCTGTAAAATCAATGAGCAATCATGTCGAAGCCTGTCTGTCAGCGGACAATCACGTACCATAACACACAAGACACGTATTCGCCAGTGGGTAGCAAGAAGCGGCGGATGTACTGATCTGGGGACCAGTCGACGGGGGCTGAGATCAGAAAGTACTTGACTGGATCCGTGTCAGTAAGAGCCAAAGCCTCCATTGAAGAGATGGAGAAGACGAGGAGGAGGAAGGCGACGGCGACATACGGTTGTCGACTTGCTGCAACGCGACGACCGAGTCTGCAGGCAAGCTCTGTTGGGCATCGTGGTCCAGGAGAAACGTCTCTGGTGCTACCGAACGACCCTGAGGCGGGCCGGCCATGACAGCGTGCTGTGTCGAGTACATTGCAATGTAAATCTCGCGCGAAAAAGGCTATTATAATAAGGGTGATGTGCCAATCAAAACTGCCGCAATCAAGTGCAACAGGCTCAGCTGCTAGAGGGGGGGAAAGCGAGTGTGGGAGAGTATGGATAGGTAGGGATGCTTGATCGTCGACGACGGACAGTATCGAGGGCCTGCCTGCGATAACGTTGTATAGCGTTGTACTGTGATACAAGAAAGAAGGGGTTGGCAGTGAGGAGAGAGAAGCGCGACGACGTGTCGCAGAGAGAGAGGAATATGGGATGCGAGTGTTTGAGAATGACAGAGGGCTGAGGGCTGCGGGAGGGAAGAGGTTGATGAGGCTCGATGAAACAAGTGCAGAAAGACTCGAAACCCGCCAAGCCCGGCCGTGCCCTGTTTGAGACTCTCTAGTCCAACGCTCCAGCGCCCTCTAGCCCAGAACCTTCGCATCGAGCACTGATGCCTTCCACGAGAACTTGTCTCTTTCTTATCAAGCTCATCTTGTCTGCTGTCCACATCGAGAGATGGTCCGCGGCCAGGCCGAAGTGTCTTCCTCCTCTCCCAATCCGTCATCTATAGCGACGACGCCTTCCCAGAAATAGTCATTCCCTCAAGAAAGCTACATGTCCAGGCGGGCGGGCGCACGCTTACTCGAGGGCCTACCGCTTTTGTTCACCACTAAAGCCACATCAATCTCGGCCGTTTATTCGATAATTTACTGTCTCGTCGAGCATGGCCGGCTAATTGCCAACCACCTCTTTTGCTTGCTTCTTAGTCAGGTGTTATCGGTTCCACATTCGAATGAGTTTGCGGAAGACGGCTTCGTGGGAGTGGCGGCGATATCCGTTTAGCACGGTATAGAGCATAGCCAATCAAGACCAAGCAAAAATGAGGGGCCGAG
>Ga0068631_101029_pt1 | contig 10455 bp, 11 predicted proteins | sample InSIn5gowninarea_2_FD_77434 | JGI IMG/M metagenome (GOLD analysis project Ga0068631, IMG submission 77434) | Clean room microbial communities from NASA Spacecraft Assembly Facility at Jet Propulsion Laboratory, Pasadena, California, USA -... ...
AAATTGAAAAACTTTTAGAAGTTGGATTTATCAGGTCTATCGATTATTCAGAGTGGATGGCAAACATAGTACTAGTTAAGAAACCCACAGGTGAAATCAGAGTGTGTACCAATTTTAGAGATCTTAACAAAGCATGTCTGAAAGATGACTTTCCATTACCTAATATAGATATGATTATTGACAGTTTAGCAGGCTATGAAATGTTAGCATTTATGGATGGATTATCAGGATATAATCAAATAAAAATTAAAGAAAGTGATCAACATAAAGTAGCCTTTAGAACTCCTTAGGGCAATTTTTGCTACAAGGTGATGCCATTCGAGCTTAAGAATGCAGGGGCTACATATCAAAGAGCAATGACAGCTATGTTCCATGATTTCATCCATAAAAATATGGAAGTATATGTGGATGATATTTTGATAAAATCAAAAACAAAGGAAGACCATGTAAGTGACCTAAAGGCAGCATTTGACAAGATGAGGGAATACAAATTGAGGATAAAACCATAGAAATGTGTGTTTGGGGTATCATTAGGTAAACTTTTGGGGTACATTATCTCTAGGAGAGGAATAGAGGTGGACCCAAAGAAGATCAAGGCCATTGCAGAAATGTACCCTCCGACAAATCTCAAGCAACTAAGGAGCTTACAAGGTAAGATCCAAGCCGTTAGAAGATTTATTTGTCAATTAATAGATAAAATAGCTCCTATGTCTCATTTGATTAAAAAGGAAGTTGTGTTTAAATGGGATACTAGATGTCAAGAAGCATTTGAAAAGATTAAGGAATACTTACTACATCCACCAGTCTTAACTCCATATAGACATCGAGTACTCCTTTGGATTTATGTTTCATGGTAATTGCAGATTTCATGGTAGAATTCCCTACATAAGATAGTATGGAGCTTAGGGAAGAATTTTAGTATGAATGCAATTTAACAAAAATGATAGATCACAAAATAAAGGACCACCTGCGGTCTTCCTCTGAAAATATTAGGACCATCGATGCTCCTTTTTTTAGGGTTTTAGAGCCTTGGAAATTTTACTTCGATGGTTCTAGATGCATGTATGGGTCAGGGGTAGGAATAGTGCTAATTTCACCTTAGAATGATGTTATTCCTATGTCTTATAAACTATCATTCAAATGTACCAACAACATGGCAGAATATGAAGCACTAATTTTGGGATTAAAGATAGCCATAGAGATTGGAGTTACGCGGTTGCACATATTTGAAGACTCACAGCTAATAGTAAACCAGGTCATGGAAATTTATCACACCAAAGATGAAAAGTTGATCCCATATAAGGAGCTTGTTGATAAACTCCTTTGTCACTTCAAAGAATTTCAAATAGAGAATATTCCAAGGAATAGCAATAGGTTGGCAGATGTAATGGAAAGTGCAGCATCACTCACATGGATTGAGATTGAAGGTAAAGAAACCACCTTCACTATCAAAAATTTGGGAACTTCATCAATTGTCAAGGAGAACTCAAACATGGTGAGTGTTTCTCAAATGGTTGGTTATGAGGTGATTCCTTAGTACCAACGTATTTACAAATACTTGAAGGATAATTTCATCAATATCAATCTTGATAAAAGAGAGCAAATTAGAATGAAGAGGCTAGCCACTAAATATGTTGTTATTGGATATTTCCTCTATAAAATATCATTTAATGGCATTCTTTTGAGGTGTTTACTTAGTGAGGATATTGATACAGCGTTAGAGCATGCTCATAGTGGAGCATGTGGAGGTCACTTCAATGGAAGATCAATTTTTGGCAAACTAATCAGGATGGGTTATTGGTGGCCCACTATGGAACATGATTGTCATGAGCATGTCAAGAAATTTGAGCAATGTCAAAGGCATGGACATTTAGAATTAACACCTACTCAAGAGTTGAACTATGTTACATCACCATGGCCTTTTTCAATGTGGGATTTGGATTTTATGGGCATTATCAATCCTCCATCCAGTGAGGGGAACAAATTCATCTTGGTTGCCACCGAATATTACACCAAATGGGATGAAGCAATTTCTCTAAAAATAACTATACAAAAACATGTCATCAACTTCATTAAAGAATATATCATTTGTAGGCTTGGTGTACCTCAAAGGCTAATAATGGATAATGGCACAAACTTCATGGGAAAAGATATCAAAGAATTTTGCAAAAATATGAAGATTGATCAGTGATTTTATTCAATCTATTATCCATAAGAAAATGTCCAAGTTGAAGCAACAAATAAGACAATCAAGAAAATTTTGGCAAAGACAATCCAGCAGAATGGGAGAGATTGGCATGATAAGTTGCCATATGGCTTATGGGCATATAGAACCAATGTGAGAATAGCAACATATGCTACTCCATACTCTTTGGTGTATGGATATGAATCAATTATTCCCCTTGAAATAGAGATACCATATTTAAGGATTGTTCTTAAAGATATCATGAAAGAACCACAATTATGGGAAGCAAGGATGAATCAGTTGGAGGCATTGGATGAGAAAAGAACTAATGCCTTGGAATATCTCAGGGCTTATCAATATAGGATCAAAAGAGCTTATGGAAACAAGGTGGTACCTAAAGCATTTGAAGTCGGGGATATGGTTCTGCAAGAGAACATTTCCAACACTACAGCTAAAGATGAGCTCAAAGGAAAATTTGACCCAAATTGGGTTGGCCCATACATTATCATGGAGGTACATGGTAAAGGTTCATATTGATTGTCTACATTGGATGGGGAAGTCCTCAAGAATCCTATTAATGCTAGGCACCTCAAGCAATATCACATCTGAGTGACCTACAGGTTGCTATCTACATCTATTTTGCATAATAAAAGCTACTACAGGAATAATCTAATGAACAGATAGCACAAGGTCAGAATGGGAAGATAATATGATGTCATAAAAGGAGCACCTGCATTCCATATTTATAAAAAATGGACTACCCACAGTCCTAACACATGAGCAAAATCAGTCAGATCAAAGATTGTCAATTTTATCTCTCAAATTATTAGATCTATCTCAAGCCTCTTGGCAGAGTCTCAGCTCCCAAGATCAACATCATACCTCTTGGTGCAAAGTTTAGCTCTCAAAATCAATATGCCTCTTGGTCGAGTCTCAACTCTTAAAATCTATGACATGCCTCTTAGAAGGAAGTCCAGCTTCCACAAAATCAGATGAATAGAATCATCAATGATAAGAGATGGTTGTACTCCACAAAAATAAAATACATACAGGTAATTTTCATGTGTGACCTGTTGGTAGATGGCTATGGACCCTAGAGTTGTACTTTCTTTTTGCAGGTTATCACTAGAGCTCACGAAGCATATCGCTATCAAATACAAACATCATATAAGGGGGATTTCTTAACTTATATCTTTTCATTTACATGTTGCTCATCTTTCTCATAGTTTTTATCAAAGTGTATTTTCATAAATAGATTGATCAATATCATGTTTATCAAGGATTATCAATAATGTTTTTGATTTTACTTTGAATGAAAAATCTCAAATGCACCTAGTGATTTTCAATCTTTCATCCAAAGTGGGGCATATGTTATCATATAAAAATTGATTTATGTATTTATTTAATACATTATAAAATATTTTCTTGCACTTATGTCAAATAGTATTAATAAAATCATGGATATTGTTAATATATGCATCACGACTTACTATATTCCTTGTTTATGTGGGTACATGCTAACCTAAGGAGTAGGTCATATTATTATCTATATAAATAAGGGATCTAGTAGTAATTCCAAGATCAAGAGATGAAGATATACGATCCCATATCTGATCTTGATAATGGAAATAACCTTTTAGGTGTCTTTTGACATCATCATACAAGGTTGGGATTTGGGTACTTCCTCATTTGCAAGCATACAAACAAATAAATGACCTATCTGAGTATCATACTGTAATCATTACAAGATCATATGAAGGTACAAAGTTAGTTGAAGATGGATTACAGTCTAGCAAAGATCACCAACATTGCTCTATGATGAAAAGAGATTGCCTGCATTCCTTTTCATCCCAAGCACATCGCCCGCAGTCCTCCTTTGAGATCAGTCAGCTTTATGATTTCTGGTGCAGGTGACATTGGCTTCTGGGACTTCATCAATTCCTTTGATTCATCATTATCAGGTACACTCTATGAGGTAAGTATACAATTCTAGTTTTGTATGGTGGTTGTCTTTACACTTCAAGAATTTTTATGATTATCTCTCATTCTAGCTTATCTGTAATAAATTGCTATCCGTAGCTTCAAATTACAAATCATTTTAGGATTATGGATGTTAAAATTTGTTATTTGTTTTTAATTATTTTGCATTCTTGAAATCGTTTATAAATAACATATTTTGTTAATGGTCCAAATGGGATGTCACAAAGCCTGCCCTCTCAAATTGCTTACCCTCAAGCAATGGTACGAGATAGCTAAGAGTTATCTTCCAATAATCCTTTGGTATCTTTAGCTGCACTTTGCCTCTCTAGAAAACCACCTAGATATTATGTCCCTTTGGCTAAGGTGAGTCTTCAATGCTGACTAGTCTACTACCTTACAAACTCATGACATGTCCACGACCACCACTCCTTAAGATATGTTCATGGATGAATCTCTCTAGCCATGGAATTGAGTATATTCCTATAAGAAATTATACTTGTAATATCCTACAAAAAATTATTATCAGCATAAAATGTATTGGACCTAGGCCCCTTTCAAGATTCCTATCGATCCCATCAAGGAGTGATTCCCCAACCTGCAATGTTGGGTTCTAAAACTCTCAAATAATTTGCATAGGCACTTCTAATCTCCTTATGCTCAACATGGGATCCCCTCCTCCTTGGAAACCCAATGGAGCTCTCTCTGGTGTTAGCATATCCAACATGGGGTTTTAGAACTCCCAAACACTCTACATAAACATTTCTTCTCTTTTCATGCTCAACATGGAATCCTATCCTCCTTGGAAACCCAACAAACCTCCCTATGGTATCATCATGTCCAACGTGGGATCTCATTCTCCTTGGAAACCCAACATGACTTCCTCAGAATGTGTCCTACCTAATGTGAGGCTCCAACCTCCCTAGCTACCAAACATGGTTGTCATATCCCTATCCAAGATCAATGTCATCCCATCCTAGATCCACTAACTCTAGCCAGTTATTTTTCCTTTGCATGACCTCCTCTCATAGCCCTTATAGTGTGTACTCCACTCCATCCATCTTAAACCTCATAGTAAGGTTTTGGTAGTTGGTGTGAATGTCACCCAATGCAAATAACCATTGCACCCCTAAAATGACATGTAGGTACCCCATGAGTGGATCTAGGTAGAAGTTCTCCCTTACCATAAAACCTTATAGATTGATACCCAATCTCTCCATAATCTGATCCACCAATATTAGCTTGCCATTAGCATTTGAAACTTGGAAGCCCTCAAAACCCTTGGTCTTCAGGTCCTTCCTCTCTACAAATTTGATTTCAATAAAATTATGTGATTCCCCCAAATCTATCATCACCATGACATCCTAACCACAAGCTTGACCAATCAACTTTAGCATCAAGAAATTCTTTACCCCATGAAGTGAAGCTACCATGCTACCCAATGTGCTCTTCGCATGAGGTAACTATGAGTCCTTAATGTCCTTATTTAGGTCTATCTTTGACTCCTCTAAGTTTTCCTTTAGAAGAATCTCAATGTAGTGTACCTATCCTTCACCTATGCAATAGTGTCCTAGCTCCCACTTCATGTAATAAAAGCACTTTTCCTCCTATCTTAGCTTCTTTCTAGGGATAACATCCAACTGATCTAATCTAAACATGGGGGGTGCTTTGGCCTTGCTATACCCTTCCCACATCCTCTAACTTGATGGTACCTTCTTGGTTAATCCTCCCCTAAAGGATTTCATGGTAGGCTCTAATTCATATGTAGCTCAAATGGAATTGTCCAAGGTCTTGGGATATGAAACCTTAACCATCACTCTTAATGGTTTGGCCAACCCCTCAATGAATATGAATGTTATCCTCTCCTTAGGAATGTGGTGGATCATCACTGCTAGCTTCTGAAACTCCATCATAAACTTATCCACCATCTCTATCTACCTCAAAGAATTCAAATCTTGGAAGTAGTAATCATTCTCCTTTCGATCAAACCTCTTTACTAACTAACTAGTGAACTCCTCAAATGTGGTAATGTGGGCATAGCCTTGAATCACCATGCCATGATGCCACCACTCCAATGCATCTCCTTCCAGATGCAAAGATTCAAAATTGATGTCTTCCTCCTCCATCATGCTAGGGTTTAAAATAAAGTATATTTACAATTGATGCACCCAAGCCCTTACCACAATCCTCTTACCATCAAGCATGGGTACTTGCATCTTATTGATCTTGTGTTTCAAATATCTCTTTCCATCCCACTTCCCTCCTAACTAACATTGGCCATGTGAACCACCCTTCAACCCCAACAAGTCCAAATAATTGCTAAAATATATGTCTCACCTCACATCTAGATGCAACATGTTGTAGTCTTTATGATGCTTGTTAGTTCCAATAGACTAGGACCCTTGCTCTAGGGTCTTCTCAATCTTTTGATGTAAACATGGGCTTGTTTGGCCTAGGAATGATAGGCTGATCATCCCTTCCTCCAACGTTGGTTTCTAGATACCATTTGAGAAGGGGGCTCTCCTGTAATGGCATTCAATATGATTGGGATATTTGGAATTATGCCACAAATTTTTACCTATACCCTTGTATGGATTCCTTGGCTCTCATACTCCTGGATCTCCTCAACAAATGGTCCCCTCCCATGTGATCACCCTTTGAAGATCCTCCAAAATCATTCTCATCTTGATGTTGGGGTGGATTTGCTTCCTTGGTGTGATGTAGGGTATTGAAGCACTCATTCTCCTACTATAACTCCTCCCAAACTTCACCAAGATGACATGGGCCTTCATGTCCTCCCCTATCACCTTGTTAGGCTCTGTAGCCTCTCTAATTGTGGCATGGATCCCTATCTTCACTATCCACCACTCATGGACCAACTCCTTCATCCTTGATCCTTCATCCATGCCTTCTTCCATCTAATTCATGTTGAGAAAGTTCTTGATCATTCATACATGGCACCTTACTCATAGCTCTTCTCTTCCTTCTCTTCTCTACCAATCTCCTTCCTCTACCTCACCCCAATACTGGTCCATTCTTTACTCCAATGATCTCATGGTTCTTTTCATGCTATGCAAGGTTGAGATCAAATCCCTAAACTCCCATTTAGGTGTGCCATCCCATCCCTCCTCCTCTTAATTAGAGGTTCTTCTTATGTTGCTTCCTCAAACCCTAGCCTTGGGATTTTAGCCTCTTCTTCAATCTAGTATATGGCCTCTTCCTCTTGATGGCCATCTTCATATATCCCACCTCTCCTATTATAGGATGCCTCTATCTTACTATATTTGGTGTAATAATGGTGGATCTTGGGTTTCATAAAATAGGCTAGCAAGATCCAAGCTCTGATACCACTTATGATGTTCTAAAATCACCCTAAGTAAAAATAACTCCAACTAAGGTATTCAAACCCTCAACCAATGAAGCAAACACACCCATGTTGGGCCCCTAAGGAACCCAAGGATACTATAATGTAGATGTGAGACTCCCAAGGCATACACATAACCCCTACACCCTAATGTTATCCCTCTAGGGTACACACCAACACTTGGCACCTCAATGAATGCCTCATAGATGAATATGCAATGCTTGAACACCCATGAATGCAATAAAGCTTCCAACACCAGTATACAAGAGACATAACACATACATAATAATGAACAAAACAATGGAGAGACACACAATGAGATGGATTATATTATGATATGATGATGGAGTACAATGAGGATCTCAATAGATCAAATCTAGGGTTTCAAACCCTCTTCAAGCTAAACACATTGTAGGAAAGACTCATTCCCTTAGTATTTTAATCCTCTCTTGCAAAGGAGCTTCCTCAAACCTTAGTGACCAATGAAGGTATAAGCTTTCCCTAAGAATACCACTGGATGGACTAGGTGACCCACCTAAGTTGTAGAATGCTAGGCTTCCAACCCTATCACTCCTCTAAATGCTATCTAGGAATAATGCTCATCGCTACCAAGACTTGAATGCCTAATCAGGTTTTATATAGAAGAATTATAATCAATAGCTAACCTCCTCATGGAGCTCCATCCTTAATATATAGCCTCATGTGTCTATCCATCATACCTCATTATCATCCCAAGCCAATTCTATTCCAATATTGGGGTCAACAAGCCAATCATGCCAATGTGGGGTTAATATTGGCACAATATACCAATGTGGGGGTCCTATTATCCTAGTATGCTAACATGGGTTCCCATGGATCCAGTGTACCAATTTTGGGATCATAAAGGCCATCAAGGCTGATGTGGGGTCTAATGGGCCTCCTTAAGCTGATATGGGGGCCTAGGTGATCTCATAAGCCAATGTGGGGTAAGTGGGGCCCTCTAAACACTTGTGTATCCTTTTACTCACTCTAGACTTTATAGGACTCATGCCTATCTAGGGATTCCAACAATCTAGGATAACCCATTACAAACTAATACAACACTACTCAAGGGGAGATGTCCCATTATTAGGATCATATTGGGGTACATAGACCATAAGGTCCTGCTTGAGTTACACATGTACAACATGATCATAAACAAACACTAGATTACAAAGTGACCTTGACACATTTTTTCAATGGTCCAAATGGTACATCACAATTTAGATCCTTTTCTTATTCAATAGATAAGACTTTGGCATCAAATTTGGATGGTAGTGATCTTAGGATCTTTTTGATAATCATCTTAACTTCAATATTTTCACCCAAACCTCTCTTAAAATTGATAATTTCATTCACTCTGAGCATGTGGGATGCAATTTCCTCTTCATCATTCATTTTCAGCCCCTCAAATTGATATCTAAGGGTTTGCACCTTAGCTTCCTTTATCTTGGCATCACCTTCATGGATACTCTTCAATTTTTCCCACATCTCTTTAGCAGACTTGCATCCCATGAGTTTTACCAGCTCACTATCAATCAAACCATACATGATAGTATTTTTTACCATGGAATCACTTTCACATAAATTCTTTTCAGTTATATCTATTGGATGTGTGGTTGGTGTTGTGTATCCATTTTTAAGAGCTTCCCAAATGTCATAACCTAAGGTACTAATATATGTTTGCATCTAAAGTCTCCATAAGGAATAGTTTGTTCCATCAAAGAGTGGTGCTATGTTAGAAGAGAAGCCTTATCCACTAGCCATTGTGTCATTTCTTTGATCTCCTAATTTAATTAGACTTATAAGAAACCTAGCTTTGATACTAATTGTTTGACTATAAATAACACTAAGAGGGGAGGGGGATATGAATTAGTGTGTGATTAAAACTTAAAGCTAATAACCAAATGTAGTATTGAAAGATATTCAAACACAAAAAATTAGCACATGATAATATATTTAACAAGGTTCACCATCTTGTCTACATCCTTTGGAAAATACTACTTCTATCATAGTCCAAATATAGCTCAGAACTAAAGTAACCACTTTACAAAGGTTTATAGACACACATTGGATGGAGCACTACCTCTAGATTTTGCAGCACCAATTGCAAGGAGCACTAACCCCTTTAGCTAAGCACCAACTTGGCATATTATAAAATAAAATATTTTTGAAATTTTTTCCAACTTTATCACAAAGATCCTCAATGATATATCTTAGAAATATCCACACTTCCTATTATCTCTATTTGAATTAGCTTCCTATCTTCATAGCCAATGCATTTCCCTCATTGCCATTTGAAACTATTTAACACTTACAATCTCATTTTTATCTTAATAGAAAGATATACATCATTTTGCTAACAATATTACATATTATGTTATCTTTGCAAATCCACTCTTCTTACTTAGAATACACTTATGTCACCTCTTTCTTCCTATAGTAACTTCTTTCACACTTTCTTCCCTCAACAACAACACCAACCACACCAAAAATCATAACATTTTTTTACTTGATATGCTCAAAATTGTTATGATCAGATGTAGTCCATGGTAACTTTCCACAACCATAATTTTTAGTTACATTCTTAAAATAATCATCATTACTTATTTCCATTTGATATATTATACTTAGTTTTATTTTTTGTTTTTTCCACAAACCACTTTGGATCAATAAAACTACTCATGAAAGCTATTCAATTTCAACTTGTTAACTTTTAGTTACAAAAATAATGAGTATAAGAAAGTCCAGTATGTTGTAGTTATTATATATTTTTCTATAGGTGTCAAAATGAAATAAAACCTCCTCCAATTTGATAGATTATTTACTATAGATGCAAATTGAGTGGTCATACAACCCCTTTTGCTTCAAAAATGAGCATTTGGCACCCATTTTCATAACTGTTGCAGAA
>Ga0068631_101031_pt1 | contig 10454 bp, 8 predicted proteins | sample InSIn5gowninarea_2_FD_77434 | JGI IMG/M metagenome (GOLD analysis project Ga0068631, IMG submission 77434) | Clean room microbial communities from NASA Spacecraft Assembly Facility at Jet Propulsion Laboratory, Pasadena, California, USA -... ...
CGGGGGGGGGATGAGCGGTTCGCGAACGCGGCGTTTGTGCTTTGTCCACAATAGCAGATAACGTTTGTTGTGTTGTTTCAAGCTGTTTCGAGTCGAAGAGACAACTCAGCTGTTCCCTGTTCGCTTGTGTATGAGTTCGTCAATATACGGAGTCGGCGGTCCATGAGGAGTGAGTGGCCCATGTGCTGGACAATGCAAGCTCGAAACGGGGATGGATAGCCGCCCAAAGATGTAATCAGACACTTGGACAGCAGTCTCGCATCAGGGATGTATCGCATTGCGACCTCTCTCTCTCGCTGGCTACATGGTTGCGATAAGATGTGATCATGAGGTGGTTCAGCGAGAATGGAGTGGCTGTTAACATGAGGAAAGCGCAGCTCGTCCCGCTTGCTTGGTCGGGTGCCGAGAAGAAACAGCTTGCGACCGTTGCTACCCACTGACCACTGACCCCAAGCACGACCCCACCTGCATGCGCCCATAATCTCTAATACATATAGATACCTGATCGCCTGCCACACACGCGACCCAGGTCTCACCCTATTTTCGCAGCACCATGTCGTCGTACCTGAACAATCTCCTCACCAACACTACGTCACGGTACACGAACCTGCGCCGACAGCTCCTCTCCGACGAGAACGACGGCGACACAGAAGAAGATTCACACATATCGCGAGTCCTCCGCGCGTACTACACAGAGAAAGGCCGTCCATACCCGCAATGGCTGCCACCCGACCCACGAGCTCCGCAACCGCAGCCCGCACAGCAGCAGTTCGTATCCTCAGCCGGGCGGGTGCAAGGCCAGGGCGCGCCCGTGGGACGCGGTGGAGGACTAAGTGATCTATGGGACAACCCCGGCCCTCAGCAACAGGCACAGCAGCCGCTGTCATTGCGCCGCGGCGCAGGAGGGGGAGCAGCAGGGCGGTCACTCCAGGGTCGTATGGGCAACTCCTTGACACCAGAACCACAAGGTCAGGGCAGACCATTGCCGAGCCAAAGAGCCGGAAGCTACCAAAGTTCATTGGGGCGTGGAGCCGCCGACCCTTCACCACCACCCAGCGCGGGTTCAGGCACAACAGCACAAGAGAGGCTCAAGCAGCGACTGTGGGGAGCAGGCAGATCGACAAGCCCAGCGCCAAGCACTTCATCTGTGGGATCAGGACCACCAGCGAGAGGCTCTTACGAGCGACCTGCGCCAGGCGGCCGTGCGCCGTATCCAGACGATCGTAACTACTCATCCAGCAGTGGTGGTGGTGGCAGGCAGCAAGCCTCGTCGGGAGACTACGACCCCTACGCACCCTCCAACTACGGCGGCGCACCCCAGCGTGGCGCACCAGGCGGAGGACGCGTTGGTCTGCCGAGCGGGCCACGCATGCGCTGAGCTTCTTTGTACACATAGCAATGGCGCATTTGGAGCTGTAGGGCATTTATAGGGTTGAATGTTGCATAGTCTGCGACTTGGCAACATGGCGTCTGGGTCTTCTTGCGGGGGTTGCAGCTGTTTCACGCCAGCTTCAGATAGAAAGCAATACACGATACGCGCAAATTCGCAAGCTTTTCCTATACCGGAACGTCCTCGAGGTTTCGCGTCCGAAGCGTGCGTGAATCGTGATGACTACTGGTACCAGTAGTTCCCCGCGTGCGCCACACCAGCAACGTCATGTCCCGCTGACTAGCCGCTGCTACCTACAGCAGCAGCCACTTTCATGTGCACCTGTCCCATGAGCTGCATAATTTCCTGAGCTCTACAGCAAACTCGCAGGACATTCCTCTGAACTCTCCAAGCGTTACATACGGCCGTTTTGGTGGTTGTTGAAACTCGCTTGCCCCGCTATGGCCGCCTCTCAGGTACCACCGAGTCCTCCCTCGCCGTCCGCCTCGTTCTACGACGTGAGTGACGATGACGAGGGCGAGTACAACACAATAAGACACACCGAAACCGGCAAGGGTGTGAAGCTGCTGTACACTAAGAGCAAAGTCTGTTGTCCATATATCAAGTGACCGCCACCGTGGAGCTGACCCGACATGCATAGGTATACGTCCACCCCTCACCCTCCGCCAAGGACAACATTCCAGGCTTCATAGCACTCATACAGCAGAAGTCGCCTAAGAATACCAACGATGCACGCCCCACTTCGGCGTCGTCCACAAAGAGCGTCAGTGCTTCTTCGCTGCTGCTTGCCTGGATGCCCGAGTCTGCCCTGGGCGACGCCTACGACACCTACGTGAAGGTCGACCTTTCAGACTCGTCTTCGCCTCCAAGAACCTCGTACCTCGTCCCTCCGCCGCCGACTACTTCCTCGCATACCGTCACCCCAGGCTACGCCTTCGCCATACCCGTGAGCGAGATATACTCTCTGCTTGTACGGCCGCCTAGCTTGGGATGGTGGTTTGGCAGTGTTGTGGTAAACACGCGCGCAGGCGACAGCTTTCCCGCGCTATTCTTCCACGACAGCGAATGTCAATCCACAATCCTGCAGAGAAAGAAGCTCGCCAAGGAGACTTTTGATCCCTTTGGCGATGGTGGCGGCATGTTCTGGGGTGGCGACGAGGTGCTGCGGTGGTTGAAGCGATACGTGACAGTTGAGCGATCCGGGGCCGATCCCAGTATATATCTCATCGAACCGACCGAGGACGATAAAAAGTCATTCGGCAAAGAAGCGCCTGGATCAGCGAAGAAACCCAAAGACGGAGAGGCTTCTCCGACACAACCCGCAGGCAAGCGAGATGGTGGCATGGACCCGGTTACTAAAGCTCTGAAGGAGGCAAGATGGAATATTCTTGAGAAACTCAGTCAGGTGACAACCTTCACAAGGAAGACAGCTCAGGCCGTGGCCGACAACCCCAAGATACCTCCCCAGGTTAGGCGCCTAATCCAGAACCCGGAAGTGCAGACTCTACAGGATGAGTTCGACAGCGCACGCATATATCTGGCTAGATGGGCCATGGGCATCGCTGAGCAGAGCGAGCGCGAACGAAACCAGAGAATATGGACGGCAAAGGATGTTTTGGCCATGGAGCAGGGCGACCTGGGCGATTTCGAGATTCTTGATATGGATAAGATGACCATGGCGGATCGCAGAAAGCCTGTCACGATGGAAGAGTGGAAGGGACTCTTTGACGACACTGGTCGACTGCAGATCACACCGGACGAGGTCAAGGAGCGCATATTCCACGGCGGCCTAGATCCAGATGATGGCGTGCGAAAGGAGGCCTGGCTCTTCCTTCTTGGTGTCTACGATTGGGACAGTAATGAACAAGAGCGTCGAGCCAACATCAACAGTCGCCGGGACGAGTATATCCGCCTAAAGGGTGCATGGTGGGAGCGATTGGTCGAAGGCAATCAATCCGAAGAGCAAGCTGAGTGGTGGAAAGAGCAGAAGAACCGCATAGGTATGTCTATCCAAACACGCAACATTGATGAAGAACTTGGCTGACTTAACCCCATTCAATGGGGTGCGTTCAATAGAGAAGGACGTACATCGAACAGATCGTAACATTCCAATTTTCGAAGGAGAGGACATCCCTCATCCTGATCCCGACTCGCCTTTTGCAGAAGTTGGTACCAACGTGCATCTGGAACAGATGAAGGACATGCTCTTGACATACAATGAGTACAACAAGGACCTTGGCTACGTCCAAGGGATGAGCGACCTCCTTGCACCTATCTATGCAGTTATGCAGGATGATGCCATCGCGTTCTGGGGCTTTGTTGGATTCATGGACCGAATGGTATACTACTTTTGCTCGATATGGATTACAAGTCTGACACTTACACAGGAGCGAAACTTTCTCCGCGATCAGTCCGGCATGCGGAAGCAGCTCATGACTCTCGATCATCTCGTGCAGCTTATGGACCCCAAGCTCTATCTTCATCTTCAATCCGCTGACTCGACAAACTTCTTCTTCTTCTTCCGCATGCTACTCGTCTGGTACAAGCGTGAATTTGAATGGCCAGATGTGCTGCGACTATGGGAGTCCTTGTGGACAGACCACTACAGCAGCAACTTCCACATCTTCATCGCACTGGCGATTCTAGAGAAGCACCGAGACGTCATAATGGCGCATCTTCAACACTTTGACGAAGTGCTCAAATACGGTATTTCATGGTCTCATACGTTTGGTCAGAGCACAGTCACTAATTGATCAAAAGTGAATGAACTCTCCGGCACCATGGACCTAGAGTCGACGCTTGTACGAGCCGAGTCCCTCTTCCGCAGATTCCAGAGAACTGTGGAAACGGTCGATAAGAAGGGCAACTTTCCCTCCGCCCCAAGGCATAGGAAGCACGCAACTGTGATAGCTTCCGGACCAGGTTCTTCGCCCAAGTTCCAGGATGATAACTCCCAGGCGTCGTCATCTGGTACTGACAAGGGCAAACAACCAAGTGCAGAAGACAGCACGGACGCCAAAGTCATCAGCCCCGAGCTTCGAGGGTTACTCAGCAGGAAAGTGGAGATCCTCAGCAAAGAGGACGTCGCGAAGAAGGGTGGCGGCGTTGGTTCATAAGCGTTATTGGCGCTTTCTTTGCATCAAATTGATTAGCGTTCAGAGTGGCTGTGAGATTGAATGCACAGCTAAGGCGTTTGGTATGGGCTACGCGCGCACGGCGTAAGGAAGGAACGTTAACGATGGTTTGTACTTCTCTGTTCAAATTGACATTGCCAACAAGAAACATTCACAACCTTCTCTTCACAGTCAGATACTTTTGGGAATTGGCAACACGCGTTTTTGGCAAGTCATATTCGTCGCATCGCCCCTTCCATTCCTTTGCCTGCATACATCTGTTTCGATGGTCAGCCGTCACTGTCTTTCACTTCGCGCCCTTTAGGCCCGTATGGAATACTTTAAGCGCTTCCTCAACCACCAACCTGAGTCAACAAAACAAAATCCACTGCAACGCGCAAGACGCCAGCCGTGGTCTCAGCGCCTCCAGAAGCTTCGCCCAGCCAGTCAACGACTACTCGGCCTGGCGAACGAACACACTTCCGCACCGAGCAATTCCAGCCAAGGCGATCATACTTCCCCTCACAAACGCAGGCGCAAGCACCGCCGCCATCATTCAAAGATGTCACATTTCTCTGGCCCGTGGTCGCGTGATCTGGCCACCCTCAAAAAGTCCATCTCTTTGATTCCATCAGACCATAAATCGTCCTTCACATCAGCATCCAATAAGACACTCGATGTTTTCTGCGACGAAGAAGCTCTGCATGTCTGGGAAACTGATAGCGAGATCGACAGCATGTTGCAATTGATTAGCGTTCTCGCCAAGCTCTGCGATTTGGGTGTTCGCGAGTCTAAAGATTCAGCCAAAGGTATGAAGGGTGGCATTGTGATTGTAGCTGAAGAAGACAGGAGTAAGGGTCACTTCGGGCGACTGTGCGAGCTCGTAAAGTATATCACCGGTGAGACAGGCAGTAAGCATCTCGAAGGAACGGTATGCTCTTTTGCTAGCGCCAGCATTGTCGTAGTTCGTGGATGGAACTACCGCCCTAGCAGCGGCGAACCCAACAATCATCAAGGAGAGGCAGTAGTCAAGCGTGTAGGAACAGCACTTGAGCGTACGCTCTCTGCTTCGAAGTTGCACAAGATTGTCTGGCATCACGGCGCAGTCATTGAGCCACTCTTATCCTTCATCAACACTACCACGACTGCTCTACGCAATGCTATTGTGGGAATAAGCGTCACGAATTCTCTGCATCTCACGACAGGTGTGAAACCTTCCACGGCTGGCAGGAGTAACACACTACCGGATCTGGAACGCTTACAAAACTATGCTAAGAGACTGGGCGGCGTCCCAGTACTCTTTCTCGATAGCGGCACACTGAATATCACGAGCTCGTATCTAGCGACGTACGTGTACTTCTTCGCGTACTACATCCACACTTTCCTGCCATCCTCACTGGCACGGCCTCATCTTCACGCTGCACAAGACGAGCTCGTCACTTTCGCTTTCCGACTGAGGGGCGCAAGTGAAAAGCGCTACGAATCGGACGTCGTGAGTGTCGTAAAGAAGCATCTCGAAAGTCGAAGCAAGACCTGGGCTCGCCAATGCATCGATCCGCGTAGCTATGAGAAGGGAAAGTGCCAGACTGCAGGCAAGGAGAATGCGGTACACCACGCCGTTCAGCTTGCAGATGCGCCTTTCTCGTCGTCAAAAACCTTGAATAGCTCAAGCAGTGATGGTGTTCCAGCATTTTCCCGTCTCGCCATCGGCCCAGCTAGCCCTGTCTCGGCAGCTAAGGAAGTGTACGTTGCTGCGCCTGTCCACATCTCCTTCGAAACGGCACGTCTGCGCGCAAGTCATCCGAGCTACTTCCACGTCCTGTTACCGAAACCAGATATCACTCAGGAGAACATAACGAATCGCATCCAGGGTCTGATGATGGGTGTTCTGGAGCGGGTGCGTCAAGAGCGCGGCAATCCTTCCTTCGGCTCCAACGAAAAGCAGATGTGGAAGGACGTAGTGAAAGCGTGCTCATGGGCACTGGAAGGCTGCGAGGGTAAGATGCCCGGTAAGATCGCCGAGAGAGTCAAGTTCGTGCAGGATAAGCTCACGAAGGGAACTTGGGGATACGTTGTCGGCGCACCAGGTGACGAGACTAAGGCAGTGCCTGTGACTGGCGGATCTGAAGCTGCGAATGCTAACGCTGCAGCTCTCGCTGCCTATCCTAGAGCTGGAGCTGGATTACAGAATACGTATGCGCAGGGCTACGGACAGCAACAGGTGCCAATGGGAACTACGTACGGTCAAGGACAGCAGGCCACGCAGGGCATGATGAATCTGCTTACTCATGCGCCGCAGCAGTACCAGCCTGTGCAGCCTCAGCAGTATGTACAAGGTCAGCAGGGCAATCAGCTTGGTACAGGACCGCCTGGTCAATACGCTGCGCCGATGAATGGGTATGGTCAAGGCCAAGCCAGCGGATATGGACAGGTCGTGCTGCCACAAGGATTTGGCTACGCGCAGCAGATACCTAGTGCAGGCCCTCCAGCATCTCAGCATGGCTATGCATAGATGGAAGCACAATCTCCACAGGTATCGGATTCAGGAACGGCTTGCGGTGTCTTCGGATGTGTATACTTTCCTACTTCTACCACGGTGTAAACTTACAGACATTCGAGAATTTTAATTGACTCGACTTATGATCATCGCGACTTCCTTTACAATTGTGCTATGGAAAGAGCTCCTCGGTGTGTTCGAGAATGGTAGTGGCGATGACGTTGGTGCCTCGGGTCATTGCAGCCTCTCTCCGAACATTTACGCGACGCGTCTGTTCCCCTCCACCAGCTTGCACGATGCGCTTCAAAGCCCAGATACAGAACATCTCCACTTTTACAAGTAATGTGGACGCATCTGAGTGTCATAATCTCAGCTAACTTATCGCAGAGCTCACTGCGTCCCTCAACTCGCTCGGTCCGCTCGCATGGGTCAAGCTCAGCGAGGAGCAGGTATGCTTCACTATCATACCTGAGCAGGGCACACAGGTCTGGGCGTGAGTCGATGCAATCTTCTGTGTGTCCATCTACGACCATTCTGACCTGATGTAGCGTTCTCTCCATAGTAAGCCGCATGTATTGAGCGCCTCGCAAAGTGATCTAACCCGCCGCCCAGGACGCCATCTTCGAGACCATATCGGTGCAGTCTGCTGCCAACAATGTCATAAACCTTGAGGTGCCGCTCACTTCGCTGAACCGAGCCCTCAAGTCGGCCCTGAACGCCACGTCCGCCCAGATACGCCTCACGAAAAAGGATAACATGCCAATGCTTGCCCTGACTATCATCACTACAACCTCCTCGAACTCGTACAGCGCCTTTCCTACGCCAGGCCCGAACAACGACGATGGCTTCGATGCTCCATTCGACAACGCTTTTGGAGGCAACCGCGAGACAGTCGTCACACAAGAGATCCCCGTGCGAGTACTTGCTCCTGATACAGTTGCCAATCTACATGAGCCGCACACTCGGGACCCAGACGTACATATCATACTGCCGCCATTGATGCAGCTGAAGAGCATCAGTGACAGGTTTACAAAGCTGGCACTGGCGGACACAAAATCAGGTTCAACAACAACTGGGTTAAGGACCAGGTTAGACCTTTCTGCAAACATGCACGGCTGTCTCAAGATGAGCATCAAGACGGACGCAATGAGCATTTCATCGGTATGGACGGACCTCAGCAATCCTGAACTAGATCCGGCCCAAGTTGCGGGCGGTGAAGATGGGCTCGCAGAGCATCCAAGTACGCGCATGAAACAGCTGGGCTCTGTGGATGGGCGCAGCGAAGAAGGCTGGGCAACGGTCAAGATAGACGGGCGTGACTGGGGTAAAGTCATGAGTGTGGGGAGACTTGGTGGAAGAGTAATTGCCTGTGAGTATCCTACCTCATGGCAAGAGTATGAATTCTAGCTCACTGTCAACAGGCTTCTGCCACGAGCACGCTCTCATTCTTTACGTCTATCTGCCTAATGACAACGGCGATGACGAATCCGTTTTGACTGTAAGGGTTCAATCCGCGACTTATTAAGTAATCGAGGAAACACTGACACTCCGCAGTACTATATCAGTTCTTACAGTGCCTAGTGCAATAGACTACCCCCCATCAACCTGCCCGAACTTCGATCAGATATTAATTTTGCTCCACCTTTCTAAATGACATCCTGACCATATGATATGGCCGCTGATACATGACGGGGCTGGGGCCTACACAAAAAGCCGAAAAGTTAGATGGCGTATGCGTTACTAAGTAGACTAATGATGGATGCCTCGAGCTATCCAGGCACCAGATGGGTCCAAGCGTCGTCGGCCGTCCCGTAGCACTGCCTAAATACCGCAACGTTCCACTGCCATCTGACATCTCGCAACTTCAATTACGGCTTGCATTGGTTCAATAACCTTTGTATCAATCGCACGTGCATCTAGCACGATTCCAGATTCTTATTATACTCTTCCTAGTGCAATGAGCCCAGATTCAAACATGCCAAGTCAAGATGCATGCTATATCACCAACCTCTCGACTGAGCTCATTTACCACATATTTGAATTCGTTGATCCCGGATCGCATCTCGACTTTGCACGCACATGCAAAAGGATTGCCGACTGTTCAAGCGATGTCTTGAGGCGCCACCAGGACGCTTACAGCAAATACCGGGTTGCATCGGACATCTCGCCAACTACTATCCCAACACTTCTCCGTAGTATATTTGGGCGCGCTGACCCCATCCTGGCCTGGCATGTTCGGTCGATTGAGATCTGGGATGATCGCATGGAATGGTCGGATTGGAAGGACGTGCGGTTTGACCAGCATGGAGATAGACCCACTGACGCAGAAGTTGGAGAGGCAGAGGACATGGACGTCGACCCCCCTCCCTGGGAATGGCAGGATGATGAGCTTGACGAATACCTTGAGGATATTGATGGTCAATTGGAAGATTTGGCTAAGAATATCGAGCCCGACATCCTCACAGACGCACATGAGCAATTCACGGGCGGTTGCGATGGCATACTGAAGATGCTCCTGATATCGTATTGCCCAAGACTACGTGCTGTAAAGTTCATCACACAACAGTGTCACAACAAATCGACGCTCGGCTGGCTCAGGAGAATGATTCAAAGCAGCATCAGTTACGGCAGCCACTGGCCTCCTGGCATCTCCAACATCCAGGAAGTCGCTGTTGGTGTTGAATCAGACACACATATGACAGATACACAGTGGGGGCTGGATCCAGAAAACATGTCTATGAACACTTTCGCTACATTGCTCCGTCTACCACGTCTCGACTCGATATATTACAAAAACCTCGAGCGTCCTGGCCATGATGATGACACGGAGTATGCTGTTCCCACACTGATGCCAAAGCATTCCTCGACAGTGAAGCACATCTTCCTTGACGACTGTGGCGACATGAACTATAAGTTCCGTCACGCTTTGACGGAAGCACCCATCGCACTCGAGACCTTCACGCTCCGCGCCGGAACCAACCCGGATCGAATGGAAGACGCAGACGCGCTCATTGGAGGCATTTGTACAAAACAGTCCGCGTCCTTGCATACCCTGATGCTTTACGGGCCATACAGTTACAACACAATCCATGGCTATCGCTGCAGCTGCTATCGCAACGAGGAGCTTTCGGACGCAAGAAACCTCAAAACCGTTGCCATCGACATCTTAGATGTGGATTTGGATTGCATGTATGCCTGCAGTGGCAAGTACGGCTCCTGGACAGAGGAAGAATCTCGCGAGTACTTCATCAAGTGGTTTCGCGGCTCGGCTTTCCCGGGCTCCGTTGAGCGACTGGTCTTCTGGGGGGCTGCGGATCATCACATGCTGCATAGCAAGGGGAAGTTCTTGGACTGGCTTGAAGAAGCACTCATTAGAGCTATACGACCAGCGAATCTAGTAGAGGAAGATGAAGATGAAGAGGAAGAGGAAGAGGAAGAGGAAGAGGAAGAGGAA
>Ga0068631_101040_pt1 | contig 10410 bp, 14 predicted proteins | sample InSIn5gowninarea_2_FD_77434 | JGI IMG/M metagenome (GOLD analysis project Ga0068631, IMG submission 77434) | Clean room microbial communities from NASA Spacecraft Assembly Facility at Jet Propulsion Laboratory, Pasadena, California, USA -... ...
GACTTTTCCGACAAGAAGTTGAGAAAAAAGAAAAACAAGAGATGTCGGTGTATCATCACGCGTCGAAGCAAAAAAGCAACAACAAAAAACGCCTACTCCATGCAAGACCGGCCCAACGCTCGCATCGGGAAAAGCAAAAAGAAGAAGAAGAAGAAAAGAAAGAAGAAAAAGAAGGCCGCTCATTCAAATTCTAACCCAACCCCACTTGAAGTTCTGTAAAAAGAATCACTTACTTACTCCGTTACTCCCCTCCTCGTACCTCCTCACCCCCCTCATCATACTGACTATGCGCCCTCCTCAACGGACTCCTCTTCTTCTTCTTCCCCGCTCCACCACCACGCTCTCTCCCCTTTGACTGAAGATGCTGCTTCGACGGCGATGAAACCGGCGAAAGCGGTTCCTGATTCTCTTCCTCAGCCTTCAGCAAGTCCATAGCGCGATCAACCTCTTCCCACGAAGGGCGGCTATCGCGGGTTCCGTTGGGGGTCGCGGGACCGGATTGCGTGGCTAGGACCTGGATGCGCGCGGCTTGGTCTTCGGACATGGGGGTTGGGGGCATGTTGTCGTGGTCGTTGTGGTCGCGGATGGGTGTGGATTGCATGCTGTCGAGGCGCTGGGAGAGACTGCTGCCGCGGCGGCGAGCAATGGGGGTGTCGGGGATAGGAGAGCTGCAGTCGGCTTGGACGGGACTGCGTAGGCCGTCGGTTTCAGCGTCGCTGTGGTGGTCGCTTAGGCCGGCGGAGGTGTCGCTTTTCCACATTTTGCGGAAGGTACTGCGGCGCCGCGCCATGCCTGCTGTGTTGGGTGTGCTGCGTGTTGGTGATGTCTCGAAGAAGCTTGTGTACTTGTTGCCTAGCTGGTGCACAATAGGAACATCTGCGCTGGATCCCAGTGTGCCGGACCGTACAAAGAGCACTAAACCAAGGCACAAAAGTAGCAGCGTTGACTGTACTACGGCCATTCTCTTTTGCCAAACGAGCTCATCTGCCAGCAAACTCAGCCTAGTGCCGATCTCGCCCATCTCAGACTTTTGTCGCTCCTTCATACTCTCCAGCTCAATCACCGTGCTCTGCCACAGCTGATCATACATGTTGCGGAAACTCTTAAGCTCTATCATCACTGTACTATTCAGGTGATCCAGGAACTTTTCAGTTTTTGCCAGCTGCCGCTTCTCTACTTTCATAAACGCGTCCCGGAGTGCACGGGACTGCTCCTCGATATACTGCAATGAGAGCGTGCTGTTGGCCTCGAGGTACTGAAGGCGCTTATGTATCGACTTGAAGAACGACTCTTGAGTGGATGGTGTAGGAGCATTGGGCTGCGTAGCCGAGCCCCGTCCTTGCGACTGTGCCTGTGGAGGAACGACGGTACCATCACTAGAAACCTTGGCTGACGAACTGCTTGAGGATCCTGACGCTATCGATTCGGTTGAGGAAGTCGTGGGGTTGTCATTGGGTGGCGAAGATGGCGAAGTGACCACCACAGAGTCGGCCGTGGAGCCGTGAACTGGGGATGAGACCTCGGCCCTGTCGGTTGTCGAAGTTGCCGTGGGGGCATTGTTTTCTCCAGGAGCTGTTATGTTCAAGTTTCTCAAGTTGTTCGTAGGGGTTGGCGAGGAAGCTGAGCTTTGTTCCGAGGCCTGTTGATTCTGAGGCGCATCAGTCATTTGACCAGCTGATTGCTCATTTGCAACTGTAGACGAGCCATATGCCTCAGAGGGCGGGCTGGAAGGCTCTGGTTCCGTATAAGACTCGGAAGTACTCTGATGAGTGTTTGTATCGATGACCTGTGATGCCGCGAAGCTTGCACCATCGTCTTTCAAAGCTTCAATGGGTATATCTTCTGGGGGTAACGGCCCACTGTCCGCCGCCGGTTTCTTGACTTCGACACCGTCAGCCTCCAGATCTTCGTCATCATCAATTCCTCTCGCCTCTTCCTCTTCTTGTCTGAATTGCTCCAACATTGTAGTGCCGTGCACACGTAGTAAACTAAGTGGACAATAGTATTCGTTTCCGTACTGCGTCAAAAACTCGACACGAAGATATCTCGCCCAAATCTGTGGCTCGGTGATGAGAAAAGGCTGAATGTCGCGAGAGTTGCGTGCTTCAAACGTGCCTAGGGTCCGCCATTTCTCCATTTTGACAGGATAACGGTCTGACACGCTGACTCTAAAGTGTCGGAACATGGACGAGAAAAACTCATAGTTGGCGAGAACAACAGTATCTACTAAGATGTCGTCACACAACTCGACTATGAGGAACTTGTTGTCGGACGAACATATATTCAGCATGTAACTGTCCTTGTTTTCGACCAGAATCGACGAGGAACTTTTGGCCTGCTTGTTAGCTTTGAGAACAGTGGCAGCACAGTCGAAGGAGGCATAGTTGAATCGCTCCTTGCACGTCTTGCCAGCGTCTTTGCTTAGCGCCCACGATCCTGGAGCCACTTTGCTGTCGCCATTCGCAGCCTTCGTAGCCTCAGCATTGTGCTTGGCTTGCTGAAGACCGTTGGCTACGCCCCCGTCTTCTGGGCGTCCAAACCCACTAAAATCAATCGAGATTTCACCCTCATCGCCAAACGAGTCCAGAGCGTTGACATTGACGGGTCGCCGACGAGGAGCTTGATTTGATGCTGCCGGCCTGCCCTGTCCGACATTCTCTGGTGACTGGCCGGCCTTGGCCAGATTCTTCTTCTTCCATTCCTCAAACGACAAAAAGTTTGCATTGTCAAAAGGCGAGTCTACCTCGAGCTCTAGCTCCGGCTGCGTGCCTTCGGTACCACTGCTTGTTGCACTTGGCGCCGCGCCAGTCGCGTCTGGTTGTGATGATGCGTCCGAGTGGGCGTTCTTTCTCTCCTCGTTTGCGATACCCTCGGGCCCCACCCATATTCCAGGGGCTGGAGTTTGCAGACCTGGGATAGCCCCTCCTTCAACGCCTGTCCCGTTCACAGTGGCCGTCTCTCCTGGTGCCGACCAGCTTGTCTTTGCGCATTGCTGCGGTAGCGTGTGTGTAATGTAGTTGATGGTGCGGTACGGAGAGGTGCTCTCGCTGTCGGAATATCTTCGTGTGGACAGGGGCGAAGGCGAGGGTGAGGGCAACGGCAACGGCAACGAAGTGGCTTGAGATGTATGGTGTGTCGTGGCACCTGAATATGCACCAGAAGCGCTTTGTTCAGCAGTCGTCGTCTCATTCGCCGCCGTCTCAGCGAGTACCGACGTGGATGTACTGCATAGCAGCAAAAGGATGGTCCAATTATGGAGCGAGGCGCCGGTCGTGAGCATTGCTTGGGTGCATGTCTTGCGCAAGCAGGTTACGGTGCCAGGTGGCAGATGGAGGCCTGGGGTAGTTCCAGGTGGCCTGTCCGATATTAGAGATTGATGACATGGGGTACCGCCCAAGTTTCTGGGGGGAAAGCGCAGCCACGGAGGAATGCGCGGCGTGAACAGGCGTTCGTGTCTGACACGTGTGGCTGTTTCACCGCTTCCATGGGTGAATTGCTTCAGCACAGCGCAATGTTTAGCGAAACCAATGACGCTGCCAAGAGCATTACATGAAGGCTTAATATAGCAACCACAACACTTGTCATCTATCTTGTTATATGGATTTCCCATCAGATACATACATGTACGATTATTGTTTTTTGTATTCTTATGCTTCAATCATAAATCCCAAGAGCATGAGGGCATTGTCGTGTCACATACAGTACTGAGCCCATTTCCCAACCAAGACCAAAACAAAAAGAGAGGCATGCAAAAGCTCAGCCAGAGTATCGTAGCGTGGCACGCGACACGCTCATGTACAAGGTTGCGTGCTGTTCGTATAATCATCCTGTCGAGGCTGCCGTCCTGCACGTGATTACAGGCAGGTTATCAACCAAGTCCGATTACCAGTCGTCGAGTCTATGCCCAATCATCCAACCGCCCAGCTAAAAGACATACCAGCCGCCAGCTCGGTCAGGGCAGCCCATTGCTCCTCGCTATCATGCGCCATCGTCTAGTACTCATGTGTATCGTTATGGTGATGCGTGTTGTTGCTGAAAGAAAACGCCATACGAGAGTGCAACAAGTGCCGATGCCCAAACGGATTCGCTATACTATGGGACCAAGCATAAAAGGGGTATGTCCAAAAAAAGAAATCCAAGTCGATTAAGAAATGAAGGCAAACATCCAGGGGAAAATGGCCGAAGATGAGGACGTGTTAAAGGAGCCGCGGGAAAAGGCTAAAGAATAAGAAGGACCAGCCTGGGTGAAGTTGGTTTAGAAGCCTTCGTTGCCTGCACGGCAGACTTTGGCCTCGGAAACCCACTCCGAAGCAAGGACTTGATGCGCCGTCAAACGACGGGCGGGTATAGGATCGAGAATTGAGTAGATGACGTTACGACATTGTCGCTAGATGCGTGTTAGCAGCTATTCTTAGCAATGGTTTGTAAAGATTCATGGCTTACTCTTCGCAAAACCTCAATAGGCCGGTATCCCTCTTCTTGTTTTCGATCCTCGAGGTAGCGGTCAAAGAACTCATCTTCGCCCTTTTGAGCAACACGCCACAGGTGGCGGCCCGTCCTCATAGCCATGTAGATGATACCACAGGCCCACACGTCGACAGCACGGGGGTCAAATTCCTTGTCAACATATTCTTCAGGCGCAATGTAAGGAGCTGAGCCGCATAGGCCAGCAGTCATGTGCGCTTCCTTTTCCCAAGCCATACGGAAGCACTCGCCGTTACCAAAGTCGGTAATTTTGATGGAACCGTGTGTTGTCAAGAGCAGGTTTTCGGGTTTTAAATCGCGATGTGCGACACCCATCTCATGCATGTACTCTACACCGCGCATCAGCTGCTTAAAGAAGCAGTCTGCCTCGGCAACTTCGAGCTGGCCAGCTGCGAGAACCAGAGTATACAAATCGCCACCAGAGCAATACTCCATGACTTCACAATATGTGCCCTTTTCGTCCTGGAGCAGATCGAGCGTGGTGATGACGTTGGGATGTTGCATGGAGGAAGATATACAAAATTCAGATGTCAGGCGCTTTTGATATCGCTTGGCAGATTCGCCAGGTCTTTGCTTGAACTCCTTGACGGCGTATAGTTGCTCTCGTTTTGAGTCCTTGGGGTCCTGCTTGTGTGCGACACGAACAATACCAAAGGCTCCGCGGCCAACAACCTCTTGGCACTTGCCGTATTTTTGGACCAATGTCTGGGGGAGGGCATTGACAGCATTCTTCTGCTCTGCAAGCTTCTCCTTTTCGTTGCGCATAACATCGACCCAGTTGGACATGAGACTCAGTGGCTGATCCTCTGGAGCCTCACCCTTCTTCTTGCCCAGCATCAAATTCTGGAACATGTCTGAGAGTTTCTCCTGGCGCTTGGCAACCTTGAGGTGGTGTTCGTGGGAGCCATCTTCGTTGAGCCAGAAGCGCTTGTAGGGCGCCGTGGGGCCGTCCTTCCTGTTGACGGAGCCCTGGCGCACTGGCGAGGGACGGCCGTTGGCAGTCGCGCCATTGGTGGCTTTTACGTCGGCGTTCTTGTCGGCGTTGGTGGAGCTCTTGATACCCATCATGCTGCTGATGCGCGACGTCATGGTGGGCTTCTTGGGTTTGAGCAACGCCTCGGCGGCAGCTTGCACACTACTTGCGCCGGAGTGGCTTACAGTGGGAGTAGGGCTCGTTGGAGGGATAGGACTGACGGCTTGTGGAAGCGCCAGAAGAGTGTCTGGTTGAGAGTGGACCGACGATGCAGTCGAGGCCGAGGCTGAGGCCGGGGGAGAGGCGGCAGGTTTGGCCGTCGTGGTGGGCGGGTTGGTGGTGGTTGAGGCCGCCATGGTGATACCTCTTTGTCCGGTGTAGACGAGGAATGCGCAACACGGCTTGGAAGAAGTGGGTGGGGGCAGGCGGGAGCTCACTGGCAGCAGTGGCGGTGATAGTGGTAGTGGTAGTGGGAATAGTAACAGCAGAAGCAGTAGTGGTAGCAGTAGTTTGGAGACGCAGGTGTCTCGCGGGCAAGAAGCCCAGGGTGAGTTATTGCACGGCGGTCAAAACGGCGTATCTTCGTCGACGGTGGGTGGTGGAGACAAGGTTCGGCAGGTGCGCGTGAGGGGTCTGGAGGCGCAAAAACACGGTGGCGGCGTGGTCGGGCGGCCGAGGTGGGCGTGTGAATAAAAGTAGTCTACGTATGAAGCAAGGCGACGATCAAGGGCGACTGGAAGCGTGGGAGGTCAAGGACGTCTTTGAATTTGCTTGCGCTCTCACGGGGCACTGGGGAGCCACACAGGGTGGCTGTGCAGCAGATGATGTCGATGGGTGGACGTTGGCCGACGGATCCGCGACGTGCGCACCAACAAAGCCAGCAGCACAGCGAGTAGCAGGCTCGGCGATAGTTTTCAACAAGAAGAAAGAAAAACCAGATGGCAGAGCTGGGACAAGTGGCGGATCAAATATTGCCTTTGTGCGAGGGGTACACCCATGGTAGATGGTGCACTGCCCGGCCGTCGTGTACGGCTTTCTAGATGAGGCCTGGCTTGCGGGATTTTCGACATGTTTTATTTTGTACGCCAGTGGTTGCGAGAGCCAGTTGACCGCTGCGTGAGATTTGCAGCGGCCGCCAGATGCGGGCCATGGGCCATCAGCTATGGGCCATTGGCCAAGTCACTGGGTCGCTGGGCCCTGGCCGACAGCTGTTACCAGCCGACGGCACTGAGGCAGGTCAGAAGGCGACGCATTGTTAACCTCATACTTGTGGACCGCGGATGGTCCACCGAAAACTCTGCCAAGTGCTGGGCTGGCCGACGCAATTAAGGATCAAGAAGGCCAGCTGCATTTGTCCCGATTATCAGATAGTAGGTACATATGTACATGGACACAAGTAGCCACGCAAGCACAGTGACGCCACTGCCATTCCCACCTGCCCATGCCCGGAGCATGTCACCATCATCGTCATCATCATCACAACCACCGCCAACCACCACTTGAATTCAGGCACAACCATCCCGGCGTAAATTCCGAGTTCGTCCGATAGCCGTTGGTGGTGATTCCGCCTGGATCTACAGTGCGTATGACGTGCCGCCGACAATGACACTTGTTTACATATTACAAATTAGGCCACAAGAAGCGCAAGTCTGCTTCCAGCCCACGCCCGTGTCTACATGCACCAACATACGAGACCCTGCTCTCTGATACTCTCCCTTTGTCCTCATTAGTCTTCCTACTTACACACAATCATGCAGCCATACAGACGAACGCAGCGTCGCCCTTGTCCAAGCATCCGCCATTGTCATGGCATGCGCCCAGCCAAGCGAGGGGCTGTACGATTAGCAACCCCCGCATCTCAAGGGCGTCGACATGCACACCGCATTTCGCTACACAACCCAGTCCCAGTCCCAGTCCCAGCCCCCCAGGTCGCAGGGCTTGTCCACACGACAAAGCCGTTGGTAATAAACAACTGTCCGCCACCCCACCACCACGGTCTGACCACTCAACACCCTCTCACTGGGGCCTGGCAACTCTGCACGGCCTTTTTGATAACTTGCGACGGGCGACGGGAGTCCTTGCATGCAGCTGGCCTTGTGCACGGCCCTGTTGATGCTTCCGTCGCCTTGGTAAGAACCGTTGTCTTGGGGCGCTGCAACGTGACCGGCCCGGCCCAGCCAATGCCACATAGCAATAGTCAGATACATACATACCTAGACTACTCACATACAGTAAGGGCCTCGTGTGCGTTTGTCAGCCGTGGCCAGCGTGACGGAAAGAGGAAAAAATGTTGGTCATGGCCACGTCTAGCTTCCACGACTGAGACACGGGTGGCAGATGGCTGATAGCAGATGGATGCCTTTTATTTTTGCCTCGGCATGAGGCATGCCGCCACGCTTGTTCCTTCTGCACTTGGCCTTGATATTTGGCTCCATTTTGCTGCTCGAGCATCGGCAGTCTTGTACCAATCGCTCCTTCCGTGATGACAAACTCACCACCAACCACCCAACAAGGTTTTCCTTCTTCTTCTCATCCGTCGTATGTCGTCGACACCATACAAGCCACGGTCCCTGAGCTACCGTCACATCCAACTCACACATAGCCGCCCACCCCCACTACAATTGCCCGATCCCATCCCATCCTCCGCGTTTAACATTGTCTGGACCCCGTTCCAAGACACCCAAGCCCTGGGCCTATCTTTACCATTTGTGTATGCCAACACCCGTCCGTTCCCAAAAAAGGTTGCCTCACTTTTCTGCTCGTGGCAGTCGCATGCGAAAGGTACGGGCAGATCGGGGAACCCGGTGGAACGGGTAAAAAATCGTGCCCGCGTACAAGTACATAGTGGACCGACTTGCCTGCATGTGTGGGCATGATTGGCCGGAGGAACACATTGCACAGAGAGTGTTGGATACTCATACACACATACAGTATTGTACAGTCTAACAACAGTATCCCCCATACCCATTCTCAACGGCTGTCCCTGCCATCTCCCACCTTCTGCCACCCCCGCATTTCCTCACCCCCCTCTGTATCCTCCACAAAAATCCCAAAGTCAACCTTTGTCTTCTTGCTTCCCTTGCGTCCATATAGCTCCTTCTCCAGCGTCTCCGTATCCGCCCTTACAAGCTGCTTCTCACAGTATCCTGTCTGCTGTCTCGCCGCCCTCGCCATTGCAAATGCCGCACGTAGAGGCGTCATACGGTATCCCATCTGCACGAGCGTACTACCGCGCTGCGAATCTAGCCATAGTATGTACATGCTTACCACCCAGGCTGAAGTTACAAAGACAAAGAGACCGGATAGCAGTGTGGAGAAACCCCATTCGTAAGACGGATGCGCAGTGTCGGGCAGACAGCGCGATTTTCCCTCGAGATAGGTCTCATTGTAAGCGGTGGCCAAGTGGCAGTAGCCGAAGCTTGTGACGAGGTCCTGTGCGTCATAGGTCTTGTCCTTAATGGTTACGGGGATAGTCGAGTTGCACGAGTAGGTTTTACGTGAGTTGCGGTCGGGGAAGTCTACATCTTCAAAGGTCTGCGTGTTGGACGTGAAGTTGTAGAGACCTAGTATCACGCAGTTAGCAGTGCTGACAATGTGGTGTAGATGGAGTGTTTGAACTTACAGCCCAAGCTGATGACTTCATAGAACTGACTAGTGCGCCCCATGTCATTGAGTTCTTTGCCAGAGTACCTTGTTCCGTTGGGAATCTGACAGTCACCTACAACCAACATCTGTTAGCCGCCCGTCACTGAATCGACTCATCTCGCGTCGACCTATACTTACACATTTCGCTCCGCTGACCCACATACCACGAATACTTGTCTTTCACCTGCGTATCCACACACGCTGGCTGCGCGAATGTCTCATTCACTGTCCCCTTGACCATCCACGTCTTCTTCACTGACGACGCCGGCACAAGATTATTCTCCACACCCTCGATATCAATCCACGCCACAGCCGTAGCATCGTAACCCGTCATGGCCCCAATCACAATCGGTAAAGCAATAATATACGCCGTCGCCCATAGCATGTAGAAAAACAACGCCTTCGTCCTCTTACTCTTCGCCGCCCACAACTCAACCATAAGCGTCGCAACAGACTTCAGCCCCGGCCCCTCAAGCGCTATCCGCTGAAACGTAATAAACGACGCGGGATGCCGCTCAATCGCTTTGAGCAGCGCATCACAGAAGATAATATACGACGCCCACGACGCCAGTAGCTGCAGACCGCGTCCGACACCAACGTCCCACGCGATGTCGATGGCTTTGACCTGCGAGAACGTGTACTGCCCAAACGTCGTGTCGAGTGCGAAGACCTTTTCGATACCTGTAATCGTCGAGTTTGCGGGGCGTCCGCCGATGCTGCCGCCGCAGGAAATCACTTTATCGAGGAAGATGGAGGAAAAGGGGGCACGGCCGGCGTAGGGCGGGGATGTGGCTTCTCCCAGGATAGCAAGCGGGACGACTGCTGTGGCGAGAACGAGTATGAAGGCGAAGATGTGATTTCTGGTCTTGGGAGTCCATTTCCAGAAGGAGGATTTGCCGCCGATGTCCTGTGTCTTTTCTTGAGGCGCGTAGAGGACATCGTTGGGGACGAGGTTGTCGGTTGAGGGGACGGATGCGATGACGAGTCTTTCCCCCTCTTTCTTCCCCACGCTGTGATTACCGCTTGTGTCCATGGTTTGTGTGGTTTAGACTTCACGATAGGCCAAGCGCACACGCACACACACCGCCAAGTTTCAATTGCAGTATTAGGCCGCAACACCAAGATTAACTTTCGTAGTATAACATATAAATAAAACAAACTCAGTGTACATCCAAAGATGAGATATAGCGAGAGAAAGGGCCCCTCTCTGCTGCGGGCTGGCCGTCCCGGGTTTCCCCATATTATTTCTCCTGCGACCGGCGACCTGCTATCTGCTAGCCCGTCCCCAGTTTCAATCTTAACTCCCC
>Ga0068631_101042_pt1 | contig 10403 bp, 14 predicted proteins | sample InSIn5gowninarea_2_FD_77434 | JGI IMG/M metagenome (GOLD analysis project Ga0068631, IMG submission 77434) | Clean room microbial communities from NASA Spacecraft Assembly Facility at Jet Propulsion Laboratory, Pasadena, California, USA -... ...
ACTGCCATTTCAAGGCGTATCACTGGTGCAGGTTCTGTACCTGCACTAATCAGAAGGACCAGATTTCAACCACGTGAGCTCGTCCCGCAGTCGCCAATTGCCGAACTTAGAACTTACCTCTTGACATTACCAATGGATGCAGCGGACAGAGGATGGATGGAATTGCTATCTACCCAGCCAGCCCGGTGTAGTTGATACTGTACAGTACAGTACACCACCGAGATGATTCTTACCACTAAACAAACGCTAAATACATGCCCTAAGTATGTTTTTACGGGGGACTTTGGTCCGCTGCGATCTAGGAAAGTAGACGTCCGACCCACTCGTGGTCGATTTGCACTAAGCAAGTCTGGATCTCTTGGATTTCAGCTCGGCAATCTACGGCAAGTGCAGACCGGCTTGATCTTGCCTTTATCACAAAAAGACCTGCAGTAGTGAAAAACACTAACGATCTCGTTAGTGTACAGTACCTATGAGAAGGACGAGATCACGCGGCTGGAGATCGAGCGGCTGTGTCCTGCACTTTGGACTTTGTTGAACTTTCCCCCCCTCACCCTGTATGCCATCCATTCGTCCTCACTCCTGCCTGAGTATTCATGAATCTGTTGGTGCGATCAACATACTTGTCGATCATTAACAGCGTCCACGTCGGCACTCGTTCTATGTCGTGCGGACTACAGCTCAGCTCAGCTCAGAGCCTAGATGCCCGGTCAGAAGGCTAGACTTACTCTACCGAGCTAGCTGCCATGTGCAATGAACTCGATTCGGTGAATGCACGTCCTCATCTGGCGCCTCCTTCAGCTGAAAGAGTGGAGAACTTAGTCACTGAAGTGCAACGACGTTGTACCCACCGCCAGGCAATCACAGAGTCTGGCCACACATCCACTGTATACAGCAACCTCGGTACGCAACTGTTCAGCCAGCCACCAATTCCTCGAAAATGCCCATCTTGCGTGACTTCCTTGACGAGCTGAAAGTTGAAGGGTTAGCTATGCAGTGGTCTAGATGTTTGCAGGCAGCACGAGGCTCGAACAGCTCGGAGCTGTATGCGTATAAGATCTTCTCACACCCCAGATCAACGCTCAATCAATCTTGAATTCCAAGCATTGCAAACCCGCAGTGAACAGGTGCCTGACTACGAACACTTGACCTCATTATGACTTCTAAAGCCCTTCTCAGCGTTGCGCTTCTCGTAGCTGCTGCAATTGCTCAACCAGGTCCTGGTAACACGAACCAGAACTGTGGAGTAACCACAGACTATAACTATGGCGGCACCCTCTACTACAATCCGAACGATTCAGACGATTTTGGAGCTTACCTCAAAGGAAGTGGCTGCGATGCTGGTTCATACGGAGCGGTGACTTTGAATACCCCGTCAGGAGGCACAGTCAATTGTGGTTATCTTGCCTTGAACGGCGCTAGCAACTTGGTCAATTGTCCAAACTATCCTCGAGGCTCTAGTTCTGGGGGAGGTTATCAATTCAATATCGACATTGGCTGGGCAGAGGCCTACAGTCCATTCACCATAACTCATACTCAGCAAACGGTCACTGCCACCTCGTCTTTCGTTGCAACCAACACGGAGGTTGACACAACCACCGTCACCACTACTGTCACCAATACCGATACATTTACCTCATCGCAGATTACCGTGACTTCGCCGTAAGTCCATTCACTGCTTGCATGGCTTCCCAAAACCTTGACTGACGGATAGCTCACAGGTCATCAACTGTGACGAATACAGTTACAGTCACACCTAGCTCTACCAAGACTACCGTCATTAGCACGACCACGTACACAGCCACATTCAAAAGCGCGACAGCAGTGGTGGTCACTTCTACCACGACAATATGTCCAGCTGCGTCACCAGCAACACATCAATGTCAAATTAAGAGCAAAAAGCTCAAACGCGTCGACGAGGTGCCTAAGATACGCGGAAGGCTGCAGCTTGTTCGTCGTGACGTGCCCAATGGAGGTGAAGGCAATACCGGTGATGGACCGCTCACTGTCACCACCACATATGTGAGTAGCTCAACTACTACCATCACCACGACCGCCACAATCAGCACCACGAGCTATGCTCCTGATTTAACCACCACCATTGCAAACCCCACTCCAACCACAACCGTTTATTCCGGTGTTGCTGTCACCACTACAACCAAGACCTTGGCACAGGTTACCAAAACTAGGACGAGATACTCCGTCGCTTTTACCAAGACGACTATCGTGTCGACTTACACTTACACCGCCAAAGCTACTGCTCCTTGCAAACGATAAAGAGCCAGCAAGAACAAATTACATTCCAGCTGTCTACACTTGGACATCAGACCTGCAAGGTTTGTTCATGCATCAGCACAAGGCTTGGGCATCTCGAGTTGCTTTATCAGAATGTCCGAGAAAAATTGCTAATTGGCCGAATTGGATTGATTGCTGCCATTTACGAGGGAGGACTGTTGATGGTACGAGATCATTCTTGCATGTGAAAATAACTGCCCAACCCAAAAGAAATTGAGCCATTCAAGCTTTCGTGAGGGCAATTGCCTCGTACCACGTAACGAGACTGATGAATAAATTATACGTTTAAGCGGTATACAGTACATATCTGGACTCTCTTCCCTCACACCTAAAGCACAGGCACCGTAATTCTCGCCATTATAACAAAACACAGTCCTTTCCTTGCCCCTTGTACAGTAGACTATTGGATCCGGGCTGTTTGCATCGCTAGATACATGCAACGTGACCTTCGCTCGCGCACACTTGGAGCCTTCCCTCAATCTGATATTGTACTACAGTAGCTACGTAGTTACAGCATCTGCTTCCGCCCATCCGGCCAGCTCTGTAAACGAACTATGCGAACGTGGACTGTGCTTCGTTACCGTACTGGAAGTCTGGGAAGTGGTGGTGGCAGAAGTCGGATTTAACGAATTTAGAACAGGGAAGAGGATTGTATCGTACTATACTGTACTGTACTGTACACTGAGTGTGGATCGTCTTACAGTAGGTATATTCGTTGTTAGAATCGGTCTGCTTCGCACGTGTTTTGAACTTTGACGCGTCCTGGCCTACGTACGCGTACTAGGTAGGTATCATGTCGATTACAGAACCGCCTGGCTTTGGTGTGAGATTGAGATCAAGGCTTGTGGTGGTGCTGTACTGAATCGGGGATTCTGTAGGGGCTGTTGGGTATGTGTGCGGGTCCAACGGGCGGAGATGGAATGTGGGTTGGGTAGGTGCGTGAACGTGTAGGTATGTAGGTAGGTAGGTAGGTAAGTTGGTTCGGTTGGGATTCTATAAAAGCAGGTGAGGTTGGAGAAATAAAAGGTAAGAGGTATACACGTGCGTATTTCATGTAACGGCCGCCCATGAATCTTGAAGACGTAGAGTACAGTACATGTGCCTAGCTATGGCTGGTGCTGTACGGGTTTTGGATGAGGTTTTGGTAGAAGGACTGGTTGGAGTACGTGTTGTATATATCGATCTCCATTCATCTTTTTGCGAAGCCAGTCAGCTCTTCATTTCTTTGTTGTTCCAAGTCCGAGCACCGAGTCTATTTGATGCTTTTGAAGAGGATTGCGAATAGGCATGACTTTTCCAATATTATCTTCGTGATGATACAGCGAACGACAGCACATAGTCATTGACAGCATCAGATAGATAACGTACAGTACCTAGTTCGGCAATCTCTGCAAATCCTTTTCAACAACTCCAACAATCGGCAAGACAACCTCCCGGCAAGAATGCGTGTACAGCATCGTACGCTCCATGGTGAAGACGTAGGTATAAGCAAATAGAAGGACATTCCACTTCAGCTCGAAGCCCAATCCACCATATACCACGGCCTGCTTTGCGGTACCACAGATAGAGCAACAGCAGTGCGACAGGGTCTTTGTCTCGTAATAAGGATTCAAACGAACCTTGTATACTATGTGTGAAGGGTTCGGTGTGACCTACCGTGACTGACTTGTCGGGCAGGTTCTGGATGCGCGATAGAGCGTGAGCAGGGTAGAAATATGGGTTGTTGGCTGGTGTAGATGACTCATCGAGATGGCATAAGAGAGCCAAGATATGTGGTATACCAGCTATACCTGTCTCTGGTAAAGGTGTGTTCATTTGTGCATACGTACCTGCCATGACGTGGAATAGACTGTTAGGTCGTAGCGGGTTGCATGTGCGCCATAACAACATCTTACCCTTGGTCATACGCAACCACTCCAGATCGGAAGGATTAGAGGGTTTCAAAGGCCATGATTCTTCGGGTGTATGTGCGTCTGGAAAAGAGAAGGTCATGACCGCTAGAGCAGCGGCTGTACCCCAGATCGGGTCCATGTCTTTTGTTTCGATCGGTTCTCTCAACCGTCTATTGAATAGGGCTGTGCTTTGAGACCAGTGGTAGCACTCTTCTAGAATGTGACGGCCGCTTGGCGGTTTGTTCAGATGCCGGTCATATGCAAAGGCTACTGCCAGCGAGGCGTGCATCAGGAAAGGGTGCTAGAAATCACGTATCAGTCGGAACTTGATTTCTTCGATGGGCGGTTCAGCTTTGGTCATGCTTGACCAGGCTAGTATCAATGTGCTATGACATACTGTGAAGGCGAGTGTCAAGAGCCCACGGTTGACCTCAACCATATTAGGATCATCCGGGGTAATGAAACTCCGTCCCAGATACCGGGTTATGAAATCCTGACGTTTGGCGTCCAATTGGCAAGAACTCGATCCATCTGATGACCAGATCATACTCGTAACAAAACGAAGCCCTGCTGTTCCTCGACTAGCCGATTGCCCGACTGAGTCATGGGCAAGCGGCTGCAGGTCGGGAACATCAGGCATATAGTTGCATATCACCCCAAAGGAACTGCACCTCATGCACTGTGGCTTATACTCGTCACACTAGAAGGTGAAAGAAATCTTTTCAGCTGAGTGTGCCTTCTGCTGAACGTGAGGCACCACACACCTTGAGTTTTCTAAGCTTGCAGTTTCGGCAGCCATGTCTTGACCGCCGTACCGTCCTGCACCCTTGAGTCTTCCTTGGACAGGTCGATGTCATACTGGATTCACTGTCTGATGGTGTGAGTTAATTAGTAGTAAAGTCTTGCAAAAGTACAAGGGATTCAGACATGGAGGAATGCATGGAGAAATGGTATAATGCTCCAGCGCGCTAACTCTGTTTCGGATGTTAAGCCTTAGACTAGCCTTCACTCGGATGCAGAAACCTTTGATTGGTTGGCAGTCTCGGCTTGTTCTCAAAGCGGCCAAGCTACTGGAGTGTAGGTACTAGGTAGTCGATGATTGAATGGACACCATTGTGCTTCGTGAAGGGACAGCAGTTGATGTGACAGCTTCATGGGTATAAGAATAAAGCTGTTCCTTACCAAACACAAAATGACCATTGCTCATGGGATTGACTTCATCGAGCTTGTAACTTGAATACCCGACTACCATTTGCACCATACTGTCTACAAGTGAGCCATCGTCGCTCGCACATGCATCCAAGATGCCTACCCACCTTGCCGCAGTCTCTGCCGCTCAAGGTCAACGATTCGAAATTCAAACCCGCCCTACTCCAAAACCAGGCCCAGGCGAGCTCCTAATCGCAGTCAAATCAGTAGCTCTCAACCCGGTAGACCACATAATGCGCGACCAAGGGCTATTCATAACGACTTACCCCACAGTTATCGGCTTCGATCTCTCAGGTTTAGTCCTCGAGGTTGGCAGCGACGTTCCTACCGGTAATACCGAGAATGACTCTGGTCTCTCCTTCCACCCGGGTACCACACGTGTGGCAGCCTACGCATCCTTTGTCTTGCATGGCTGCAACCCGGACTATGCCGCTTTCCAGGAGCGTTGTCTCGTTCCTTGGCAGCATGCCGTGCCTCTTCCAGACGAGGAAATGTCTTGGAACCACGCGGCTACCTTACCAGTGGCTGCTCAGGTACCGCTCTGCGCGTGGGATGCTTTAGGAATCCCTCGCCTCGGGGCGGTTGCAGATTCAGGATCAAACCCCCATGCATCTGTAGACCATGGCCTTGATGCGGAGGGGCGGAAGAAAGAGAGGAAACAAAAAGAAGCGCTACTCATCTGGGGTGCTTCGTCTAGTGTTGGCACAATGGGTGTGCAGAGCGGCCGCTTGCTCAAGGAGGATCTGAACTCGTCATTCGCCGCAGTGTATGCCACAGCTGGATCGACAAACATGAAGTACGTGAGTTCACTGGGCGCGGACCGCGTCTTTGACTACAAAGATTCTCGAGTCGTCGATATGATAGTTTCTGCAGCCAGGGAGGACGATCTGGTGATCCGGCATTGTTTTCTTGCTATAGGTGATCTAGCATCATGTCAAGCTGTGCTGGAGGCTTTCCTAGAAGAGGGCGAAGGGGGACAAAGGAGGGCGAAAATCGCGTCCGCGCCTCCCGTGCCCACGGACGCAGATGTGATAGACGGAGTGGAGGTAATCTTTCTTCGCCCATCAGCGGACGAAGGTGAGAGATTGAAGCAATTCCATTATTGGATGGGAACCTGGCTAAGGGAGAATCTAGTCAAGAAGGTTGTCAAGCCAAGCCCAGAGCCGACGATTGTGGGCAAGGGCTTAGGAGCTATTAATGCCGGGTTGGATATGCTGCTCCAAGGTGTGAGTTGCACAAAGTTGGTTGTTGAGGTTGAACAGTGAAAGTCTTCAACTTGGCATACTCCTCCACATCAAGTCTAGAGTATTGTCACATGTCCAGGGTGATTAGGGTGAATACCATCATTTTCGGAATGTAGAAAGCCATGTTCCATTGCAGTTCTGCAGATGAAATCATCTATGTTGGCAACAAGATCAACAGCAGTAAATTCTGCCGCTTCCTGAGTGTGACTCAGTCGTGATTATGCATAAGACCAGTAACGTCAACCTTAGCCCCGCATTTGCTTCTCAACCGCCTTCCTAACTTGACTCTCCAACGTCTCCTCCTTGCCCTCAAATCCAATATCTCCGTTGTCTCGTCTGTCATACAAAGTACCTCCGTCAGCCCAGATTCGTCGTAGCGTATGACCAGTGGCAGCCGGACTTTTCTCTTCCCATGCTTGCTTTTCGTTCTGCAGTACTTCATCGCGCGGTACGTACTCGACATCCCATTTCTGACCACCTGTTTGTCGCTCATACTCTGCGACAACTTGATTGGGCGTGGCAGTGAAGGAGTTGACTTTTAGTGCCCGGTTGTGTGCCGCTTGGGGATGTTGGAGGGCTGCGACGAGGAGTTTGGCTACGCTGTGTGGTGTTAGAACTGTGCTATGGGGTGAGTGGTGTAGGAAGGACAGTTTAGTCATTGGTGGAAGGGGGACACCTGGATGGAAACTTACTCTTCCATACTGGTAAAGCTAACTTTGCCTTGTCCATCATACAGGACAGTCGCTTTCTTGGCTTGCACATCGAAGCTTCCAATACGAGACACTCTAGACTTCCCTAGCCACAAATCCGAGTATGGGCCCGTGACCAGGTAGGTGTATTCTAAGCGTCTGATGTGGTCACGGATGTATGCACGAACTTTGAGCTTGAGCTGGTGAGGTGGCTCCGAGGGAGATGTCTTGGGATCATACTCAATGTCTGTGCCGTATTCGGAGGGGAAGAAACGCTTGACAGTTGGTATGCTCTCTGCAACTTCTAGAATGGAAATTTGAGTCAGGATTGCATTGCGTCCAGCAGCACTAATGATAGTGTCGAATGGTTTCGATCGTGGAGTGCCTGAGGTGGGTTTGGTGGAACCATCGAGGACACCTCGAACATAGTCTTTGTCGGCAACATCACCGACGAATATCTCAACACCTTCTGACTCGAGGTTCCGGATTGTGTCTGCTTTGGTATCTACCGTGTTTTGGGAGGTGAAGATGGCAAGACGATCGAAGGTACCTGCTTTGAGCTCCTTTGTGAGTTCGTTAATGATGTAGGTACCTATGACACCTGTTGCACCAAAAACTAAGATGCTGTTCGACATGTTCAAACAGTCGTCGGATGATGCTCCCTCGTTAAAAGGTTTCACAAAGTCTGATCAGGATTGTCAATCCTCGAGTTGGCATCTCGGTTGAGCCGCCTAAGATACGATATATTCCGTTAGCATACGGCCGTAGGAGTAGCAACAGTCAACTATAAATAAACGTCGGCTACGGAGTAAAATGAGGCCGTGCTTTGATACCAATGATACGCGCTGAGACACGTGCTTTCAGAACAGAAAAGGAGTATGAGTAACGTCATGCCTCGGTATTGCATCCATAACCATTGTGAAAGAACATCACAATCAATACTGACTGGAAACCAGTAGAGGTCTGTCTCGACCTCATCTTGCATAATGATGGGACCCTTGACTCTTCCTGCCAAGGCTGAAGCGGTCAGGAAGGACGACTTGGTGATGGTCGACGATCCGAACCTTATCTTCCGCGATGACATCCCTGAACCTTTCCGACTTCAGAAATGTAACGGTCTTGATCTATTCGAGGTGACGGGCGATCAATTGCAGCATTACCTCTCGAACGGTGAGTTGACTGCTGTCGACTATACAAAGTTCTGCCTGGAAAATATCCGCAAGGTAAGCTTGTGTGGTACGGCTGATGAGTGGTAGAATTGGTGTTAAGCATGGCTTGTACAGGCAAACCATTACCTCGAGTGTGTAATCGAGACGAATCCTGATGCCCTAATCATAGCCGCAAGTTTAGACCAAGAGCGGAAGGATGGCAAGCTCCGCGGCCCGCTGCATGGGATTCCCGTGCTTGTCAAGGATGTATGTCACCTCTCTTACCGTATCCCATCACCGCATGTTGCGCGATTGACAGTAGGGCTTATGTGATATATGTGTCAGAATATGGCAACAGCCGACAAGATGGAAACGACCGCCGGCTCCTGGGCTCTTCTAGGCTGCAAAGTCCCTAAAGATGCTCACATCGTTCATCTCCTTCGTAAAGCCGGCGCTATCGTCCTCGGAAAGTCCAATTTGGATGAATGGGCTGGCATGCGTGCTCACAAATATGCGTGCGGTTGGTCTGCGCGTGGTGGTCAATGTCGAAACCCATATGTTCTTTCAAGGTCGCCACAAGGAAGTAGTGGCGGGAGCGCAGTTGCAGTGTCAGCGAATCTCGTGCCCATCTCACTGGGAACAGAGACAGATTGTAGTGTGATTAGCCCAGCAATGGTCAATGGTATTGTTGGAATGTAGGCAGCACGTCCATCTCACATCAAGAAGAGCTAATGCGGAGCAGCAAACCAACGGTGGGTCTTACTTCTCGCAGCGGCGTGATCCCCATCTCTGAGTCGCAAGATTCTGTCGGCACATTTGGACGTCGTGTTGCTGATGCGGCGCTTGCGCTTGATGCTATTGCCGGTCCGGATCCGGAGGATAAGTATGGCATGGTTCCCGGCCGACGACAACCAGATAGCTACTACAGCTGCCTGGTTGATCGTATAGCATTGAAGGGCGCAAAATTCGGCTTGCCCATGAAGAGATTCTGGGAAGTCGCACCATTACGGCAGAGAAAGGTTGTGGAGCATGTTTTGCACCTGATGAAGAAGGCAGGAGCCCTGATCTATGAGGTCGATATGCCTTGTGCTGAGGAGCGATTGTCAGAGAATGGAGAGTGGGACTGGTGAGCAGAAACAGTTTCTTTCATCCTATTCATCACGTTGCAGATACCTTCCCACGCCTCTAATCTCATTTTTGTACTCACGTTGTCATTTAGGGAACTCTATGGAACCACCAACCCTTCGATATCCGAAATCACAGTAAGCAAGATTCAAACCTGTTACCTGATGGACGAGTACTTGTCTAAGCTCAGCAACACACCCATACGGACACTTGCAGACATTGTTCAGTTCAACGACAATAACACAGGGACGGAGGGTGGGCACCCTCACGACATTCCTGCCTTTGCCGAGGGTCAACCACTATTTCGTGAATGTGTTGCAACCAAAGGCGTCAAGACGTCCGAGTACTATGCTGCTCTGAAGCACATCACAAGTCAATGTCGCGAGAACGGCATTGATACTGTATTGAAATATGTTGGTGAGAACGGAAAGATAGTACAATTGGATTCGTTGTTGTTCTGTGATGTCAAGCGGGGTGGAATCCAAATTGCAGCACAAGCGGGATATCCAGTCATCACTGTGCCGGCAGGTCTCGACCCAGACGGGATGCCTGTGTCAATCTGTCTGGTCCATACAGCGTGGCAGGACGATAAACTTGTCAAATGGGCTAGTGCGATTGAAGATCTATTGCAGCACTACACGGAGGAGAAGGCTAGGTTGCGAGAAGACAAAGTATTGGCAAGAGGTAAGTTCTAAGTTCGGCAATTGGCGACTGCGGGACGAGCTCACGTGGTTGAAATCTGGTCCTTCTGATTAGTGCAGGTACAGAACCTGCACCAGTGATACGCCTTGAAATGGCAGT
>Ga0068631_101044_pt1 | contig 10402 bp, 18 predicted proteins | sample InSIn5gowninarea_2_FD_77434 | JGI IMG/M metagenome (GOLD analysis project Ga0068631, IMG submission 77434) | Clean room microbial communities from NASA Spacecraft Assembly Facility at Jet Propulsion Laboratory, Pasadena, California, USA -... ...
AGGCAAACCAGGAATTGAGAAGGGAATGAAATAACAGGAGTTGACTCACGGCAAGACTGGGGGTTTCCTGACATTTATCAAGAAATGGATGACAAGGAGGACGTATCCATATGAGGAAAGAGTACCCAGGTAGGGATTATTGATTTTCCGACGTTTCGTCCATACTTTGACTGCTCAGGCCGAGAAGAAGATCAGATCAGCGTTGATTTCCATGCTTGTGGCTATCTCAGAGCTCTTCTCTGCGAATCCTTTTTTTTCACTCACGGAAAAGAACGATGGTACGTAATCTTGGATCAGCCATCGCATATGTCAATAATAATCTAGTGTTCTCCAACGCTAAGCGGTTCTCGAACCCGATATCACACGATAGACCAAACTCAGGCATGGGAGGCGGTGTGGGGGTCTGACTTTGCGGCTGCGCTCGATTCTGGTTCTCGGCGACGCTAGTGGAAGGACTCGGCTGCGACGACGCAGTATTTGGTGGTATTGTCGTACTAGATGAGGACGATGTGGTGATACCATTCGCTTGCGAAGTCGACGCGGCAGATGCGGCACCCATCGTATTTGCGACACTACTACTAACGTTGGCAGAAGGAGAAGAAGACGGTCCAGCCTTAGCTCTTTGTTTTGCTTCTTCTTCTTCTTCCTTCTCCTTCTGTTTCTGAGCTTCAATTTCCTGTTTCCTGAGATGATAAATAGGCGAAGGAGAGAGTTTGATGATTGGTATTCTAGCTCTTGAGAGCATTTTTACTGCGAATACTGGAGCTTCTACTTCTATCATACGACCTAGTAGTTCTACTAGCTCGGAAGGCGACTTGCGTGGCTTGCCCGGTGGTGAGATGTAGCAGAGGTCCATGTCTGGTGTTGGACGAAAAGCCGTGAGCCAAGTGCGAAGAGTGGGAGCAGTGATGGATAGGAGTGAGTGGGTGGTATCGAGACCACAAATTCAGTGTACACCCCATGGCAAAAAGAGCTAGTTGAGTATTACTACTCACCGCTATTCCGCAGAGCGAGACCATTTGCCTGACTTCCAAAAGGTAAAAGCTTTGCACCAGGAGTGATCCTATCAGCCAAGTACTCCAAATATTTCCTGGCAGCTTCTTTAGTCTGATATTCTTCGGGTGATGGGAGTATTGAAGGTATAAAAGTATGCTGTAGGACGTTTGACAGTTCGCGTGTGAAAGTCTCTGATGGTCTCGGAAGACGCGTGCTTGAGGAGGAAGATGAAGATGGATTTGCATTTGAAGATGATGGGGGATGATGTTGGTTGTGGGAATGATTAGAATGGCTTGGATTGCTGTAGTGCAGTACATGCGCTTGATGTGAATGATTGTGTGCATTTGATCCACCTGTATTTGCAATTGCATTTCCATTTACATTGCCATTCAGTGGCGCGTGCATGTACGGTGCCTTTGACGAGGAAGCGACAGATGATGCTGCAGAAGAGGAAGCAGACGAGGATGACTGCTGCATACTCGCTATTGTAGGATTGTTGGTGATGGCGCTCAGTCTGGGAGATGGGAGAGTCTGATTAGTGGTTGTGCTGCTGTAGGGTGATCTTGATCCTCCAGGAGTGGCTGCAGCTGAAGTGGAATTGGAAGGCATAGGGATAGTCGCAGGGGACAGTGACGCGGCAGAGTTGTAGTATGCGAGTTGCTGGTGGTGATGATTGTACTGCAAATCCTGCTGCTGCTGCTGCTGCTGCTGTCTGAACCTTGGAGGTTGCTGATGCTGTTGCTGATGGTGTAATTGCTGGATGGACACTGCGACAGGCGAGAGTGCGCCAGGATGGAGATGGAGAGCAGGAGAACTTGACAGTGATGGGGATGGTCCATGGCTATTGCTGTTGCTGCTGCTATCACTTGAGCCATAGCCATAGCCGTGATGCTGATGATGCTGATCTCCAGGATGCAAGTTCGCATTCGCATTTGTCGTCCTTCTCCCAGCTGTAGACAACGGAGAGGTAGGCGAGCGCGGTACTTTGAAGATGGCAGAGTCTCCCTCATTGCTGCTCATGCGAGGAGATAGAGCATTCCCACTCTGCTTGCCCTTTGCGCTGCTCGTCGTCGCCATTGTTGTAGATGTAGATGTAGATTGTAGATGAAGGAGGTCCTCGAGCTCGCTCCGCTCCTTCTCTACCCTCTGAGCCGCTGTGCCCTCTGTTTATTCGACCAGCTTCTGTGTGTATAATGTAGTTGAATTGATTCTCGTAGTAGTATTATGTGACTTCTCCGTTGTATGCACTGTCGAGCTCGAGCTTGATGATCTCCCAGTAGCTCACTCTTGACCACTCGTTAATGCTGCAGGGTGAGTGTCCAGTCTATACTGAGATGCAGATGCAGATCAACACCACAAACTGCCCTCTCTCGTACTGCGAGTTGGTGATGAGATGAACAGCGTCCAACCTCGTTCATTTATATGTAGATAGAGTACAGTGGCAAACATGGGAAGATGCGTAGAATATGAAGAGTATTGTAATTGAAGGACACTTAGACCTGCTTGTCGGCTTATGACATCCCGCTGGACACGCGTACAAGGGACAAGCTCGCCTTTCATTTGAGATGGATCATTGCAGCTCTCAAAGGCAGCCAGGTAGGTAAGTAAGTATACACAGCAACTTGTAGAGATTGATAACAAGTCACAACCATCTCGCATTAGACCAGTACAATGCAAAAGGGATCTCTGGTCTTGGTAATCGTTTGCACTATGTAACTATCTACTGCCTGCTGACTGACTGACTTCCAATAATACATTGTGCTCGAGACTCTAACAGATTGTAAAGATGACTACCGCCACATCCAACAAGTCTGCCCACTCACTGCATTACCCACAAGTCTAGAATATATATACTCCCTAATATACCATCTCTGAAGAGCCCTCTTTCATCCACCACCAACTTCATAACCAAGCCAGCATTCTCACCCTAGACGAGGGAAATCCTCCTCTTTCAATATATTCCCCAGCACCGGTAATTCCGCATTTCCAACAGGCTGTACAAGTCCACCATTCGTCTTCCTCTTCTGATTCTTCATTTCTTCCTTCTCTTGTATGCGAGCTAGTATCGCAGGATCAACGTCGACATTCTTCTTCTTTTGTCGGATAATAGTTCGTCTAACTACGATGCTGTCCCCTGGTTCGAGTAGTGTCGACACAGCGTGATGAGCTGCGTGGTGTTGCGGCGTGTTTGAGGCGCTGGACAAGATTTGATGCGCGCGTGCAATTTCCTCGCGGATCTGAACGGGGGGACGAACGTACCACGGTGGTGTCAGACTAACTTGCATTCACTCCAGTATCTCTCTGATAAACATGCGCCGGAGGACTTACGACTTGATAACCAACATTCTGCACAACACGACCAACGTTGTAATCCGTCTTGAAAGGGTCCTGGCAAAGTATGAAGATTCAATCAGTGCTCTGCCCTGCCCGCTTCTGTCTTCTTCGCGTAATTCAACTGCAAGGAAAAAGCCCATGTCCGTCTCACTCACCTCGATACATAAATACACATGATCCCGTTCTCCATCCTCCATCCAGCCTTTATCACTCTTCGTTAACTTCTTCCTCCTCATACTGATGACATCGTTTGCATAATCAAACGTTTCCGCGAAGTATGCAAAGAAAGATATTATTAATTGGCCCAGTGTGCTTTCGTTCCGCCGTGTGAAGTAGTCAGATATGCGAGATGGGTCATTGAAGAAGTAGGTATCGTAGCTGCGAATTTATTGCGAAACAAAGCAAGTCAGGCCTCTGGACCCGTTTACTGATGCCACCTGTACAGAGAGCCCAGACGACCTACCCTTCGATTAGCTCCTCATCGGGTATATGTTCCGGTCTTTCTATCTCTTGCAAATTACTGTCAAGCCGGAGTCCAAAGAGAGAGCGATAAAGAAGGAAATATTAATGGTAAGCGATTCGCTGGCTACATGAGATGGGACAAATCGGGCAGCTCACGGCAGAATCGGCGGCTCTACGACGTGCATCAGGTAATGAGCTGCCATTATAGCCCAGCCATATGAGCTGAGGGTACCATGAAAAGCCTCATTGATCTTCCGTCGCGATGACCATAGTTTCACTGTAGTATCGTCAACGTCGATAACGTCGATAAAGGGGAGCGGCATAGAAAGATGGGGAAGTAAGAAGGCGACAGGAACAGGGACGAATAGTTAGTTTTCCATTGTTTTGGCTCAGGGCTGCGTCCATTGTGAAGCGGGAGAAACGGACTCACAGAAAATCACAAGATATCTATATCTCACTTCAAACCCCGTATAAGCTTTAATCAATCTAGTATTATGAATAGCTAGAACATTTCCAACTGAAATATCCGCTACGAATTTATTCCACATTGCAAGCCTGCCAAGATGATTAGTCCTTCTTGCATATACTTTTATGATTGGTATACGAGCGTGTGTCTTGTATTGGACGTATAGTTGCGGTATTGCTTTTCGAAGTTTGCGACCTATTTGTTCAAGAATCTCTCGCGGTGTGCGTACGTCTTCTTCTTCTTCGCCTTCTCCGTTCTGAATTGGAGGTGTAGGCAGGACCAAGCAGAGATCAAGATCTGATGGTTTAGAAGAGACAGGAACCTATATCAGCCAGCCATTTGGGTTTCTACCTGAGTCTCCGTCCACCCGCAACCGGAGTACATGGGTCACGTGACTTTCCTACTCACCTGAATGTCGCAAGCCTAGGTCATTGACGAGACTGCCAAATGGTACCAATCTCCCACCGGGGCATATCTCCTGTATGATTTGTTCGATAGTCTGTCTTCCCATTTCCAAGGTGGCAGTTTCGTGTGCTATCGGTAAGATCGTGGGAAATAACTGCTGAACGAGGTAGTGTTGCAGCTGGTCTGGGAAAGCCACTGCATACCCCCAGCGCGAGGGCGGTTGTTGAGGTGCATGGTTCATTGAGTGTGGTGCATGTTGTCCAGTGTACATAGGCCTATGTGCTTGTCCATGTTCTGCGTGATTTGGTTGCTGCTGATGCTGCTGCTGCCATGCAACAGGATGATGAGCAGGATGCACACGACCATGCGACTGTCCCCAATTCACCACATGGCCGTTGATCCCTCTATTCTGCATCTCCAACTGCTGCCTTCTCTGCTCCTGCACCAATCTGCGAGCAGCTGCCTCTGCCTCTGCGGCTTCTCTGAAACGTCTCTGCATCTCTTCATGCCGCGCACTCCATACGTTCTTCATCCTAGGCTTCGGAGGTGATTGGACAGGAGCTTCTTGCTGAGGCTGTACATCTACTGTCTTGGCCTGTGAAGTAGCTGCCGATGCTTCCTGAGGGAGAGCCTCGAGAGATGGAGGCGCACCAGCTCGAATGTGCAAGTCTCCCATCATTGCATTCAGCTGCTCCGGAGCAGCATGCTCGCCGTCCATCTTGCGTCGAATCTATCCGCTGCTTGCTATACACGATGCGATGTGCGCAGCCGTGACTTCATGCCTGCAATCTGATATGGTGGAGAAGCAAGCCGGAGGAAAGTCACGAGGCAAGACAACAAGGCGCTTGGGTCATTGAGGAAAAGCTACACCAAGAATTGACACAGCCATCATCACACAGACAATTGTTTTTTAAATAATGATATGGCTTGGATTGCATAGATGCCGTGTGGGTTAAATATTTTTCTAGGGGTTTTTGGCACGCTGACAGGGCAGGGCACTTCTTCTGATGATTTAAAACGTTTTGCTCTGTTTTTGTGGTGTTTTCTTGTGTAAAGACTCATCTCTGCCTGCCTCTCTCTCTCTCTCTCTCTCTACCTCGCCAACTCCCTAAAGCTATTCTCCAAGCATGTCCTAATCTCCCTATAGCTGACAATCAAGCAAGACTGTTCGTCCCTGCTAACGAGTACGATCTGTTCATCGACACCTGCATCGAGCTTGTTCAAGCAAGTGAGGACATGGCTGATATCGATGACAGGTCGTCCATGCTCATCGATCTGATGGAAGACATAGTCGCGGAAGAGCTTGATGATGTATCGGTCGCCTGTTTCTGCCCATCGTGGGTCATGGTCGTATCTGTTCATCCAGACAAAAGGCAGTTGTTCAGCTCTCAGCAAGACCGTAATATGGCAGCGGATTTGTGAGCTATTAAAACCATGCTTACTCTGGACGCTCATTGATGAACCCAAATTTAGCCATCAATCTAAACAGTCTCCCATTCTCCAATTCCCTCGCTAATTCTCCCTCCAGCAAATCAGAATGATCAAAGCTACCTCTGAGTTCATCGTCCACATGTCCAGCAATCATGCTCCAGAATTCATCGATTGATTTACGTGCTGGATTAGGTTTCGACAAGAGATAAAGAAGAGCATTGGAGAAGTCCGAACTGTATGTTCGAGCTACGCCCATGTCGAGCGATTGTTGAATATTGTGGATCGCACTGAGAGAACGGCATGCCAGACTTAGGAATAGCTTGCCCAGCGAGAGAAGGTCTTCTTGCTGTGCAGAGGAAGCAGTCCACAGTCAGCGGTCTGACATAAAAAAGTACCTTCGTTTTCGTTTCGCACGTACCTGGAAGGAGGCTGTACTCTTGCCGCCGTCGTATGCAAGCACGTCCAAGATGCCAATGCCGTTGATGCGTACCCTGATACGTTGGCGCGGACACGAGTCAGATTCTATTCTTTTATCCAGTGTCTTATATTCGAAAAAATCATGACGCACCTATTCTTGCCTGTAATGATGATTTTGCTCGGATCAAGGCATCTGACAGCCATGCCATTTTTATGAACCATTCTAACGGCGGAAGCGAGCTACATCGGATAGCAAAAGGCCGTTTATTCAGTGAAGAGTGCGTTGAAGCGTGCGGAACGTGAAGCTCGCCCACCTGCACAAGATAACTCCATAGCACTCTTTCTGGTATAGGTGGATGAGGCGCTTGTCCCCTTGCTGGCGTTGTGAGGTGTATCTCAAGCAGAGTGGACGAGAGCGGGTGGTAATCATATACGAAGCAGAGGGCTATACCATTATGTTGTGGGGAACTGTTAATCTGCGCATCATCACGCGGGACTCAAAACTTACAGTGATCTCCAAATGCACGAGTTGTGAATGCTTCCCGGACCGTCACTATACCAGGATGAGTGAGATGGGACCATTTCTCGATGAGCAGGATCGATTCGGGGTTCGTGAGACGGTAGCCTGGCGATTAATCACACATACAACCCAAGCGACGGAGTCAGAACTGGACAAGCTGCACCCACAAAGTGTACAAGCGGACAAGTCAAAGAAGCTCACCTTCCATCCGTCTTATGGCATACAGTTTCCCATCTCTATCATTCATGACTCTAAACATCCAAGATCTCCAGCCATAGAGGCGCGTTGAGATATTTGAGTTATTGCCATGATGCTGGCTATTCGCATTAGGTGGTGCTTTATCCAGTGGTATTAAGCCCCAATATCTATCGTTGAGTAGTATATCCCGATGATTGGCTGCCATCACGCTGGGTGGGTAGCAGGCTTCTTGCTTTCGCTGCAGTTCTTCCCGGATGGTAGGTGACATGAAGAAGGTTTGCATTATGTGCTGGTGGGCGTTGAGGTGAGGTGGAGTGAGATGGGGTAGTGCTGGATGGTAGAGATGGTATTGGAGCTGAGTTTGTCGCAGTTTGTACGTTAGTTTGAGTTAGCAGTTTGAATAAAGATTGGCTCGCTCCTCACCGGCTGATGCATTGCTTGGCTGTATAAGTCCATACCAGGCATTCCACCATTCAAATAAGGGTTATTATTCTCCATCTGCTGAGGGTGCATCACCTGTCCTTCGCCAGCGTATGAATCATACCCATAATCCTGCTGCTGGTGCTGCTGCTGTTGCGTACCAGTAGGTTGTTCTTGAATCCCATAGGCAGGCTCAAAGCTGGGAGTATTCGGGTCATATTGCGACTGAGCTGCCGAAGAAGGAGGTGCGGAATGGCCCGAATGTGCTGAATGATACGAGGAAGACAGAGCGGGTAGATTGCCTCCTGATGTGCTTGATGGAGACTGGACGGCAGCGTATGGATTGAGGCCATCAAAGTCTTCTTCGTCTTCATCCATGGTAGACATGTCATTCTGCGACTGCGAAGGCTGCTGCGAAAGCGTTTGAGTAAGTGCAGAGGATGAAGTAGTCGATGCAGGCGTAAAGGTAGGATGCTCTTCTGCTTTTGGAGTTGAGACTGCGCTGGTGGCGCCCTTAGGCACGAATACATTCGCACTTGCAGCTAAAGAAGCGAGTGACATACTCCCTGCTGCTGATGATGATGATGCGCTGTTGTTGCTCGTTATGCTCAGATTGCTCGCTGCTTTCGAAGGTGTCGGAGTTGAAGTCGATGCTGTTGCTGGCGTGAATGCGGTCGCGCTGGGGGTGAAAGCGGAAGAATTGGCTGTGAGATTGGACGATGGTGTTGACGGTCTTGATGATGTCGGCGTGGATGTGCCTCGTTTGCCCTGTATATCGTATAATACATCTACATCAGCTATCCGGTTAACTGCGCAGTGCTACGTAGGGCATGGAAACGCACCTCCACATCATGGGAGAAGGCGCAACCTCTTCCCTCGTATTTACAGCTGCCGTAGATTGCGATATTCTTGCATAGCTTATTGGATGTGGGATCTATTATATTCATGGATTGCATGTTGCCGTCAATGAGCGGGCGGAGATCCAGCATGAGCCATCTACACAAGTCGCAACACCCGGAATCATTAGCCCACCTAAAGCAAGACCTGTCGCAGGCTTTTTGAATGGATTCGATGCATCTCCAGCTGCTCCTCCTCCTCCTCCATCCTGCTGCTGCTGTGCTCCCGGCCTGACGATAGCGAGTGCCCTTGAAGTGCCGGCCATGGTGTATGTATGTATGTATCTCCAATGCAGATGTGACCTATTCCATGGCTGTATAGACGGTGATTTGATGCTCCCTCAGTTGCTCCAGTCCATGCTTGCTGTTATCTATATCTATATCTATATTGTATGTATCGAATGCAGTTGTCATGAGCTCAAGAAGCCATAGAGAGGTCGACCTCCATCTTGACCTCGCATCAACTGGATCATCAATATATAACCATATATTCAATCAACATGGACATCGACACAGCAGGACAATCATCATCATCATCCTCATCAACATCACCAACTCAGTTTCTAGACTCGCTACTCCCCCAGCTGCCTACATCCCTCCATGAGCAAGTCCACCAGCTCGACATTCAAGCACAACGCAAGCTATGGCATCAGCTCACAAATACCCTGCAAGCATTCCTGAGCAATCCAGAGTCGAATCCAGTACATATTGAACTGTATGATAAGTTCGTAAAGGGTCTCGCAGCCAAGCTGGATAAGAGGCGTCTCGTCGAGATTGCGACGACTGTAGCTGGACAGTACGAGGGTGGGTTGACTTCATTCTCAGAATGGCGAACGACGCCTCCACTTCCACTCTTTCAACACCATCATACGCTTCATTCATGAGTCAATACGCTCTCGTCACTCGTTCCTGCCTCTGGGACAGCATGCAATGACGCCGCGTAATCCAGCATGGCAACAAGCTGGCAGGGTATAGGCGATTCGACAGAGGAAAGAGCAGTAGCCTAGTATGACAGCTGTAGCTATCCTGTAGAGTATACAGCTACTGCGTGCATGTCTTCTGGCCTTTGCATAGCGTACACTACTGCAGGTGGTGGCGATCATCCATCAAGACAGAGATATAGTCGAAGCACCCTCTCAAACTGCGATTCCATTCCATCCCTTCTCCCTCCCTCCATATATCCACTACATCTGTCACACAGGCTGATTTCGCTTTCATTTACTCATTCCTAGACACCGCGCAAGCTTTAGACTTCCTCCAGGGTCTCCTCAAGCAAGTCGACACTCCAACAACTCGCGAAGCATACCTCCTCTGTCTATGCGAGAGTGCTCACTTCAGTCTCCTACAAGGCGATCTTCCAAGCGTCACTTCCTCCCTCTCCAGAGCCTCCAAAGAGCTAGATCAAAGCGACAATATCCCATCAAATGTCTATTCCTCCTTCTACCGCGTCTCCGGAGATTTAGCAAAGAGCAAAGCAGATTACGTAGGATATTACAAGAACTCCCTCCTCTATCTCGCTTGCCTGGATATTCAGAATCTAGATAAGACACTCAGCAAGGATGAACGTATCGCGAGAAGCAGAGATTTGGGAATCGCTGCACTGCTAGGAGAGACTATCTACAATTTTGGTGAATTGCTTATGCATCCTATTATTGAGGATTTGAAAGACAGCCAATACAAGTGGCTATATGAGCTATTGCTCGCTTTCAACGCTGGAAGTCTCGGCAAGTTCGAGAGCTTGTTGCCTTATGTGCAGCAGGAGGTGCTTGAATGTCGAGCTGGTGGACTTGCTCATGGAGGGATGTAGGCAGCTGGGGGAGTAGCGAGTCTAGAAACTGAGTTGGTGATGTTGATGAG
>Ga0068631_101045_pt1 | contig 10400 bp, 10 predicted proteins | sample InSIn5gowninarea_2_FD_77434 | JGI IMG/M metagenome (GOLD analysis project Ga0068631, IMG submission 77434) | Clean room microbial communities from NASA Spacecraft Assembly Facility at Jet Propulsion Laboratory, Pasadena, California, USA -... ...
ATTCGATCTGCAGTCCCGGCAAGCACGCCTGCTGTAAGAGCCGAACTGCCAACAGCTGTCCCAAGTCAACCTCCAAAACTACAACTACCAAAAGCTCCTGCAGCAGATCTGATGGACTTCTTCGAGTCAATTGAGCAAAACCAGCAACCATTAGCCCAGCAGAGTTATTCACAGGATGTGCAGATGGGACAGAATTATTCACAACCACAAACATACCAACAGCCACAAATCATACCTCAACAAACAGCCTATAATCCATTTATGCAGAATTACATGCAACAACCACAGCAGCAGCAGCAACCCCAAGTGCTTCAACAGAATTTTACGGGCGCTGGCTTCGGCGGATATGGTCCACAACCACAGCAATCACAACCTTATGCTTTTGTGTCAGAGCCTCTAGCTATGTCACAAGGCCAAAACATAGATTTCTCCTTACAGCAACAGCAGCAACAGCAGCAACAGCAACAACAACAACAAGTTCAGTCTCCAGTTCAAACACAATCTCCACAATCTCTTCAACCTCAACCAACAGCAACCAATCCCTTCCGTCAATCAATGATATCCCAAACACAAACCGTACCCGGCACCAGCTCCCCATTCACAAACACCACCACACTCAATAGATCCGCAACAAACCCATTCGCAAAACACAGCACCAATGCCTTCCAACAACAAACTCAATCACAACCCCAAACAATCCTCGAGGACCAACAATCCACCTTCCAACCGCACCTCTTCTCCTCACCACCACCCCAAGAACAGCTCCAATCACAACCACAAGTACAACCACAACCACCATCACAACAATTCCTCCAACAACAACAACCACACTCCCTGACCCCCCAGCGAACAGGCACAAACCCATTCTCCTCCAAACCCCTTTCCCAACCACAACACTCACAGTCCCAACCCACACCCACCATCCAACCACTCCCCGTAAACGTAACAGGCAGCACAAACCCGTTCCGCCAAAGCCAGTTCGTAAACCAACAGACGGGACAAGGGTGGCAGCATTCGAATCAAGGCACATTTGGGGGCTTCGATGTTAATGGGGTGCAGACTGTCGGGGTGTTTCCGAGGCCGGGAGTGCAGGGGACGCAGATTTGACTCTGATTTTTGGTTGTGTTGAGATGGTGGAAGGAAGAAACTTGGGCTGGGGCGGGTGTGGAGTGGAGGTGGTGGTGGGAATAATGCATAGAATTTTGTGATTAGGTTTTATTGTGGTATGGATGTGTTGCGTATGTCTGATAGGATATTGTTTAGCCGTGGCTACCTAGATATAATCTCTTCCTTTTGAGGAACTCGGGAAAGGAACATGTGCTATCTCCTCATCCGTGTCTTGAGTACACGCTGTTTCCTGAATTGCACCTACCCCATCAGTACAACAAGCTCGCTTATGACACTATCGAGCAACTCCTCCTAACATTTCGCGCTTCCAATGCCCTGACCAACAGACCATCACAATACGTGACGCCTACACAGGCTGACACTTGTTGCAACACATCTGCTGGCAGAACCTGAGCTCTTCAAATTCTTATACGCTTTATGTTGGGTCTGTTGATCTGATGTACTGGTTGTGCCCTTCCAAAGCCTCACTGACTCGGTAGTGGATTGAATGGTCAAAGATAGAAGGATTTCCTACGGCGGGTGATGTAAAGGGCGGTGCTGAGAACGTGGTTCGGTAGGGTAAGAGCCATTTGTGGTTTTGTGGGGCGGGTGAGTACATCGGTTTTGGTTCAGACTTGCCTGGCGTTACAGACGGATATTTGGTGATCAAGCCAGAGTCTTTAATTCTGTTCATAACATGCCTTTGCTGCATCGCTCGTAGACGTGTTTGTCATGTGCGCCGCAATGCTCGTCATGGTCGATCACGAAATCACGTCCCATCGACTCTTGCACCATGAATCATTTGAGTAAGCGTACCAGAAAATTATGAAATGCAATGCTCCGAACAGTAACACCCTCCATATTGGATGCGGCAAGGACGCTACCTCAGCAGTTGCAAGCGCGAAGGTCGAATAGAAAATGGTAGTGTTGATGCCTTGGGACAGACACGGTTGAACGACGGAGAGGACCTTGGTTGCGAAGAGAGCTATTTGCATTGGGAATGGAAATTGCCAAGACAGTACGTTCGGTGAGGTCGGTGGTGATGTTGGTTGCGGTGGTGGGAGAAGTAGTTGTTGCGGTTTCCTCTCTGGGCTTGGAGAAATGGTCTTTTGTGATAATCGTGGTGATAGTGGAGGTGAAGCATGCGTGTTTCGCAATGCTAATCCAACCGGTTTAGCCAGACCGTTGGAAGACGACCTTCGCATCGTGAGCGCAGTGGAAGTGGGAGTAGGTTTCTCTGGCTCATCAGAGCTGAGTATTGCACTTTCATAGTCGCTGTTTCTCCTGCTCATCGATGGACTTCTTGGCATTCGCTTTCGTATCAGTGGAGAGGGAGACATCGCATCCATGTCACGAGGAGATTTGTTGACGGGCCCGGTAGCTGGTGAGTCAACTTTTACTATACGCCTAGCAGGAGTAATTTCCTCGGGACCCGACGAGTCTCGTCTTTTGAATTCTGGAATGGCATCGAGACCACCAAACTTAATTCCTTTGAGAACATCTTCCGAGGATGGCCGCGCCTCTGGTTGGATTGAGAGAAGCTGTTTGAGGAAAGAGTATAGTTTCCCAGGTAAATCAGGCCGTTTGTGTCTTCGACTGTCAAAGCCCGGCCATGATATAATTTCTTCCCGAAGGTCGTTGAGGTTTTCGAGTTCTTCATGTAGGATGTTGGCGGTGTAGTAAGGGAGATCGGCGAAACAGAGAAAGTGTAGAATCATACCAAGCGAGAATATGTCGGATTTGAATGTGAAATTGCCAAGGGGACCACCCGGTGAAACTGGCTTGAGTATTTCGGGTGCACAATACGATATCGTGCCAGTGGCACCTGTAGACTTTCTTATGGTGTTTTCGTACTGGACTTCCCCAAAATCGCTAACTAGAACTCTCGCTTCGCCGTTGATGGTGTGCAACAGACAATTGCTTGGCTTAAGATCTCTGTGTATGAAACCGTTGAGATGAAGGAAGCGGAGGCCCTCCGTAACGTCACGAAAGAACGAATAAATATCGTCGAATGACAATCTTCGAGGCTCGTTCATTGCTTGACGTGGCATCTCTGTCTCGCCTCTCGATCTTCGTCGAATACGTTCTTTCAACTGTTGTGTTGTTGTCTGTACTTGAGCTGGGGCTAAGACGTAGCTTTGCAAGTCACCGCCATTACAGTACTGCTGCAGTATGAATGCACAAGGCACACCAGGCCCGAAATTATTGATTTGATAGTCTTGTAACCAGACATGGCGATATGAGACGAGGTTTTGATGAGATAAGCTTTGTAGAGCTTGTACCTCGACCAAGACCTTCTCAAGCCATGCATGATCATTACCAACTGGTACTCTTTTGCAAGCAAAACTGCCAAGAGTCACATTGTCGAGAACATGCTTGACAAGGAGAACAACGCCACGTCCGCCACGGCCGAGCTCTTTCTCTATGACGAAGAACTTCTCAAAATACTCGGGCGCAAAGGCAGCCTCAGAGATTTTAGTTGCGGCAGGTGGAGCTGGTGTGCTTCCCACAAACTCGGCGTCTGGTGGAGGTGGTGCAGGTCTCAAACGTTCATATTCTGCAAGCCGTGCTCGTTCCCGTACAGGTTGAACAAGTTGTCGTCGAGGAGATGGAGGTGCCGATGTTTGATTTGAACCTGGCAAGCTGCTGGCTAACAAACGGAAGTACTCAGCATTGATGAACGACGGCTGTTCTCGTTCTTCTGTGAAGCTGTCATCAACAGCCGACGACGATGAGCGATGATAAGGTCGACCACAATGTGGACAACTAGCTTCGGATGTCGGTCTTGCATCAATACCACGACTTTGGTTACGTTGGGTAATTAGCTGTCTTGAATGTGGATCGAAAACAACAACTGAATCAGCATGTCGACTTTGAAGATTAGTGACCTCGAAGCATGAATCATATGGTCGACTTACAGCACGACTTCTCGATTCGAGTCGTAGGGGACGATGGAAAGATGGTCATTACCGTTAGCATTTGTCTCGGCCATTATGCGTTAACAAGTAATGAACTGCCCATCTGCTCAACCCTTTGTGTTGGAGGGTGCATAGCGCGCACTAGAAACCTCTTTCCAAGGATGACTCAGACGTTGAAGCTGTGATTTAAGGAGTGAATTGAGCGTCACTTGAGTGACAAAGGTCGAAGTAGCATGCAATGATCAACACAGGGTTCGTGGTTGGTGTGTTGGAGTAGGCAAGAATATTTCTTTATTCGTCGTTGTAAAGTATTGTACAAGGGAAGGCAGAAAAGAATAAAATATGCACTCTAGAATCAAATTATTTGCAGCATTGCCAGACTGCCTAGCAACGTTTTGCGCAACTATTGGAATAGATATCTAGGCGGCGCTCCCAGCATCTTCGCTCAAAAAGGTTCAAGTCTGGAATGCGCCCTGATACCATCTGGTCTCATCCGACGCTTTCCACATGCATATAGCCACAGTAGTCGTAGATTTCGATAGAACACACCCTATCGGAAGCACAAGAATATTTGCGTGGCTGGCCCACTTGCCATATAGCCTGAACGTTCCAAAATTACGCTCGGTGTGTACCTTATGTGGCGCTTTTGATCCATCAAGAATAGCGTCGACATGACCACGAAATAGTCGATAGTTCATGCTGTGATGCTCCTTGAAAGGACTGCTGTACAGCTTGCCATACACCATGGGCCCCCAGTTGAGCGCTTTGCCCTCAATCTAATATTCCATGAATAACCCTGTTACCGATTTCCTGGCATGGCCAAGATCTGTTTCGGACTTGGCACACGACCGGTTGATGTACTGAAAGTCCAGGAAAACTGCGGTTAAGATCAGATTGCCATGCAACATCTGAGAAGTATCTTTTGCGTGGCTCCTGCAAGGAGACATAGCCTACCTCGTTACTTTCATAGTCTTCACCACATCTTTCCAGTTAGTAAGTGTTTATCCAATCTTTGCCTGACTGAAATCCATCTCGGGATGCTCCTTCATAAACTTCTTGAGCAAGTCCTGTTTCTGCTGCTCATCACTTGTCGGCTTTCCTTGCCTCTTCATTTCTTGATCGTACATCATTTTTTCTACCATTCCCCTTGTCTCTCCATCCAAATCACTCAATTTGCTGTTTTCTGGAACGATCTTCGAGACATCAATGGCCGGAGCTGTAGTAATGATATGGGGCCACCAATTGCTGCCAGCAGACTTAGCCAGAGTCAAAACGATATCTTTACCACCGGAAGCCGTAGTTGAAAGGACCCAGGTACTATCGTCGACAGAGACTGGATGAGGTGTGTCGCCCTAGTTCATGTCAGCGATTTTACACACCTCAGCATTGGGGTGAGCATACATCAATTGTTGGCTCTTGTCCTTTGACCTGAACCTTCAGGTGTGTTTTCTTAATGTCGACGATTAAGTCTCTGGACTTGAGATTGCCAGGGATTGGAATATTGATCTCAGCTTCATTCAGCGTTTGACTCCACTTGTATGGGAGTTTTGCTTGTTCTTCCTGTTCCCTTTTGCGGTCCTCGACATCCTTTCGTTCACGTTCCGATGGGGTAGGAGATTTTGATCTTGAATCCGACATTGTGTTGAAGTATGGATGACGGCGACAGCGCTGTATATTGCCAAGGGTGGACAGCCAGGTTTCGGGATACCACTTTTAACGTTTGGAAGAAAAGCCGTTGACGCAAAGCCTTGAACACAGATTGTTGATACACTGTGCTGTAAACTGCAGGTCCGCAGGCAGGTGTGACGTGCATCAACAGTAACACAATAAGGAAACTTGTCCCGCACTTGGGGTGATCGACGACGCTTGTGCCTGATTGTCAACCGCCCGAAACTCAGCCAAATTCAAGCTGAAGGAAGCCAAAGGGAGCCACTGACGAAGCTGCATCGTGCCCCGCAAGACCCTTACTGCACACCACCCATGTGAAACGTGTTTGTACAAGTACGTGGTCTGTGTGCAGGCTCGAAGTGTCAGCGACGCAGTCTGCCTTGTTTTCTGCTTCTGATCTCCAAGCCAACGTCGAAGCGTCATATAAATACACCATCACAGTAGTGCCAGCAGTTTGAACGAGCCAACCTTGACAACACTATAGAATTGAGATTGAAACACTATGTCTGCTATTGACGAGAGCACTCCAGACCTCAAGGTTGACGAATCACCAATCTCAACTGCTGAACGACGTGACTCGCTTGAGAAGCACCTTCAGCACCGACCAGAAGTCCAGGATTTGAAGAATAGAAATATATTGCTTGACACAAATGCCGCTCCGTAAGGTTAGCAGCAATTGTGTAAGTCTCGGCTAACATATGCAGCTCACTACAAGCCAAACAGCTGGAACTTGAGCGCCAGCTAGCCACGGACAATTTGAGAAAAGGGCTCGAACAACGTCCCGAGCGTGAAGATCTTATTAATCGTATTGGAAGCCTCCATCATGTTTCTTTCCCTTTCTAACGTCAACCAGGCAACATCCTCCCCGAGTCTGATGCCGCCCCATCTCTTCAAGCCAGCCAAAGAGCCCTTGATAAGTCGATGCGTTCCGATGCACTTGAACAGAAGCTCCAGCGACGACCTACTGTTGACGAGCTGGTCAAGGAGGGTATCCTTGAGCCTGGTGAGAAGCCATGAAAAGGTGATAGTGGTTGTCTATTGGCAGCATAATTGGGTTAAGCCAGATCTAATTCTGTGATTGAACATGGACAGCTCCGTGTTTCCAACGATCAGTACGATTCAACCTCATCAGCCTGTCGTGGACCTGCATCCAGATCGGGCTTCCATCCTGGTGGCCTCTCTTTCCCTCGCACAGTCATGGAATATACACTGGCTTCTACCTTCTCAACCGAGGCCCTCGTTACTTTCAATTTGTTTTCGAAATCCTTTGACAAACCATAACTTCCAGCCACATTCATAAGCTCGAGTTGTGTGCGCATTATCTGCATGTCAGTAAGCACGGATGAGCCGCCATCTTTCCCAGGCAATCGTCCATTGGTTGCCATGTACGTGATTGCTATCTTCATAAGCTCGCCAGTCATGTCGAACAGTCCCAAAGCGTAGTCCTCGTATGTAAGCATTACTCCTGCTGGTATCGTGCTTGCAGCTTGAGAATGTGTCATGATTGATTGTGTTTGGAGGTAATGCTCAAACAGCACAGCTTCCATCCATTCCTGGATACCACCCGATATCTGTCGCTGATATCGGTAAGCGTTTATACCTTGCAAGTCGGACGCGACACTTTGGAACGTGTCATGGATCTGTTGCTTGAGCTTGGCGACATCCCCAAGGACTCTCTTGTCGCTCAACGGCTTGCCAATATCCCTGGTTCTGCGAGACATGAGCACACGACAAGCCCTTATAGCACAGTATAAACCTACCTTTGCAACGCGAAAATGCTGTTTGGAGTGAGTAACAAGGCTTTTCATGTGTCACTTAAAACTCACACTTTCTTGCTGTAAGCCGTGATATCTTTTGAAGCCTTCATGACTCTTTCTCGGCGATCATGATGTTCGTCAAGCTCTTCCCGGAACTTCTCGAACATGGGGATGAAAGCAGAGGACTCGTTAGACGCATCCTTGTCACTCATTTCGTAATGTGGGCGTTTGATGCCAGCCATTTGCTTCGTCTTGCACGATTGAGCAAGGACTTTCGTCAAGAGCTGGAACGTCATCAGAAATCTGACTGGCAGATCGTGGAAGAGCACGCTAGAGTTTAGGCTTCGCGGGAGCTACTGCAGCCCAGAAGACGGCATGCCGTCGTGCTGGCACACACGCCCCTTCACTAAAGAATGTTCGTTGCAAGTATTTCCTTTACAGTTCACCTGCGGCATCTTCCTACACCGGCCTACCGCCAATGACTTCCCTGCAACGATGGGCCTCCTCACTCGAGTATTCGAGTCACCCTTCATCGTCTTCACTGCCGCCATTCTCCTCCGTGTCTGTTTCCTCTTCTACGGCATCTATCAGGACGCACGTTCTGCTTTCAAGTATACAGACATAGATTACTATGTCTTCACTGATGCGGCCCGAGCTGTCTCAAGAGGCGCCTCACCATATACACGAGCGACTTACCGCTATACACCACTCCTAGCATGGATTCTGATACCCACCTCATGGTCAGGCAAGGATGACCTCTGGTTTCATTCGGGAAAAGCACTGTTTGCAGCCTCAGATATAGTAGCAGGATACCTCATCTACAAGCTCCTCCAAAGGCAAGGTTTATTACGCAGCAGAGCCTTACGTTATGCCAGTGTTTGGCTTCTCAACCCGATGGTCGCGAATATCAGTACGAGAGGAAGTAGTGAAGGCCTGCTATGTGCTCTGATCATAGCGACACTGTACTTATTCGAGACTCATCAAATCGTCCTTGCTGGTTCTCTCCTCGGTCTAGCAGTTCATTTCAAGATCTACCCATTTATCTATGGCGTTAGCATGTTCTGGGCGCTCAAGACAAATCCGCGTGGTACCTCGAATTTTGCCGATCTCAGATCTGTGAAGACCATACTCAACAGACCACGAATCGAGCTCCTTGTCTCATCTTTGTCAACATTCATGGCATTGAATTTGTTGATGTACAACTACTACGGCAAGTCGTTCATACAACATACTTTCCTCTACCATTTCACACGCACGGATCATCGTCACAACTTCAGTGTTTACAATACGCTGCTGTACTCCTCATCAGCACAACCTCAAGTGTTCAATGGTGTCTCTCATGAGTTTCTGGGATTGACAGCTGAACGCCTTGCGTTCGTTCCGCAACTGTTCCTTTCTTGCGTGCTACTACCCCTGCTCCCATCAACCCACTATAGTCTGCCGACAACACTTCTAGCCCAAACACTTGCTTTCGTAACCTTCAACAAGGTCTGCACATCACAATACTTTCTCTGGTACCTTGTCTTCCTACCTCTTTACCTACCTTACTCCAGCCGGCTACGCTCCCTATCCTTTTACGACACAGGGTCGACAGCCTCGATTCGATGGGTCATGGGTCAAGCGATATGGCTTGCGGAGGGTTATAGACTTGAGTTCCACGGAACGAGCACTTTCGTTCCTGGATTGTATGGAGCGAGTATACTTTTCTTCGCTGTGAACTGTTGGCTGCTTGGTATTGTGGTTGAGGATGGCGGAATACTGGTGAGAAAGGCAGTGGACTCTCGTCAGGAAAGGAGTGGTGAGAAGCAAACTGCAGGCAGCGTACTAACAACAGATATGGCACAGCAGAAGCATCGAGGTCCGACGTGACTGGTGATGGATATGGTATGGATGTGTGACTCAAACTCCGCATGCCCACATTACAGGCTATAAATTCTCTGTGACTTCAGGTTCTTTGACAGGTGGCTCCCTATATGCACTTTGACGACCGAAAAACTGCATCTCGTCTCTAATTTGGAAATGCCAGTAACCGGCACACATTCAACACAGCTATTAGACTGTTGGTACGATGAGTGAAAAGCGGCGACGACAGCGAAGGTGGACTGAAAGTCTTTGCCATGATCCTTGGGCGCTATGTTGCGAACTTGGAGTACGACTGTTGATGAGAATTTGGTGTTTTCTTGGTGGTGCTGGCAAGCTTTCCACTGCTGGCTTGATGCTCGAGGTGCTAAACTCGTATTCGATGCAGCGCCAATCTATCTAGGCTCGAGATGGACCAGCCAGCCACCAATCACAAAATGGCCGCCGCGACTTAAGTACCACCATGTTTGACATGTTTAAGGCTGAAACCCCAACCTCTTCCACCCTCTTGGAATCATTACAGCTCAACAAAGTTCCTGATATTGTGAACCCGTAATCATCGCGCTCAGGTTTACTTGCTTCCCTACCACTCAACCATGGATCCAGTCTCGATTGCCGCAGGAAGCGCATCTCTTGCCGCCAGCGCTATAACGCTAGGGCGAAACATCACGTCCTTCATTTCAGATGTTCGAAATGCCCGGAAGGACATGGATGCAATAATGAGGGAATTGATGTCTTTACGACTCTGCATCGTTGCTATTGGCGACGACGACGAGAATGGCCATATGAGCTTCACTGCCGAAATGCGCGAGCAAATTCGGAAAATCCTGGTCAATATAGAGTTTGTCTTCAATGAGATCAACGCTATTCTTCGCAGACTATCGTCAGGGAGATTGGGTAGGCGAGTACAGTGGACCGTATCTGAAAGGGATACGATGTCTAAGTGGCGATCGTCCCTCGAGGCGAACAAAGCGGCTTTAGATATCGCCTTGACCACGAATACGATATCGATGCTCGCACAACAGTGGACAAGCCTCGACAAGCAAGGGAACGATTTGAAGACAGTCCTCGAACAGACTCATGCGATTTC
>Ga0068631_101050_pt1 | contig 10386 bp, 10 predicted proteins | sample InSIn5gowninarea_2_FD_77434 | JGI IMG/M metagenome (GOLD analysis project Ga0068631, IMG submission 77434) | Clean room microbial communities from NASA Spacecraft Assembly Facility at Jet Propulsion Laboratory, Pasadena, California, USA -... ...
TATTGCACCCACTGGTACTTTATCAATGATTTCGGATGTATCTAATGGTGTTGAACCTGTTTTTGCTCTGGTGTTCGAAAAACGTGTCACTGTTGGTAGGTTCTTTTATACAAACAAGATTTTTGAGAATGTTTTGAAAGAACATGGATTATACACCGATGAAATTTTAATAAAAATTGCAAATAACTATGGATCTGTTCGTGGTATAAATGAAATACCTGAATGGATTCAAAAGCTATTTGTTACGGCTATAGATATTCATTGGACCGATCATATAATGGCTCAAGCTGTATGGCAAAGATGGATTAGTAACGCGATTGCAAAAACAATCAATATGCCTGGAGATGTTACGGTTGAGGATGTAAAGTGTGCATACTTACTTGCCCATGAATTTGGATTAAAAGGGGTGACTATTTATAGGGATGGCTCTAGAAATGAACAAGTTTTGCACATTACTGGTAATGATCGTGAAAAAAGATTCCAAGTTAAACCAAGTGTGTATTTGCATGATTTTATTTTGGCAAACATACATGAACCTTATGTTCTTGACCAGGTAAATCCAATTTTTAAGGATTATGAATCAAGTGATCAATATGCAATAGCAACTAATACGATCGATAACCAACTAGAACCTGATAGTTTTGGATCCGATACTGTGTCAATTAATACTAAACCTGACCAATATACTCTTACCAGAACAGAGAACGAAAAGGAAGCATGCCCAGTTTGTAAAAATTACTTAATTATTACGTAAGGCTGCAACATGTGCATTGAATGTGGATTTAGTAGTTGTGGCTCAGGATAATTTTTTATCCTCGTTGTATACTGAATATTTGTATATTTTAGCAATTATTAATTACATGGTTGTTCATGATTAAAAATAGATTTTTTAATCGCAATATAGTGTCCATTCGTGATTTCAATATAGATGATTTTACTTTTCTCTTTGCTATTACTGACAAAATAAAAACTTTGAAATCTAGAGAGCGTGGGGAAATCGCAAAAGGGTTAATTCTCGGCTACATTTTTTATGAATATAGTACTAGAACTCGGTTAAGTTTCGAATCTGCCATGTCTTCCATTGGTGGCAGATCTTTGGGAATATCTGATGTAGATTCTTCTTCTATTATGAAAGGAGAAAGTTATGCCGATACCATTAAGACCATCTCATTATACTCAGATATCATATTGATACGTCACCCTTCCGATGGTTCGAGTAGATATGCTTGTGAAATATCTGCAAAACCTGTGATAAACGGAGGTAGTGGTAGCGAAGAACATCCTACTCAAGCTATGTTAGACATTTACACCATATTCAAAGAAAAAAAAAGAATAGATGGTCTATCTATTGGAATAATCGGAGATCTAAAGTATGGCCGTACGGTATATTCCTTAATCTATGCCCTATCTAATTATAAAGTTGAAATACATCTTGTTTCTCCATCTATACTAAAAGTTCGAAGCGAATCGATATACGATATCTCAACTAAGGTAAAAATGTACCATCATATTGAATTATCTGATGACTTGTTAGAAAAATTAGATGTGATATATGTAACACGTATTCAAAGAGAACGATTTCCGGACCTTCAGGAATATAAAAAAATTCAAGGATTGTATACTATTGATGAAAATATCTTGAAGAAGTCAAAACCTGATGTTTCTATTTTACATCCGTTACCCAGAGTTGATGAAATATCTCCATCTATCGATAATACTGTAAATGCTCTTTATTTTAAGCAAGCTGCTTACGGAAAAGAGTTAAGGGCAGCTTTATTGTCCGCATTACTGCATGAAGAACCTTTCTGATCTAAAAAAGTTGTTTCCAATTATTAATTTAATTTAGTATGTTGATACTTTTTTTAAAGAATCAATTTCAAACAATAATGTGGGAAATCTTCTACATGTAATCAAACCAGAGGCTTCATCTAACGAATTTAATGACACACAACTTCTAATGTTCCTTTTATGATAACCATTAATATGTTTCATACGTGTGGTGAACTCTAACTCTCACATTTTATGAAATCAAACTTTCATTAATCTTTAATAATTAGTCTAAAAATTTACCAACCGATAAATTTTTAAGAAAATATTTCCCTGATCAGTGGGGAAATCTTGTGTATAGTTTCTTACTGAGTGATCTTTTTTAAAAACACTCTTGTATCTATCTTGGAAAATTCTTGTAAATCAATATTTGCACCAACTTTCATCATGTTTCTTAAATATTTTCCGGTTTCTTCTAATTCCCACCAATTTTCCCAGTATAATTCTTCAATTTTTTTCTAACTCTGCAGCTCTTACAGCAGCCAATAAATAACTTGGTACGCACATTATCGATTCTGGCATTATATGACGAAGCATCCAGTACTGTCCTGGCATTTCTATATTTGTATATTTTTCATCATCTTATGTTTCCTCGTTTTGAATTATGTGAGCGTTTTCTAGTATGCTCCTTATGTTTTCTATTTTCATGAATTAATTGTGAAAATTAGGTTAAAGTAACCTTATTTATATTTGCATTCTTGGTCCATTCATGGATTTCAAAATATGTTTCCAGGATGACCTATGCTGCAATGAATGGTACCTGATCCAAATAACTAATTCCATATAATGGACCCCGATTGTATATCCATAAATACATTTTAACTTATATATAATAAATGAATTCAAATGCAAACTCAATATGAACAGTCAAGCGGTAAAGGTATGATTCTAATATCTACCTTCCCTGATGAGCAATCTTTAATCAATTTATCTAAAACACTTGTGGTGGAGAAGAAATTATGTGCATGCGTAAATTATACGCGAATAAATTCTTTGTATATTTGGGAATCTGAATTAAAACAAGAAGAAGAAATTATCGCTTTTTTTAAGACTACCTCGAGCTGTATCCAAACATTGAAATCTGAAATTCTAGTCCATCATCCATATAAAGTACCTGAAATTGTCATTATTGAGATGGATGATGTTTCATCGGAATATCTTTCATGGATTATTAATAATACCCGCAAAGGTAATACTAATCGCTAATTTGGATTGATACAAATGCTATTGAATTTTCTACGTTTCAGGATTCAAAATCTAATGTATAGATTATTATTTTGTGGACAAAAATAATTCATATTGAAAGTCCTTTTTGAATTGGCTCATACTCATTGTGTTCCATGGTCCCAAATCAAACTTCAATTTATTCGATATCGCAATAATGCAATTATTCCACCTAGTGATGACACCCTTAATCCAATATCAGTAGTTGAATCAGTTGCGTAAATTTTTACATTTTTGTATTCCATATCATTTAATAAATTTATGAACTCGTCTTCTTTTATATCTGAAAAAACCCTATCTGAATAAACCAGCGAATCAATGGCATTTAATGAATTAGCGTATTTTGTCTCTATTATTCCTATTGCATATTTTTTTTCTCCGATGTTTATTTGTTGCATCACTTTATCTAGGATTGTAGAAACCATGGCAATTTTGCTACTGGACATAAGATCCTTCATTGCTTCTGATCTTAAAAATACATAAATCCCGTCTTCACCAGCAGTTTCAATACCATCCGCTATTACAAAATCTTTGTCTTGATAGGCTTCGTTTTTTTTCCCTTAGAAAGTTAAGGAATCTTCTCTTTGTCTCTCCAGGACCAAATATTACTATTTTGATTCCTTGTTCTTCCAAATAAATCTCTAAGGCAGTTCTTATGTTCTCAAAATAGATCTTACTACTTGACTCATTTCTCTGATCAGTAACGTATCTTTTACCACTCTTTCCGGAATATATGTTAGGAGTTAATTTCAAATTTGTTCCAGTTAATTTTGCGATAGCTGTCTCTTGTGAGTCCATTGAGATAAATAAATACTTAAATTCAAGAGCCGATTTCGATAGTATTTTCATGTAATTTTCATTCCATTTTGATTTTTCTAAGATGATTGTATCATTGATTTTTACGTTAATAGAATGATGTAATCCCTTAGGTATGTTTTCATTGTTTGAAGTAATTATTACTCCTGATATTTTCAATCTGTCTATTGCATCATCAAAACTAATTTTTTCTATTCTTAAAATTATCCTGATTTTGATTCTTTCTCCTCTATCTGGTCTTGCGTATTCATTGTCCTGTTTAACTACCCTAGTAGTATCGGCAATAATTTTGTCTCCTATATCTATTATCCTTCTTAGACTAAAAAGATCATCTGGTTCTTCTAAGGTTAGGACTATTTTGTTTTCTGAATCCTTTACTTTGGTGAATTTCATTTTTTCTTTATATCCCATTTAACCAATTCTTCATCTTGTTTTTGAGACTTCATATAGTGTTCACACCAATGTTTGGTTAAAACTCCTGAAGCCATCAAATTAGCTAATGCGCTAAGCGATGCTTCGCCTATAACTTTTCCATTCTTATTCTTTAATTGTCTCCATTTTAAAATGGTATTTCCAGTTTTCGATGAATAGATTATTCCAAATATTTCTGTTGCGTATACAAATGTAATTTCTCTTAATTTTTTTACTATGAGTTTATCTACTGCTTCAATATAAATATCTCCTGGTTCAGTATCTCTTTCAGGAAACATGTCTGGATCCCTATGATGATTACTAGAAATGAATGATTTACAAGTGCTGAAAATTATAAATTTTCTAAAACATGTCGTTTCTATGTGAACCACCTTTTCTACACCATGTGTTATCAATGCAATGAATATATGTATTTGAAATCTAAATCTAAATTCAAATTTTTGCAAACAAGCACAAAATAGATAGGACAAACTCTTTACTCAAGATCTACTTCATCTACTCAGTAGGGCTTTTCATATCATTGTTTGTCCTTACATTTTTTAAACTATCCTGTTATAAGGCTTTAGCTGTTCAACCTATTTCTTTGCATCTTGCCACAAATATTGGAAATAATCTTTAGCAAAACTAGCCAATCCCGTATGCTCTGCCCAAATGGCTATAGTGTCATAACTGGATGTTGTTGTTGTATCGTTTTTTCCTTCTCCCAGTAGGATTAATACATGTCTGGAATCTCCTATGACTCCCCCGCCAAACATGTCATTCTTGAGCCTTACTTCAGATACTCTAGACATAGCTTTAACGGTATCACTATTAGTTTCATCAGATGCTAGAATAGTAATTTTTACTCCCTTTTCGAAGAGTTCTCGAAGCACTGGTTGTATCGATTTTACCACATTCTCTGGAATTTTGGGGATGGCTATTAAAAGTTCTTCCTTTGTTGATTGAATTATTTCGGTAACTTTTATTGCTATGTTGTACAATCCACTTACCACCCAGATATCTGGTTTTTCTTTCAATCCAGTTTTTTCATAGATCGGCATTAATTCATTGATAATGACGTTTTTATTACTCCTCAAATTGTTCTCCATTTCCATCATCATGGCTTCCACAGCGTTTGATGGCGATTTAGGAAAAAAATTCTGTGGTCTTTGATTATCCGAATATATCCATCCTCTTACATAAAGACTATTTAGGACATCATAGATTTTTGAGTATGGTACTCCTGATTTCTTGCTGATTTCTGATGCCGTATTTGAACTGGTAAACAACAACGAAGTATATACTCGAATTTCGTAATTTGTTAATCCAAGGCTTTCCATAGATTTCTTGGCCTTGTCGCTAATTTCCATAGTTTTATGTGACTAGTTGAAACTTGGATATTAAATCTTTCATCTATATCCTACTTTACTAACTAAACACCGTAGGATTTGTCAGATCATGTTTATAAAGTTAATCAAGCGCAGTACTAAAGGTCAACATTATGGATCTAATACAAATTTCTAATTTAACTAGTAAAACTATTGGTTCTAAACGCACCATTAGGTATACTCAAAGCATATGCCCAGATTGCAATATGATTCTAGACGCTGAGGTCTTTGAAAGAGAGGGCAAAGTTTTTATGACAAAAACTTGTCCTAGCCATGGTGAGTGTGAGGAATTATACTTTGGTTCATATGAAATGTATAAAAAATTTAGTACCTATTGGATGGATGGAAAAGGTGCACAATCTCCTAATGTAATGGTTGACAAATGTGCCTGTCCTACTAATTGTGGGTTATGTACTAACCATCTTTCACATTCTGGCTTAGCTAATATGATAGTAACTAACAGGTGTGATCTTACCTGCTGGTATTGCTTCTTTTATGTTAAAAAGGGATTAGAGGGAGCATATCTGTATGAACCTTCACATGAACAAGTCCGAGCAATGATGAAAACTTTAAAGGCTGAGAGGCCTATAGCTGGCAATTCTATTCAAATTACTGGTGGTGAACCAATGTTAAGAGACGACATTACAGAACTAATCAAAATAATGAAGGAAGAAGGTGTGGATCATGTACAACTCAACACTAATGGCATCAAACTGGCACTTTCACCAGAAACAATGAGACAAGTAAGAATGTCTGGCGTTAGTAATCTCTATTTGTCATTTGATGGCGTAACAGCTAGAACAAATCCTAAAAACCACTGGGAAGTCCCATATACACTAGAATCTGCAAGAAAGTGTGGTATGACTGTTGTTTTTGTTCCAACTGTTATAAAATCTATTAATGATCATGAGTTAGGTGGCATAATACGATTTGCTCAAAAAAATATGGATGTAGTTCATGCTGTAAATTTCCAACCTGTTTCATTAACTGGCAGAATGAGTAAAAAAGAACGAGAAAAGTATAGAATTACCATACCTGATTGCATTGAACGAATTGAAGAACAAACTAACGGTGAAATATCAAAAGATGGCTGGTTTCCGGTTCCATCATGTATGCCTTTAACAAATGTGATAGAGGCATTTAGCAAGAAACCAAAGTATGAATTATCTATCCACTTTGCATGCGGTGCTGGAACATACGTTTTTGAAGATGTTCAAACAAAGAAGCTAACACCTTTAACATCCTTTGTTGACATAAAAGGTCTTTTGGAGTATTTCGAAGAAAAAACTGAAGAGATTAAATCAGGATCGAATAGGTATTGGACTATGTTGGAAGTAATACGAAAACTTAATCAGTTTGTGGATCGCAGTAAACAACCATACGGACTTGATTTAGGACGCATGTTTTCGAGTATTCTTCTTAAACAGAACTTTGATTCTGTAGGTTCATGGCATGTACGATCATTATTCTTAGGGATGATGCATTTCCAAGATAAGTATAATGAGGATCTAGAAAGATTACAGAGATGTGACATTCACTATTTGACTCCCGATTTGCGTATAGTACCATTCTGCGCATTTAATGTGATACCTGAATGGTACCGAGATAGAATACAGAAGAAATACAGTATACCAGTTGAAGATTGGGAAAAAGAGCATGGACAGACATTAGAAGCCGGGTTGTATCGTGGTATTATGAGAAAGGGCAAACCAGAAGCTCAAATGGGATGTGCGATGTCTGAGATGCATAAAGCAGCTGCAGAAGCAGAATCAAATGAGGAACATAGGGGAGTTGAGCTCCGAAATGGAATGGCAGGTGCATAAAAGCCAATCTTCCTTTGAAAAGTTAATTCTTTATATTAAATAGTTTTTTACATTTTTTGTAACTTCAATTTTGTAACTTTATATTGATTCTTATAGATGTTTTTGTAGATAATTTTAAATAGCTTGAAAGTATAGTAATATATGTAAAATGCCGTCATCATCAATTAATGCAATCACTCGTATGAGTGCAACCTTAAAGGATCTTTTTATTTATATCTATGATTTGTCACCTCTGGATATGGATTTATTGCTTACCTTAATAGCACATAATAATAAACAAATGACTTTAGAAGATTTGTCTAAAGCTGTGAATCGTGACAAGAGTACGGTATTTAGATCATTACAAAAATTAACCGGATTGGGGATATGCGTAAAAGAAAGTAGAACTTTGAAAGAAGGGGGACATTTCCATGTATATTCTGCCATCTCTAGGGAAATATTTAAACTAGAAACGGAAAAACGTGTGAAGGAATTAGAACAGAGTTTAAGAAGAATATTGAAGAAGTTTGAAGATGATCTAGAAGTAATGTTGGATGATGTTTTTGACACAAAAAAGAAAATAATAAAGTAGACAAAAATAACCTAAAAATACATGGATTTCAACTTAGATAAGGTATTTGAAGGCTTTGATCAACACCAAGTTGATATTTTTTTAAATTCTTATTATTCATTTCTATTTTTAAAAAAGAATTCATTCTATGATTTTTTGATAGCGAAAAATGATGCAAATTCACCTGTAATACGACTGTTGATTTCATGTAAGGATAGGGATCAATACGATTCAATAGTGGATTTTTTCAAACCTTTTAAGAATGTACAAGTAAAACATGTCTTAGCATCAGTTGAACCCACGAAACACATGATTACAATTATTATTAACCAAAGTCAGGTTTCTTTTTTTAAAATAGATTACAATACTGATAAGCGAATGTTTACCAGTGAATTATCTGATTCGCTTACTGGTAATATTGTTACTTTTTTCGACACCCTTTTTGTTAATATCTGGAGCACAATTGATACAAATACCGTCCTAGAAAAACGTAATATTTTTCAGCAGGATTTTGTCGATATTGCTTCTCATCAATTAAGGAATCCTATATTACCTATTATAGGATTTTCTAAGACATTAAAATCAAAAATTGAAGATCCTGATATGTTGGATTATCTGAATATTATCATAAAGAATGCTGAAAAATTGAAAAATATTGCAAACGATATTTTGGATATTTCTAAAATTGAAGCAAATCCTCTGAAATTAGATTTTGAAATTTTTGATCTATGCGAACTTCTGGAGATTATTGCTCGAGATTATAATCAATTTTCAAACAAAGATTCTTCGGGCATTAGGATACTTTTTCAAGGACGTCCTAATATGTTTATAGAAGCTGATAAAGAATACATTAAACAAGCATTTGAAAACATTCTAAATAATTCTTATTTTTTTACAAAAAAGAATGAAGGGAACAAGATTATTATCAGTGTCTTTGAAAATGATGATGATTTCTATGCGAATGTATTAATAGAAGATGAAGGACCTGGCATTCCAGATGTTGATCCAGAAAGAATCTTTACTAAATTCTATCCCAATTCTGGAGGGGCGGGACTTGGATTGTTCATTTCAAAAAAGATTGTGGAAATACATGGCGGAACTGTTGTTGTTGGAAATAGAATAGATGACATTGGAACAAAATTTCTTATTAAAATCCCATTGAAAGGTGCAAATGTGCATAGTCGGCCTGACGACAATAAATCTACCGATGGTCATAAACTCTTAATTATTGACGATTTTTCAGAAAATTTGGAAACGGTCAAAGAATCAATTGTAAGTTTGGGATACGACATTGATTATTTTGAAGATCCTTATGATGCGATAGAAAGATTTGTTCCCGGAAAATATTCATTGGTTTTCTTAGGTATTAATGTAAAAGGGCTGGACGGTTTTGACTTGTATGATGATCTAAAAAAAAGAGACAAGAAAATTAAGGGATATTTCATGTCCTCTAGTAAAATAAACAAAGAAGCTATGGAATTTTTGAATAATAATATGATGTATGATCACTTTATTTATAAACCGCTTTCTCTCAACGCATTTGTAAAAATTCTACGAAATGAACAAGTGAATTAAAATATTAACCGCTTTATAGTAAAATTTTATTATTCGTTTGCTTTAACTGGGTTAGCATGAATGTTCTAATCATTGAGGATGACGATGATATTTGTCAATTGTATTCTATATGGTTAGAAGAAAATCGACATGATTACATTATTGCAAAAAACTATGAAGATGGGATATCCGAATACGAAAAGTCGATTCAACAAAATGACGAGGATTATGAATCGGACAATAATAAATTCGATTTAGTTGTCCTGGATTACGATTTACCATCAAAAGATATATCTTCCAATCAAAATGGCTTACACATAGCAAAAGAAATCTTGGAATTAAAAGGCGATCAACGAATAATGTTCGCATCCGCTTGGCCCAAAAAAGCGTTCGTCGAATACGTTTCTACTCTAAAAAGTGTACCTTTATCCCATCATCTGCAGAAATTATATCAATTGCTCTGGCCAGTTCGAATATTATATCAAGATTTATCGCATTCAAAGCTTCAGGTCTATTTATCCTCAATATTGCAATTTCATTAAGTAAATCTATTTGAACATATTTCATGGAAGACATAAACAAACTTCAATGGTTCTTTAAAATAAATCTTATTGAATTTCATTCAATAAAATCTATATCATTATTTTTATCACTTTTATCATTATCTTTTTGCAAAAATTCTCTTCTCGCATTGTTCATGAGTTTAAACAAAGATTCTAGCGATTTTATGTCAACATCAGGACTATTAGGATTCTTCATCTCTCGAAGTTGTTTAGTAAATTTTTTGGCAATA
>Ga0068631_101053_pt1 | contig 10375 bp, 9 predicted proteins | sample InSIn5gowninarea_2_FD_77434 | JGI IMG/M metagenome (GOLD analysis project Ga0068631, IMG submission 77434) | Clean room microbial communities from NASA Spacecraft Assembly Facility at Jet Propulsion Laboratory, Pasadena, California, USA -... ...
AGAGAGAGAGAGAGGAGGAGAGAAACAGGACCCACCCTTTGCTGACTTGAACATCGTTAAGCCTGCTCTGCCAGTCTGTGAGTGATATGCTGATAGCCCTGTTGCTGCTGCTGCCTCCGGGCGTATCTGAGGGCGAGGCCTACATGATTGATTGCGAGTTGAGCGGAGGAGAGAGCAAGGCACGACCAGGTGGGCGAAACGAGGTCAGCCAGAGTTGCATGGCGCAGCTCGGTCTTATCGAATAATCGGAAGAGACACACCATGCTGATGGGAGTCACCATGCAGCTGAGTCAAGGATGGACAGCTTAATGCCTGCTGCTAGTAGTGTCCTGCTGTCATGGGCTGGCTGAGTCGGATGGAGGATGAGATGTCGTTGATCCGGCAAGGTGAGGTGGAGGTGGATGTCGAGGGAGGTTGATCGGGACAAGCAAGGTAAGGCAATGAATGCAGATGATTGCGATGGTTGTGCAAGTTCACACTTATGATACTTGCTCTCCTTGTTGAGAGTGAGCGTGATCCAGCAAGAAGCATCACCGCTGCACCTCTCCTTCACCTCGATTGCCCGATCAGCCACCACAGTCGTGCTGCAACAACGACAATTTCATATTCCTCACAACTGGACATAGGACAATATTATGCTTCGAGCTAGTACAGCAAGAGCACCTCTCTTATGCGCAGAGTGCCTTCAGCATCTCTCTACAATCAGTACATCCGCTAGAGCTTCCTCAAGCAGCGCATTCGGAAGCCGCGTTCAAGATTCGCCCTCATCTGCGCAAGATCATGCTCCTCTAGGATATTCTTCTTCATCGAGATCAGCTTCACAGCAGCGATATAACAACAACAATAACAATGGCCAGTCATCATCGTCTGGCTTTCCGAACTCTGGACGGTATGGTGCGAACATCAATAGCGGGTCTTCTTCATCACCAAAGACAAGAGTCTACTCGGCTGAAAGACCTCCTAAACCGCAACATTTATTGAAAGACTGGAAGACTCTTACACCCATGTCGCCTCAAGCGAAACAGCAGCAAAGACGTGAAGAAGGCAATATCAATAGGAACACTAACTATACATCTTCTCCTAATCAAGCCAATCATAGATTCGCGCCTCGCGATGCTGCCTCCTCGTCTCGTCAGAGTAACAGTATTCGCCACGCTGGACCTCCTTCCCACAACAGCAGGAACCAACAGGATCGCAATGGAAGAAGTTCTTCAGCATCAGATTATGGGAATTTCACTTCTTCGAGGTCTTCCTCGGCTGCTTCCCCTCAAGTGCCTACAGGACACAGAGGTAATCTGAAAGCGCAAGCCCCTAGATTTGACGCCACAGACAAGGATAAACCTAAACAAGTCAACTTTGGTCAAGGTTCAGCACTTGCTGCTTTTGCATTGAAGAATAGCAAGGGAAAAGAGAAAGAACAACAAGCAGTGTTTTCCCCTTCGACCCCTTTGGCTGCTAGACAGCAACCTTCTTCCGTACAAAAGAAACCGCTAAAGCCGCTAGGTAGAAGAAATACAAGAGCTTCTGCTGCCCCGAAGAAGATTGTCGATATTCCAGCGACGGTTTCGGTTAATGCTCTTTCGCAGATACTGAGCATGAAGCTACGTGAGTCCTATGCGTGGCTTGTACAGCTTGTAATGATCTGTCGAGTCAGAACAAGGCTGATCCGGTTGTTTCTCGTGCCGACAGGACGGCTGCAATTCATGATGGAGAAGATGGGAATTAGTGACACGCGTGCCGACAAGCGTAAGCGCTTGATTCCATGATTCTATACTGCCAATCATGCTGATCGTAACGTATCTATCTCGAATGCAGTCTTGTCCAGTGAAGATGCTTCGCTGATAGCTGGCGAACTCGGCTATCAAGCCAACATACTAGAAGGCAATGCTGGATTCGACATATATGCTAGGTCAGTCTAAAGCATATCTCTTCCGGCGCGTCCGCGTGCCGGGTATCCTAAATTAGCAATCAAGCTGACTACCCTGTAACCGTCTGCTCGATTAACGCCTACAGTCCACCTCCAGAAGACCAATCCTCTCTTCCCCTCAGACCTCCTATCGTAACCATCATGGGTCACGTAGATCACGGCAAAACTTCCCTCCTCGACGCGCTGCGTTCCACGAAGGTTGCAGACGGTGAAGCTGGTGGAATCACTCAGCACATCGGTGCCTTCAATGTACCACTCTCTTCTTTGTTAGCGGACTCTAGCGGCCCGACATCCGCTGAAGGAGAAGCTTCTGATGCGCTTTCAGGCAGCATTACTTTCCTCGATACACCAGGACATGCTGCTTTCGCAGCTATGAGATCAAGAGGTGCTTCAGTGACCGATGTGGCCGTGCTCGTTGTCGCAGCAGACGATGGTGTCAAGCCACAAACGGAGGAAGTTATCAATCTAGTCAAGAATGAAGATATTGGATTGGTTGTCGCTATTACAAAATGCGATAAGCCAGGCGTGGACATTTCACGTGTTCAAGATGAGCTTTTTGCACGTGGGTTGGAGGTGGAAGCTCTTGGTGGGGATGTACCCTGTGTTCAGGTGTCCGCTAAGACAGGCGAAGGTTTAGCGGATCTAGTGGAGACTATCAACGCAGTAGCGGAAGTGCGAGATCTGCGCGCTGAAACGGGTGGATTACCGAGTGAAGGACGGGTTATCGAAAGTAGAGTCGATAAAGGCAAAGGAAATGTTACGACTGTCATTGTGACTCGTGGATCACTCAAGCTCGGGTCGACTATCATAGCAGGCAAAGCTTTCGCTCGAGTTCGTCAATTACTCAGCGGTGATGGGCAAATGCTAGAAGAAGCAGGCCCGGGCACTCCAGTCGAAGTGACAGGGTGGAAGGTACTTCCTGAAGCAGGTGATACAGTACTCGAAGCATCAACTGAAGAAGATGCAAAGAATGCGATTGAAACTCGTAAAAGACGCGAGGAGCGAGCTAAGGAAATGGGTGATTTAGAAGCTATCAATGAGAAACGCAGAGTGCTTGCAGAAGCTCATATCTTGAAGAAGAAAATGCAGGATGAAGCTAGGAAAGCGGGTCAGGACAGAGCTGGAATAAATGCCGCTGGACTCGCTGCTTCAGCATCGGGAGATGTCGTAGACGGATCAAAGATTCTCAATCTAATCATTAAAGCCGACTTTAATGGCACCGAAGAAGCTGTCTCCAATGCTCTCGCTGAAATTGGCAACTCGGAAGCCAGAGTGAAAATCGTCGAGACTGGTGTCGGGGACATCACAGACGGTGATCTAGCATTGGCGAAGGCCATTGACGGTGAGCGTTTCTTGGGCATTGGTGTAGCGAAGCACCGCTGATTTACCATTTGTTTGTTCTGCAGGTGTTATTATCGGCTTCAATGTGAAAGCTTCACGTCAGATCCTCTCAACCGCACAGCAACTGCAAATCGCAATCCTCCAGAACAATGTCATCTACCGCCTGATAGAGGATGTGAAACAGCGGGTCATTGATCTATTACCCAAGCTATATGATCAACGCGTTCTAGGCGAAGCTACCATCCAGCAGGTATTCAAATACACCGTAAAAGGTTCTGGGCAAAAGTCAATCGCAGGATGCAGAGTCGTCAACGGTGCGCTCTCGAAGAAAGCCAAAGTCAGAATTATCAGGAATGGAGAGACGATTTTTGATGGCACAATGGCCTCCCTCAAGCATCACAAAGATGAAGTGGACGAGATGCGCAAAGGATCTGACTGCGGCATTATGCTTGAAGGATTCGAAAACTTCCAGGCGGAGGATACCCTGCAGAGTTATGAGGAGACCGAGCGAAAGAGGACGCTCTAGTATGCAAGCAGTTGTGTCGTTACATGCATAGCAAGGCGGTGCAATCCAAGTCACATCTCTGAACAGGATCCTGAACGAGGTCAGATCTACAATCTTCGGACGCTTGCGAGCAGTTCGTCTGGTTCTACATATGAGCTACATTACGTACTAACCGCGTGACTGCCGTTCATAATAACGCTAGTAATACAAGATTACGCCTTCGTTATATATAGCAGAGTCGCCGGTATGATTCAGGCTCCTCCTCCGCCTCTTCTTCTTCGTTCTCGCGTGGCGTTCGTAGCTGGTCGTTCCCTCCGTCGCTCATTCCGACTAGATTCCAGAAACTGAAGCGTGCGATAGGCAGGGATTTGCTATACTTTGATGCTCCAATTGGTGACGGTCCCTCACTTGTTTCTGCATACAGTAGTGGCTGAGCTTGGCATAAAGGCGAAGCTTGTCGTGGTGGACAACCGAGCCTTGGAGTACTAGGCATACTTGATCCCGAGTCTGAGGCAGATGAAAACGACACGCCTAGCATAGGCGTAGCCAGAGAGGAGCTTCCGCCGCTCTCGGTGATATTGGAGAAAGAAGAAGTAGATAACGGAGATGGTGATGTATCGCTTCTTGGGAAAGATACACGGGGCACGTTCGTATTGATCGGTAGAAGAGTAGGTCGGCGGCGACGAGTTGCTATGTCCTGTATGTCGAGCGCGCAGAGAACCGGTACTGACGATGAACGTGGCGGGCCTGTTGTCCTGCCCAGGCCAGTCGCTAACGAAATGTCCCTCACGTCAGTCACATATTTCTCAAAGGCGGTGAAGCACACGGCAGCGACACTCACAGCTAGTTTGAGGCTTTGCAAGGCTATTTCGCCTTGGCAGACCATCCACGTGCGGTCTGGCAAAGACGACTTCCTCCGTAGCTGATCTCTTTCTACCAGTACCAGGCAAAGCCCAGCGAACGCTATAGCTCGAGTAGGTGATTTGGGGTGCGAAATATCGTTGTGTAGCGCTCTTGACTAAGGAATTGAAAGGCTTGACCGTATATTCTGAAGCTGTATTCGCTGCATCGGATGCGAGAGCTGCGGTCGTTGACGTAGCAGCGGTGATACCGATTGAGAAGAGATTCGATAATACAGTAAAGAAGCCCGAGATCTTCGAAGTGGATGCCTTGGACTTTCTGTTACTTTTCGAGCTCGCTTTTGGCATAGCGCGAGCGGATACCTGCGAGTTGGGTCGGGCTGAATCAGACGCCCCCACAATCGGTTCGAATAGCCTAAAGCCAAGGCGGCTGAGATGCACGCAAAGCTCGGCAGCGGGTCACTTATTGCGAACTAAGCTGGCGTGAAGGATGGAGGGTGATGCTGCCATCCTTCGCAAGCGTTACAAAACGCTGTAGAAGGGTGTTTAAGCAGAGGATGGAGCATTTGGATTTCGACGGGCTCGGCAGGTTCCTCGCCGATCAAATCGTTAGGGGGATCTCCGGTGGCTGGATGCCAAGATCATTACAATGTACTGTATTGTGTCAGGCAGAGATGGAGCCAGCAGCTAATGGATGTTGCTGCAGGCTGCATGATTTCTTGATGATAAAGTGCTGTTCAAGCATCATGGGCCAAATGCAGGCCTTCTCGAACTCCAGCTACTTGAGGTGAAACTTCTCGCATAAATAAATGATTACAGGGATAATACAGTTCGTCGAGTATCAGTCAGGAGCCTTCCGTACTGTTTCCGAGTGTTTCAACTATAGGACGCGTACGGTCTCAGGCACAAGATGCTGTGTGAGGACGGTGCCTTGTCGATCGTGATATTGTATTTCACCAGGCTTGTCTGGGTGGATTACCAGTTTCCGGCCCCCGATGGAGACATCCAAGATATATGAGCCATCTTCCGTTGGCACGATTTTGGCAGTGTTATCACCGCGGTCGGCCAGGAGAGTTTTGGTTGCTCGGCAGTGCCCTTGATGGGAAGTACTCCGGGAACCTGACAACCTACGCGTGTCTGTTGGAGTGCTAGGTCCGCTCAATGGCGTGCGTTCGGGTTGACTGGCAGCGTGAGGACGCGGTGCATAGATGGGTGTACCGCTATTGTACGGAATACGGGTAGGGGAGTGCAGGAAGACCTCTTTTTGTAGATAGGTCTCTTGATCGTCCTTGTCGTGCACTGGATTTTGCCCATATGGGAAGACTGACGGCAAGCGGCTGCCGTCTGATGTCTGAGGCGGGGTCGTCAGAACATCCGTGGATGCCATGGTGGAATCAGAAGTATCTGTGAGCTGAGTATTTGACGACAGAGATCTTCCGCCTGAGCGAGTCGAGAAAGAATCCATTGATAGAGTCTCCGCCATGGAGGACGAGTGTAAGTTACCAGTTGCGGCGGCGTAATGAGGTAGGTAACGAGACTGCGACTGGGAAGGTAGCGAATGGACCGCATCTTCGCTGGTGAGAGTACTTTACGAAACAGGATTGGCAGCGAGAAGCACGTGGGCCCCCACATATGTCGTCAGCTTGTGGCGATATCGGACAAGAATGATTGCAGACTCACGGGTTATCTGATGAAGTGCCCAGAAGAGAGTTGTTGGAGATAGCAGAGCTTCCCGAGGGTGACTCTTCAGTCTGCGTGCTTGCCTCTACTGCGCTATGTTCCGCATGCTTTGGGCTTCCCGAGCTCGGTAAAGCTCTCGACAGCTTTGGGCGTGTTGAAGGAGGATCGTGCGAGGGCTCTGCACGATACTGTGCAGTGATGAGAGCTGCTAAGAAAGGCCAACAACTCGATATCTCGCTTGCCAGATCTTTGTGTACGTTCATCTTGTCTTCTTCCTCCGCTGGCGCCATGGTCGACGTTGCAGCATGATCGAGCGCGAGTGTCGAATAGAACAGGACATATCGCCAGAAAGGCAGTTCTTGTGCAGATCTATTGGTCTGTGAGTGCGACTGAGCCCCAATGTAGTCGAGATAGAATGCCTCTGCTGCCCGTAGGAATGCAGCGAGCTCCTCTGGACTCTGTGCCAGCTTGCCGAAGGTCGTCTCGACGCCTGCTACAAAATCGCCCACCCGGTTCTCCATCTTGACTGCTGAATGCGTGGTCACTGGTGGCTCCTCCTCACTCTCCGATGGTATGTCTTCATGAGAATCTGGTCTCTGCTCTTCAAGATGTCGGGCGGAATCAGCTTACTTAGTTACCCGTTTGCAAAGAAGCGGAGTTGCCTCCAATTCATTTGCGCATGATGGCCTGGTCCTTGATCGGCGGGCAATAAAGCGCAGACCGGCTTTCGAGCTGGAAGAGATTAAATGTCGGAATGCAGTTCCAGTTAAACACAAGAACAGGTGCAACACGGGGCTAGTCAAATGTAGAGGATCCGTGCTAGATATTCGACCTGCTGTGTACCGCATGCATTCGGGCCGTATAGCCATCCAGACGGCAGCTTCACGTGAGCGCACGTGACGTCGGGCTGCTCTGCAGTACATTGCAAGCAGTATTGGACTACAGTCATGTTGGCTAGCTTGGCGATGCAGTAGCGAGGACAACAATAGTCTTGCATATAACGGGTACAGTAGTGTTATTATTCGAGGCCACTTCACGCAAGGCACTTTCAAGGGGGACATGCATTTCGAATAAGCCTAAAGACATTCAAAATAGATCAGCCCGCTGCAAGAAAAGAAAACCTTACGTTGGTTTGCACTCACATTCTGATATTATTCAAGAACACCTGTACCAGGTCGTAGTATATATTCTCCTCTCCTCTCGCTTGTCTCTCGCCCTCTCGCATCAGCAAGGGCATATCGCTGACTTCGATTTCCAGCTCGTGCAGGACGTCTTTCTATAAGTGTAAAAGAAGTCAGTCAGTACCAGACCGTCAACTTGCTACGCCTAAACCAGTTCCAAACTCACGCCATCGGTCGACCTGACTTGCGTAAGATCTATTTGATATGCTTGATGTCGATACGAGACTCGGTCTTTCCACCGTTCATGTGTAGGTTTCGACGTAGGTATAGGGGCTGTCAGGGTGCATGTGCCGAAAGTCAGTTTCCCACTTGAGTTTACTGCGACCACATGATCTAGGGAGAAGACTGCCTACCAGGCTCTTCCACACTAACGCTAATTCGAAAATCGAATCCCCTCTTAGGTGAGTAGATATTCATATCCGCAATTCTACTCTTTCTAACAGACGCTTTCGGATCATTCTTAACTTGACCAGTAGCTTGATCTCTCGTGACTCGCACTTTAGTCTTGCCCACTGCACCACCCGCTGTCGTCTGTTGGGAGTTATAGAATGCGTCGATTTCACGTGTATGAAGGTATCGAATGGGTGCACCAGTGTAACCTGGTGCTTGAGCTTCTGTCGCTCGCATGTTTAGAATCTGGTTGAAGTGATGATGTTGTCGCTGTTCATGCGCAAAGCAAGCGGAGTCAGGCCAGGGCGTACATGTAGGAGACGACCACATCATCATGTTTGCTTACCAAGGACATATTGCTCTCGAAGCGGGAGAATGTAGCGTCTGTGAGGACTGCCAGAACTCGATTTCAGTATTGCAATTCACCCTGAGTATAAACCAGGTAGGTAAACTCACTAGTTTCAGTAGCGAGAGGGAAGGAGACGCGAGATTTTGGGGGTAGGCCAGGCCTATTATCGACTAGCAATCCTATTTTGCCTTCAATCTATGGAACAGTGCAGCCAATGAGTCAGTAAGATGTAGGCTTGCGCGGGTCTGGCTGAACAGTGAGGTATTCCGACCATCAACATCGAAAGCGGACGCACTTCGACATTATCCCTATTGCTGATCCAATTCCAGAGCCAATCTCCAACTTCTCTCGTGAATTCATCATTAGGCTCGACAACGAAATAAGAAGGTTCAAGCGTTTCTTTCGTTACCGGTCTTTCTCTTCTACTTGTCGATTGTGCAGGCGGACGAGTCGGAGCAGCTTGATTGTGCTGCTGTGCCTGGGGAGCGGTAGCGCTTGCAGGGGCTCCGTTACCATTAGCAGACGAATTTGCCTGTGAAGATCCGTATTGATAGCCTGCTCTTGAGGCCGATGAATGCTGTTGCTGCTGTTGAACGCTGGAAGGACCAGGCGATGGTACAGTAGATGTCGGTCAGGACTAGCGCTCGTTCGTCCATGACTGGGTGCATTCGAAGCATACACAGCTCCATTCGCATTCACTCGAGGGCTTTGACTTCTTTGCGTAGTGGACGTGTTGCTAGCTTCCACTTCATCTTCATTCGGTCTCTTCCGCTTTCGTGCTTCATCACCACTTGGATAGGCACTGCTTAATGGTGGAGGACTCGCGGACATGGTGCAATTGTTATTTTGAGCTGGATTATCAGCGTCAATGCATGGCGAGAATCGTTCGCAGCCCGGATGGTGGTTAGACAGGAAGCAACATGTACCTTGGAGGCCAATCTAATTTAACGAACTCGTGCTTCCAGTTGCATGAAGCTCCAAAGAAGGTCTGAAGCCACCGACCGAGGAAGTGCAATTTCAATGGGCAAGTGGACGGATGACAGGGTTGGCATACTGCTTTGACTTGACACCTGCAATCCGCGATATTGAACCCTCGCCACTTGGTATTTCGCATGACTGCGAGAGCCCTCGACGGAGGCCAGCTTTGATTCTCTTTCATTCGCACCAATGCAGGCAGGCTACTTCAAGATTGCCGCAAAGCAACAAGGCAGAGACAGACAGCTTTGGGACGTCCTTACAGTCATCGCGAGGCACCCGTCGACATCGACGTCCAGCTCGAGCTATGCGAGGCCCCCTTCGTGGACGGCTCAATGCTTCGTGTAGTCGCGGTTGCTGGCTGCGTGCGGGCTGCCAGCTGGGGAATGCAGCGAGGGCGGATACAGCTACTCTCTGCTATTACTAACTCCAAGACGCTGCTGCTTTTGAGGGGTGCTACATAGGTCTCACCTGTCTCTCACCTCATCTTCATCATCACCTGCCCTCTTTCTCTCCAACAGACCCCGTCAAACGCACGCACGAGCACGACTGCGCACAAGCACAGCGCAGAAGGGACAAGCTCAATCTCACTGGCTCATTACCATCTCTGACACTCTACTTTCACGGCTCTGTCGACTTCACAGCAGTCCTTTAGTGCCTGCTGGGTATCCATCAGTGTCAGCAGCTGCTCAAGCAAGGTGGCGATCAGATCATCCATTCTTCGAACACAAAAGCACCATCCTTACATCAGGCGTAAAGGTCTTCACGTAGACTGTAAGGTGCTATTCAGCTGTCTGCCATCATGCTCACATGCTCAACCGTCTTGTCTCGTCTCCTACAGCAGGTCGGTATCCGCAAACGTTAGGTCAGCCTCTTTCAGGACGGCTGGTCTCGTGAGCAAGACTTACGCGACGACAACGACGAGCCTCCAGGAACGCCACGCACCTACCCATCCATACTAGATCGCGCCTTGCCTTAACAGTCTTTCTGCTGTGCAAGTCGGCTTCCTGTCCGACGAGCTCCCTGTTTTCTCGCAAGTCTGCCCTGGCTCGTCACTTTACCGGTCGTCCACTGCTTTTTCGCACTGAACTGAGCCGGAGAGGAGCTAGTGCGAGCGAGCAAAGTCTTTGTTCGTCACCTTCACTCATCTCCTCTATACCACCCCCC
>Ga0068631_101054_pt1 | contig 10372 bp, 9 predicted proteins | sample InSIn5gowninarea_2_FD_77434 | JGI IMG/M metagenome (GOLD analysis project Ga0068631, IMG submission 77434) | Clean room microbial communities from NASA Spacecraft Assembly Facility at Jet Propulsion Laboratory, Pasadena, California, USA -... ...
GCAGGAAGAAACCAACCTGAAGGCACAGCAGGGTACCGCACACATGAAGTGCGAGCAGCCCGTGTTTGGTGCACTTGGGGACCTGAAACAGAACACTCCTTCATCGCTCCAATGATCACCGGGTAAGGTCAACTACCGCCACTTGCTTACCAAGGATCACTATCGTAACAATAATCAGTCCACTGCCAACAACAGCTTGTTGACCACGGGTCACACTTGAGGATTGTGTAGCGTTTGTGGTGGAGCAACCAATATTTCCAGTCGTTCGAACATCACAGCCATACCAAGCTTCGCGACTCTGCCTCAGATGAGGGTACCGGTAGGATTCCATTCACTGTTCATTCTCACAAAGATGGCCAACCCATTTGCCAGTGCCAACCCATCGCTATGCCCCCTGGATACAAGGTATTTTCGTTCGACGAGTTGAGAACTACGGACTACGCACAGTCCTATAGATACAGCAAGAAGTATGGTCAAGCAGGCCCGATCGGCGCGAACACTCCACCTGGCGGGTTCGATTCGGTCCAGACGAACAATATATACACAGGGTTTGGTAGATGCCAGAGTTGCGATGGTGAAAAACCGACTGATGCGAAAAGCGGTAAAGAGTCGTTCGGTGGTAGCTTAAGAGTAACTCTGACAGGAAAAACCTCATTCAAGGATAAAAGCTCCAACCTAGTTGACAGCGAATCGGGTAACTCACTGTTTAGAGGCTTCAGTAGGAATGCCGCAACAATTCCTAATCAGGCTATAGACTCTAGAAACCTTGGCGGCTTCAAAGTACATACAGCAGCCGAGCCGGTGGAACCCTCTTCAGCAACTTCAAGTCGACGACTGTTGATGCACAACAAAACAACATCAACCCAAACAAGGACAGCCTGACAAGCTTATGTTTAAAGACTTCTCTGATGCCACTGGGACCATGGCATGGCCGATGTCCAACATGAAGTTGAAAGGCGACGGCACGGCGACTGCATTTGCCACGCAAGGACCACCGAAGCGCGCGCGAAGGGCTCGTCCAATTCTTGATGGATCGGCCAAGACATCTGCACCACTGACTCCGCAGCCGATGACAGAATCGGCGAAAGAATCGGCGAAAGACTCGGAGAAGTTGGTTTCCGTAGAGAAGGGAGATGCGTAAGGCTGAGCAGGGTAGGAAAGGGCGCAACGGGGATGGAGATGAAATCCAACAGACTTCGGACCAATGTGTCACAAGGGCACTACTGAGACATGGAATGATTGCGAGATGCTTGGAGTGAAGCGGCAGAGAGGACGAGGAGAACATGTGGATAGTGATCTGTGGAAGAGTGTGATGACGTCGTGGGTGAAAAGTTCCAGTCTGTATCAGTGTCGTCCGCATACAAACTGCGTTCAGTTGCAGGGCAGGGTAGTACCGGACATGGACTTGCAGCTTCCATTTGCCTGGCAGAATGGGTCAGCTCCCACACAGCAACAAGACACAGTTCTCGGCAATAGCGTTCTTGTTTTCAGTGCAGCCTCTAGGGGGTTCTGTCGACCAAAGAGTGCAGTTGCGGTGTTTGTTTTCATGTGTTTTCGGGTGGCACAGCGGGGCATGACAGCAGTGGCTCAGTTCCCGAACCCGTGGATCAGTAAATACCCTAGCGCGGATCTGACAGAAGGACCGAACCAAGACTTGGGACTGTGGAATGAAAAAGACCAAAGAATTCCATACTGTTTCCCCGTACGGTACTCCGGTTGACAACAGCTGCACACGATCTTGCCTCGCACGAGATTGAAGCTCCAAATCATCTCTGACCGCACCAGAAGCGAACTTTGGCCGATTGCTCCATGTCGAGGCGGTCAAAAAAGCGCGCTTGCTGGATGCAGCATGCAAATCTGTTGAACGGCCGCCTTCCCGATAAGCCTCAAGGGCATGGGACATGGGTGAGCTCTCGCGCTTGTTCCTGCAGTACCAGCAAAAAAGAACCAAAACTGTCAACATCCTCCCTCTCCCACAACTTCTCTTCTGCAATACACACACGTTAACCCCCCCATCCACTCCCTCACCTCTGGCTGTCTCCAACCACCACTCCAAGCATTGATTGCATATTCCTCTTCTTGTACCCATTATACATCCCGATTTGACCCCCACCACTGCGCTTCGCGCCCGCGGCTTTGAATATCCCTCAGATCTGACCTAGAGACTATCATTCGGCAGCTTCACTGAACATACAATTTCCCGTGTTCCGCATCTGTAATCCTCCTTACCGTTCACCATGGTTGTCGTCGCCCAGCAAGAGATCCTCAGCGAGGAAGAGAAACGTCTGCGCGAAGATGGCATGCGCAAGCAGTACTGGAAGCACTGGGGATCCTACCTGGCCGAGCGGCAGTGGGCTACTGGTGGGTTTAACACCTCCCGTACTTCGCTCCGAAGCTCTGCTGACCACACTAAACTATAGTCCGCGAAGATTACTCGTGAGATTGCCGACTTCCCTACTGAGGAGATGGAACGCTAACAAATAGCAGTCACGATGGAGACGCTTGGAGCCGTACGTTACCTCCGTTCCCCGAGAGCTTGACAAGATCCTGAAGTGCCTCGCAGATTTCTCCCACGATCATGCCCGCAGCAGAGCTTACCGATGGGGTGAGGACGGCATTGCTGGCGTCACGGATACTCACGGCCAGCAGTGCATAGCCTTCGCCTTCTGGAACGAGAAAGAGTACGTACGCTCTGGGGACTGCAATTGCAACCTTGCTGATTACGTGCAGTGACTTCCTCAAAGAGCGCCTGTTTGGTCTTTCCAACCCTCAGGGCAACCACGGAGAGTCGATCAAGGAGTGCCATTTCCATCTTGACAACACACCCACCGTACGTGCGCGTTCATGTTGGAAGACCTCGGATTCATCTGCTGACTGCTTGACCAGCACTCCTACATGAAGTTCCTCTACAAATACCCACAGCGCCGCTTCCCGTACGAAGACTTGGTCAAAGAGAATGCACAACGAGGCAAGCTTGACCGGGAATACAACATGATCGATACTGGTGTGTTCGATGACGACCGGTATTGGGACATCTTCATCGAGACTGCGAAAGAGGCGGATGACCCAGAAGAGCTGCTTTTCCGAGTGACTGCCTACAACCGTGGCCCAGAGCCAGCTCCTTTGCACATTGTCCCTCACCTCTGGTTCCGCAACACCTGGGGCTGGGGCCGTGACAGCAAGAAGCCGTTCATCCGGCAGGTGGGGCCAACGACTGCTCAGTCAAATCACCACAAGCTTGGCGAGCGTTATTTCCAGCTATCGCCCTCTCCCGGTGTTGGTCCCAGCGGCAACGACATCGAGCCGAAGCTGCTCTTCACGGAGAACGAGACCAACTACAAGACTCTTTACAACGGCGAGAACAAGCAGCCGTACGTCAAGGATGCTTTCCACCACCGCATCTGCGACGATGACGAGGGTGCCGTCAACCCAAAGAACGTTGGTACCAAGTCGGCCGCATGGTATGCGTTTGACGAGGGCGATGGCGTGCCTCCAGGCGAATGCGCGGTCGTTCGCTTCCGTTTCTCCAAGCGATACGAGGGCTACCTGGACGAGGAACTGTTCGACGACATCATCGAGCAGAGGCGCGTCGAGGCCGACGAGTTCTACTGGCGCATCAGCCCCATGCCCATGGCCGACGATCTCAGGAACATCCAGCGTCAAGCTTTCTCCGGCATGTTGTGGTGCAAGCAGTACTACGGCTTTGTCTGGGACCAATGGGCGAACGGCGACCCCGGCATGCCGCCTCCACCTGCAGGCAGGAAGAACATTCGCAACAAGCACTGGAAGCACATGTACCTGGACGACATTCTCTCCATGCCCGACTCATGGGAGTATCCCTTCTTTGCTGCCTGGGATTCTGCCTTTCACTGTATACCGCTTGCCATGATCGATCCGGAGTTCGCTAAGAAGCAGCTTGACATCTTCACCAGGGAATGGTACATGCATCCCAATGGTCAGCTTCCGGCGTACGAGTGGAACTTCGGAGACGTTAATCCACCGGTGCACGCATGGGCCACCTTCCGTACATTCAAGATTGAGCGCAAGATGTACGGCCGTGAGGACCTTGACTTCCTCGAGCGCGTCTTCCAGAAGCTGCTCCTAAACTTCACATGGTGGGTTAATCGGAAGGACTTCGATGGCAAGAACGTCTTCGAGGGTGGTTTCCTCGGTCTCGACAATATCGGTCTCTTCAACCGGTCAGATCCGCTGCCTACTGGTGGTGTGCTTGAGCAGGCTGACTCCACTGGATGGATGGCCTTCTACTGCCTGTGCATGTTGAACATCGCTCTCGAACTGGCGAAGCATCGCAGGACGTACGAGGACATCGCCTCAAAATTCTTTGAGCACTTCATCTTGATCTCCGATGCTATGCAGTACCGCTCGGATGGCGAGGAGAAGTCGCTATGGAACGACGAAGACGGCTTTTACTATGATGCCATCTCCTGGGGCGGTCCATGGAGTCACCAAATGCCAGTGCGCTCCCTTGTTGGACTGATCCCCCTCTACGCGACATTGACGCTTGAGCCGGAAGTCATCAACAAGTTCCCTAATTTCAAGAGGCGTATGAACTGGTTCATTGAGAACCGACACGACGTAGCTGAGCGCAACATTGCCAGCATGACAAAGCGTGGCAAGGATGACCGACTACTGCTGTCTCTTGTCAGCGAGGACCGTCTCAAGAAGATCTTGAAACGTATGCTAGATGAGGGCGAGTTCTTCGCCGATCACGGCATCCGATCGCTCTCGAGGCACCACAAGGAGCACCCGTATTCAATGGATGTTAACGGTCAGCGTTTTTCGGTGTCATATGTTCCAGGTGACTCCGACAGTGGACTTTTCGGCGGCAACAGCAATTGGCGGGGTCCGATCTGGCTCGCCGTTAACTTCCTGCTGGTCGAGTCTTTGTACCGATTTTATATGTTCTACGGCAAGGACCTACAGGTCGAGTGCCCGACTGGATCCGGTGACTACATGCATCTTGGCCATGTGGCGGAAGAGGTTCAGCACAGACTACAACATCTCTTCGTTCGTGGAGATGACGGTCGTCGTGCCATCAATGCTGGCAACGAGACGCTGGACTATGACCCGAATTGGAAGGACTACATGTGGTTCCATGAGTTCTTTGATGGCGACACTGGTCGAGGTCTTGGCGCCAGCCATCAGTGCGGTTGGACCGGCTTGATTGCAAAGATGATTCACGATACTGGGTAGATCACCCCGACTGCGTTGAACTTGTATTATGCTAACATTGGTGTTTAGTGTAAACTGCCGCTTGCCACAAACTCCTCGAACTCCGACAACCGCCGCGGCTCACTACTTCGACGATCTCTTCACCAAGCCCAAGCACGGCAAGAAGCCGTTTAACCTTCGCCGGTCATCGACGAGTGGCCGTTCTATGTCCTGGGGTCACCGTTCCGCCGCCGATGATGACGAAGATGATGAAGCGACCGTCGAGCCTTCGAACGGCGAGGCAAACGGCGACGATGAGAAGATGAGGAAGTTCAAGCGCTCAAACAGCATTGGCTATTTGTCCGAGGAGGAGGCTCAGAAGAAGAAGGAGGTTGACGCCCAGGTTGCTTCGTATGTGTCTGATCAGCTGCAGCGCATGAAAAACAACGACTCCATGACTGTGGGGCAAATGGAGGATGAGATTGAGGCGCAGTTGGACGGCAACTAAATCGGCATACTAGCAGTCGATGAGTGCGTCTGCGACAAGATCTGCATCCCCGGGGCTTGCCGGGTGGTTATTCACGGCGCCTTTCCAAAGCTTACTGAACTAAGGACGTGCTACTGAGTCGGGGCAAAACGCATTGCTTGGGCGAAGGGTGTTCATGATGATAAGGGGAATATGGCTTTTGATGACTATGATGCCCTAGACCTAGATGTGTAGATACCTGGAGCGAAAATCCTAATCCCTGTTACTGTCGCCTTTTCATCTGTTCAGTCAATAGTGAATCTGATCAAATGCTAACATTGTGATTCAATTTCGATAGCGGGTCTGATAACACGTGAGCAGGATCTTCGCCACCCGGACACCGTATCCTTAATCATCATCCGACGTCATGTTGTGGGAATAATAGTGCTACCCGTAGTTGGTCGACCTCTCTCTGCCAACCTTACCCAATATCACAATGTCGTCTTCTACGCTGCCACGTTCCGTAGCCCGAGCACTATCGTGCGCTCGTCCAGCTGCGCGCTCGAAGATTCCCTCCGCCACCATCCCGTCCGCATGCCGGTCCTTCCACCATACATCACATGTACAAACCCTCGCATCGGACACGTCAAGGCAGCGACCAAGAGCCTCTGCTCTTGCACTTAATGCTGCGCAACGGCCAACCGTGGGCAACGCGCGCCGAACAATCTTCATCCAGACCGAAAGCACGCCCAATGCAGACGTACGCATTGCCCGAACTCCACTTCGTACACAGTCCGAGAGCGACTAACAGGACTGTACAGGCCCTCAAATTCAAGCCCAACTCACGCATCCTCCCCGAAAACTTCCCCTCCCCGTTCCTCGAATATCTCAATCCGCGCTCCACCCTCGCGCCGCCGCACCCCTCGCCGCTCGCCGCACAGCTCATGAACGTCGACGGCGTGACCGCGGTCTTCTTCGGCGGCGACTACATCACGATCACCAAAGACAGCGGGGCGCCGTGGGCGCACGTGAAGCCCGAAGTCTTCAGCTTGATCACCGAGGCGGTGAGCAGCGGCGCGCCGATCGTCAACACCGTTGCGCGGAGCGAAGGCGACGATGCGTCGGCGGAACAGCAGGGCGAGGCGGACTCGCTCGCGTACAACGAGGACGACACCGAGGTCGTCGGCATGATCAAAGAACTCCTCGAGACGCGCATTCGCCCCGCCATCCAAGAAGACGGTGGGGACATTGAATTTCGCGGCTTCGAGACGGGCAATGGCATGGTGATGCTTAAGTTGAGGGGTGCGTGCAGGACTTGTGATTCCAGTACGGTGACGTTGAAGAATGGGATCGAGAGTATGCTGATGCATTATATTGAGGAGGTGAAGGGCGTCGAGCAGGTGCTGGATCAGGAGGAGGAGGTGGCTATGAGAGAGTTTGCACGGTTCGAAGAGAAGTTGAGGGAGGCGAGGGGAGAGGTTCCGGCAGGGACGGTAGGGAAAGGAAGTTTGGATACTGTGGAGGCGTGAGAGTGGGAGAGTTGGATCAGGTAGTAGTGGAAAGAGTGGAAGTGCAAGACTGCAAGGGTCGAGCGTGAGCGTACAACAATGTATGCAATGCAAATGTGGGCTCGCAAAGATTCACCGCAAGCCGAAGGCGCCGGATGCATTGGGAGCTACATAAAGGCGTCGTCTTTCACTATATTTGTGGCTTGGTGAATGAGCCTCCCAGACAGACTTGAGCCGGTCTGTCGCCACCAGCCTGTGTTCAACGACGTCCTACGCCATTCACAAATCCATCCGCAAATGCCAAGAAATCACTAGAGGCGGTCCAGGAGCAAACGAGATCGCTAACCAGGGGTCTACGTTTCACTCCGAGCATTTCGCTTGCACGACTAGAGATCCGTTTCACCCTGTATCTATCTCTGGTTCATCGCCTCCACTGCACCACGCCAGTCCATGTCGGCACAACCACGTGAACAGTCCACGGGCCCCAAGATTAACCTTCGTGCCGTGTTCGTTTTACAAATGTTAGCAGCGATTTGGGATGTGCTCGAGGTTGCAGAGATCAAGGTGCGCTCCGGCGATTGCGGCCCATGCATGCTCATCTATACAGTTCTCGATTGACTTCAGTCCTCAAATCCGACCGATCCCCCTACTCCCCTACTTAAACAGCTCCAGCCCTTGAGTGTTACATCCTGAAATCGCATTGAAATACCACATGTGCGCACCCACATCAGTGACCAAAAACTTCTCGTTGCCCTGCTTCCCGTTGCCGTCCGCAAAGACCTGAATGTCGGCCGCCGTCACAGCAACGCCGTTCTTGGTGGAGATGTAGTACTCCGGGCCTACATGAGCGTAATTCAGGAACGTTGGGGGAAGTCGGGGGACGACGTCGTTGTAGTGCGTGACGCGGTAGTTGCCGCCGGGTTGAGCGGTTATGTAGTCGCTCAGGGTAGATGAGGCTATGCGCGGGGATCCGTAGGTGTACTATACATACAAATACCCGAATCAGTCCGCCCACCCCCACATTACATGGTCCAGAGGAAGAAGGAATTGCAGAACGCGCAACTCACCAGTGCAACATCGTAGCCATCGTTCCGCAACTCCGCCGCCGCAAAATCCGCTATCGCGGCCCCGAGGCTGTGGCCAGTAGCCACGATCTTGTAGCTCGGGTTCGCCGCCGAGGCGCTCTTGACGGCCGCCAGCACGCCGGAGCGCGCTTCGCGCCAGGAGTTGTAGAAGCCGGCGACTGCTGTGCAGCCGTCGCAGATGTCGGTGTCGATGGCGCCGAACATGGTGTCGGCGATGACGTTGCGGACGGAGGCGGTGCCGCGGAAGGCGACGACGACGAGCGAGTTTGTGCTGTCGGTCGATACGTAGCCTGTCACGTCTGTGATGAGGGAGCTGCGGAGATGTGGTCAGCTGTCTGGACGATCCATAACGCATCGATGGATGTTCTGTGTAATGCATCACGTGAGTCGACTTACTTCTCGAATTCGATAACGGTGGTCGTGTTGGCGGCTTGTACGCGTGGACAGTTGCCCACTACGCAGGTGAGCTTCGTGCCTGGGCTGTTGCCGTTCGTTGGACAGTATGCCGCAGCGGCATACTGCTCGAAGAGTTGGAGGTTGGAGAAGACATCGTCCGTGACGGCTGGAGGAGATGAATTAGAAATGAGTATTTTTGGGTAGCTGCTTGAATATATGCAGAGAGCTCCCTACCTCTACGATTGATACTCGTAGGCGTTGCAACAGCTACTCCTGCACACAGCGTAACGATATAACGAATGACCCATGAGTGAAACATGCTGAACGAGGGGACGGAACTAAAAGATCTCCAAGGAATGAATTGAAAGGACTGGAGACACTGATGCTGCTCTTTCATCGTCTTACCTGCGCACCGCTTAGCTTTTAATTGTACTCTTACATTCCCCTCCACGAGTAAGGCGACGGAAGGTGATCTCCTATTCTGGCCATCCACGCAGAAGATCAGTCGCTTGACAAGGACAGGCCTCATTCCCCGCATAAAGCTGGGCTCGGACCTCGCCGTGCCTCACGCACTCTCCAATGGCCTTCCGGAGAAGGACGTTGAACGTGTGGACTACGGGAAGGGTCTGTGTGCAGATGGGCTACGATGAAAAGGTGGAGAGTGGACAACAATTCATTGGGGAGGAGGATATCTTGGCGCTGGAGCCGGCGGACGGATCATAGCATGGATGGCTTCTGAAACTGATGAGTGGTCTTGAAGACGACACTTCTCCGTCCTGTATCTGCATTTAATATTGATCACTCCTAAGTCGCAGTTCGGACTCTGGCAGCTCCCTCCTAATAATGCGTGCATGCTCGAATGCTTGGATAGCTCGGGGTGTGTCACGTGGTGTTTGCCCCTCGGATGCTGGGAGGTGGTAATGGAATTACTGGGATAGAGTCGCATATGCTACACGTAATTCAAGACAAACGCTGTAATCAGTCGATCCCCATCATAGCTTCGTGCTCTCTGATCTGGTCCACCGCAAGTTCTTCGCCAAAGCAGGGTATATCATGGCTTGCCTTGGTGTGCCTTACCCTCATCCAGTGCTCTCATTTTGTGCTTCGTCGAGATCAGATTAGTAAGTGCCAATCATAATGGTATGATAATCACGACTCATAAATGTACTTGTTGGTGCCCCACTAACCAGTTTCTGCACATATATGTTAGCATTCGATGCAGTCCAAAGGGGCAAGGAAGCAACTCACCTGTCTCGACACCTGGCTTTCGACCTTCCATGTTACCCGTTAGCTTCTTCTTCAGCTTGTTCAGACCGATTCTGCCCTCATCCTTCGCAAACTTTAAGTTCCTTGCAGGCTTCCACTGCATCAGGCCGCGCTGCTTCCTTTCCTCCGTGCGCTTGTTTTGCTTGTTAACACTCATGGAGCTATCACTAGTGCGGTCCGTACGGCTGGTATCCATCGTACCCACCGTGTCCTTGGTCCGAGTAGTGTCGAAGCTTTCCCTGCCTCCGTCCATTGACTTGCTTTGGCGGCCTCCCTGTCCATTCATGTTCTTCGCACTTCCAGCATTATTAGCGTCCTGGATGCCGATATCACTGCTATCGGACTCATATATGTCGTCGCTATGCTCATCATCGCTTGGGTGATGCGGGTCATGTATTGGGGCGTCTGCACCAGGCTCCCTCTTCTTGTTGCCATGAACCATGTATGCCTTCGGGTCGTGTCCGAAAGCCCCGCTCCAA
>Ga0068631_101055_pt1 | contig 10367 bp, 10 predicted proteins | sample InSIn5gowninarea_2_FD_77434 | JGI IMG/M metagenome (GOLD analysis project Ga0068631, IMG submission 77434) | Clean room microbial communities from NASA Spacecraft Assembly Facility at Jet Propulsion Laboratory, Pasadena, California, USA -... ...
ATTCATGTAAAAGGTAAGGGTATCGTATTAAATGAGCCATCAGTTGTGGCAATTGATCGTAATACTGGAAAAGTATTAGCAGTAGGTGAAGAAGCAAGAAGCATGGTAGGGCGTACACCTGGTAATATTGTAGCGATTCGTCCGCTTAAAGATGGTGTAATTGCAGACTTCGAAATTACAGAAGCAATGTTAAAGTATTTCATTAACAAATTGGACGTAAAGAGCTTCTTTTCAAAACCTCGTATTTTAATTTGTTGTCCAACAAATATCACATCTGTAGAGCAAAAAGCAATTCGTGAAGCTGCTGAGCGTTCAGGTGGTAAAACAGTATTCTTAGAAGAAGAGCCAAAAGTAGCTGCTGTTGGTGCTGGTATGGAAATCTTCCAGCCAAGCGGAAACATGGTTGTTGATATTGGTGGAGGTACAACGGATATTGCCGTACTTTCAATGGGTGATATTGTTACCTCTTCCTCTATCAAAATGGCTGGAGACAAGTTTGATATGGAGATCTTAAACTATATTAAACGCAAGTATAAGCTATTAATCGGGGAACGTACATCAGAAGATATTAAAATTAAAGTCGGTACAGTATTCCCAGGTGCACGTAGTGAAGAACTTGAAATTCGCGGACGTGACATGGTAACAGGTTTACCGCGTACCATTACAGTATGTTCAGAAGAGATTACAGAAGCATTAAAAGAAAATGCAGCTATCATTGTACAAGCTGCAAAAGGCGTATTAGAGCGTACTCCACCAGAACTATCTGCAGACATCATTGACCGCGGTGTAATTCTAACAGGTGGCGGGGCATTATTACACGGTATCGATATGCTTCTGGCAGAAGAATTAAAAGTACCAGTATTAATCGCTGAAAACCCAATGCATTGTGTTGCAGTTGGTACAGGAATTATGCTGGAAAATATCGACAAATTACCACGTCGTGCGTTGAAATAATCCCCAAAAAGGACTAGGAGATAATCTTAGTTCTTTTTTGTATTTTTTTAAATTCCAATTTTTTAAGAAAATAAAAGAAAATAGGAGAAAAATAAAGAAAATAGGTAATATATTCATATATATGGTTAAATTTAATATTTTCTTATTTGAAATTATATGTAATATAATAATGCGGAATACGACACTTAAGGCAAACAATGTTTTGAATACATATTGCCTTTCCCTAACTTGGGCATACACTCTTTTCTACCTCCGTGCCAGCTGTAATTATTTTGTTATATGAAGCTTGTTATTTAGAAAAGAGTGTGTGCATTTTTTTTGAAAAGTTACGAAACAAATACTGCTTCTTTTTAATAATGACAAACTGTGGGTAAAATGGGATAATAACAATATATCCTAGTGGTAAGACCAATGTGAAAGAAGGAGCGATATTTTCATGTTAAATATAGAGCAAATTAAAGAAATTATTCCGCACCGCTATCCATTTTTACTTGTTGATAAAGTTTTGGAAGTAGAAGAGGGTAAGCGAGCAGTTGGAATTAAAAATGTATCGGCAAATGAGGAATTCTTTAACGGGCATTTTCCTGACTATGCAGTGATGCCGGGCGTATTAATTGTAGAAGCTCTAGCACAAGTCGGAGCTATTGCTATCTTAAAGAAAGAAGAAAATCGTGGTCGTCTCGCTTTCTTCGGAGGTATTGATAATTGCCGCTTCAAAAAACAAGTACGCCCAGGCGATCAACTTCGTTTAGAAGTTGAAATGACGCGTGTACGTGGTCCAATCGGAAAAGGAAAAGCGATTGCAACTGTAGACGGTGAAATTGCTTGCGAAGCAGAGATTACATTTGCACTTGGTGAGAAGAAAGAATAGGCGTCATAGTAAATATAAGATTTTTTAATAGACAAATGACAAGAAGGATAATTATTGTCATTTGTCTATTTTTTTGAACAAAATCGGGTTAATGTTTATATATGGAAAAATATTGAGAGGGCAAATGATAAAAAGGTAAATGTATCGTATAATAGTTTTTAATTACTAAAATTGGACAACAAGCATAGAGGTGCATTTGTTTATACTAAAAGTTGATGATGTTTAAAACGAAAGAAGGTTGAATTGATGAAAAAGAAAATCCTGTTGTGGATTTTAGGGATTGCGGGTGTTCTTTTAATAGGTGGTGTAGCGTATGCCTATCATATTTATTCCTCTGTTTCTAGTACGTTAGATAAAGTACATCAACCGTTAGACCGCGATCATTCAAAGAAAAGAGCTGAAGAGGTAAGCGTGCAAGATTCAAAACCGGTATCCATTTTATTACTAGGTGCTGATGAACGTGGCAATGATAAAGGGCGTTCAGATTCTTTAATGGTCATCACATTAAATCCGAAGCAAAAGTCAATGAAGCTTTTAAGTATTCCTCGTGATACATATACGGAGATTGTTGGTAAAGGTAAGAAAGACAAGATCAACCATGCATATGCATTTGGTGGTATTAATATGTCAGTTAATACAGTTGAGAATTTCTTGGATATACCAATCGATTACTACATTGAAGTAAATATGGAAGGATTCAAGGATATTGTTGATGCAGTTGGTGGTGTAGATGTAAATAATGATTTAGAGTTTACGCAAGACAATCATCATTTTGCTAAAGGGAATATTCATTTAACAGGTGATGAAGCTTTATCATTTACACGTATGCGTAAAGAAGATCCACGCGGTGACTTTGGCCGCCAAATGCGCCAACGCCAAGTGCTACAGGCAGTTATTAAAAAAGGTGCAAGCTTCTCATCACTTACAAGTTATGGTGATGTATTAACAGCAATTCAAAAGAACGTAAAGACAAATTTAACACAAGATCAAATGTTTGATATACAAAAGAACTATAAAGATTGCTTGAACAACAGTGAAGATATTCAAATTCCAGGTGATGGACATAAAGCAGCTGACGGTATTTGGTACTATTATGTGTCAGACCAAGCGAAGCAAGATTTAACAAATAAATTAAAAGCACATCTTGAATTGACTAAGTAATATTTGCAACAAACCCAACTACCTTTGGCGGGAGTTGGGTTTGTTTGTGTATAGTTTGTCACTTCCATTGATAATGGAACAAGAAAATTGCTAATACAATCGGATAAACGAAGTAAGAACATTAAATGAAATGAGGTTTGGAAGCAGTATGTTACAGATTACTTTGTAGCTAAATAATGAATTGATTACAGAAAGGGTATCGTCGTTCAACATATGTTCGACAATCCCTTCTCTTTTTGTGTACGATATTTGCTATACTAAACTGTGCTATAAGATGAGATGGAAGGAGGAGACCATGAAAATACTCGTAGTTGATGATGAGTCGAGCATTCGCAATTTGATCCGGATGCAGCTGGAGATGGAAGGATATGAAGTATTGACGGCAGCTGATGGGAAAGAGGCCTTGCAAAGATGGGACGAAGAGCCGGATGTACTTATTTTAGATGTGATGCTTCCGGATACGGATGGGTATGAATTGCTTCGTTTGTTTCGGGAGAAGGACCGAGATATTCCAGTGTTGATGCTTACAGCAAAGAGTCAGATGAATGATAAATTGCTTGGTCTTCAGCTTGGGGCTGATGATTATGTGACGAAGCCATTCAATTATGCGGAGCTTATTCTTCGGGTGAAGAATATGGCGCGGCGCGTGACGAAGAGAGAAGTACCTCGGGATCATGAGGTGATTCGAGCTGGTGAGTTAGTGATTTGTCCAAAGGAAAGAAAGGTGCATGTGAGCGGGCAGGAGATTCAGTTAACGTACCGAGAGTTTAACTTGTGTCAGCTGTTTGTTTCGAATCCGCAGCGTGTGTTTATGAGAGATGAACTGCTGGAGAAGGTATGGGGCTTTGAGTACATCGGAAATACAAGAGCAGTTGATATTATGGTGCAGCGCCTTCGGAAGAAGCTTGGGGCAAGCGGTGAGCATATTAAGACGATCTATGGCGTTGGGTATAAGTTAGATTGTTAGGTGATAAGATGTCGTTAAAACGAAATATGGTATTTGGTATTGCCGGATTGTTAATTCCAATTTTGTGTCTACTTTATACAGTGACCTATATTGCACTAGAGAAAAATATGTACCATAGTGCAGCAGACTCTTTGGAGAAGTTAAGTGTAGAGGCGCAAATTTACACGATGAATTACTTAGAGAAGGAAGCGGAAGTAGAGACTCTTGGACAGAGTTCAATGCTGATTGCTTCTTATTTAGGGAAGAGGATGGATGTCCGGGTACAGATGATTGGGAAGAATGGAGATGTCGTTGCGGATACGCAAAAAGGGGCGTTGCTTCATAAGAATATAGACATAGATCGATCGTTACAGGGAAAGAAAGCTTACGTTTTTGAAAATGGTGATCCAGCACCATTGTTATTATTTTCGAGTCCTGTCTACCGAGGGAATGAAGTGATTGGAGCAATTCGCTTTATCCATGAGTTAAAAGATGAGAAAGAAGTCTTAATGAATGTGAGCTGGACGTTTCTTGTTACATCCCTTTGTTTAGTGGCTGGTGGTATTTTCTTTGCGATTCGTTTAGCAAAGTCTCTTCACAGACCGATTGATCAGTTAAGACAAATGGCAAAGCGGCTCGCAAATGGAGATTATCAAAGTAAGATTGAGTTAAATGAGTATGTAGAAATTGCACAGCTTTCGGCGTCCTTTAATGCGATACCCTTACCTTTTACATGAATTAATACGTTAGCCGTGCCTAGGTCAATTCCGATATCTCTCGCAAACATTCCTGTGTTTTCCTCCTCAATATTCAAAATCAGGTTATACCCGAATTCTTTTATACCTAATTTCTGATTTTATCATAAATTTAACAGAAACGTAATATTCGCAAAAAGAATTCTTCTTAAAAAAATATTACAGAACGAGTAAGGAATGTTTGCCATATAATCATTTATTGTCGCACTGTTTTTTCTGTATCTTCTTTTCGGTACTTCTGTTTTGTCGCTTCCCCTCCTCTTAGGTGACGAATCGACTTATGATAATCAAGAATTTCTTTCACTTCATTTGCGAGCTCTGGATTAATTTCTGGTAGACGCTCTGTTAAATCTTTATGAACTGTACTTTTTGATACCCCAAATTCCTTTGCGATTACACGCACTGTCTTTCTTGTCTCCACGATATACTTGCCAATCTTGATAGTTCTCTCTTTGATGTAATCGTGCACACCACTCGCCTCCCTAAATTGGATGTGAGAAGTGTGAAATGAGACTCGCTGCATACGACTAAGAAGTAAATTCGAGTGCTGTTTGTAAGCGTTAAACATTCTAGAATTTATAATGAAATGATTCACGATTTCTCACCTCAAACACTCTCTTTGCTTTGGTTTATACCATTGTATTGCCCGCACTACTGATATATGCTACAAGTTCGGTATTTTTACGGACTAAGTTAAGAAAAATTACAAATTTTTGTGAGAAATACGTTAACAATGACAATTTTCACCTCGCAAACAACTTCCCTATTAATAGCCAAATAAAAAAATGACACCTTCTATAAAAGGCGTCATTCTTCACGATCACATTCTTCTTCCAATAATTGATGGTGGGGAACTTCTTTCTTGCTGGCAATGTAATAATATAAAGTAAATAAAACAAACAATAGAATAAGAGCAATCGACAGAACAAATACAAATGACAGAGTAATCCCCTCCTTTTAGTAATATATATTCGAGAATCTCGTCAATTTTCCTTGTTATTGCATTCTTTTTCTCGAAATTAATTATTTTTATATAAAAATAAAAAAATCAGTTCTCCTAGTGAGAACTGATTTTCTTGTCTTCTTATTCTTGTGTAGAAGAAGAATCACTAGATGATTCTGTAGAACCATTTGTAGATTTATCCTCTTTTTTCTGCTTGTCTTCAGGCTTGCTATTTGTAGATTTTTCCTCTTTTTGCCCTTTTTCTTCAGGTTTGCTGTTTGTAGATTTATCCTCTTTTTGCCCTTTTTCTTCAGGCTTGCTGTTTGTGGATTTATCCTCTTTTTGCCCTTTTTCTTCAGGCTTGCTGTTTGTGGATTTATCCTCTTTTTGCCCTTTTTCTTCAGGCTTACTATTTGTGGATTTATCTTCTTTTTTCTGCTTGTCATCAGTTTTGTTTGCAGATCCATTTGTTGCTTTCGCCGCACTTGCATCTGCTTTAATTTCTGTTACTGATTTATTTAAGTAACGCTCTGGGTTTACGGCCACATTATCTTTACGTACTTCAAAGTGAACATGAGAACCTGCTTCTTTATTCATTGCACTTAGACCGGATTTACCTAATACTTCACCTTGTGCAACCTTTGCACCTTTTTCTACTTTTACACTGCCTAAGCTTTGATAAGATGTTGCAAGACCATTGCCACTATCCACTGTAATAACATAACCAAGTAATGAATCTTTTTCCGCTTTTGTTACTGTACCACTTAAAGCAGCTGTAACATCGAACTCTTTCCCGTTTTTCGCAGCAATATCGATTCCTTTATTTGGAGAATATGTGTTGTTATAAAAGACAAGTGCTTGTTCTTGCTCCTTCTCCGGTGCTCCATCCTCATAAAACTTCTTCTGTACAACAACTTCTGCATTCGCTGCAGCTGGCATCTTCACAACTTCTGAAGACTTCGTTACTGGAATTCCTGGATCTTCCGTTTGTGTATACGGCGTTGCTTGATCTTGGTTAGGCGCTTTCTTCGGATTAGCTGCCTGGAACCATAGAGCAACAGATAAGATTACCGCTGCACAAGCAATGTATAGTGCCGGGAACACCCATCTTCTTTGAAATAAATGAACTACTTTTCGCGACTTTTTATTATTCCTTCCTCGCATTCTATCATCACCTCAGCAATCATTTTGAACAATATTCATTCATCCTATACAACCTATAATTAATTACTTTTCGACAAAATCCGTAAAGATATGTATATAAAACGAAAAATTTCCGAGGAAATGATGAAAAAAGAAAAAACTGAGCGCTTTGGCTCAGTTTTTAGTCTATTTGTTTCTTTCTATACACGAAGAGAGTAATAGCAAGTACTACAACTAACCAGATTGTTATGTTCAATAAATTACTAGTAATTGCACTAAAACCTTCTCCTTTTATTACACTACTAACTGCAATACCGATATGACGAGTCGGTAAATACTCAACTGTTTTTGTAACAACTTCATTCTTCACATACATTCCTATAAAATCACCAAGAAGAAATACCATTAATATCGGCAATCCAATTGTTGACGTTTGAGGTACATTTTGAGCAAGTAATCCAATACAAGTACCAATAAGGTTAAATAGTAACATTCCAAGGACAAAGATAAGTAGTAATAATGCAATATTGCCTTCTAGCTTTCCTAAAATAAGTAGATTAATAAAACAAATTGCAATTGTAATCATACCCGTTAATGAACTTTTACCAATCAATACTTCGATAGACGAAGCTGGCGATAACATAAGAACGCGAAGCGTACTTCTTTCTTTTTCTTCAGCAATGAGCATCGCTTGTATAAACCCACCAACAAAAACTAATGTCATCGTAATTAACATACTTGCCCCGACTTCTCGAAAATTATCTGACCGACTAAATAGTATTGCAAAGAAGATTGGCATTGCCATCATAATTAAAGTTTGCGAATTTGTTTTAAAATCCTGTACCTCTTTCCGAAAAATAGCTGAAAATCGTCTCATTGAAAATGTCATTATAATCCCCTCCCAGTAACTTCAATAAAGATATCGCCTAAAGTTGGCTCGTAAGAATGAATCGACAGTAATTCGCCTTTTTTCATCCATTCTGAAATACGTTTTGCGCCTAATTCATCTTTTTGTACAGTTTCTTTTTGCTTATCTTTTAACACGACTTCAATTTTGTCTTTTGCATATTGTAAACGGAGATTTTCTGGTGTATCGAGCGCTACAATTTCCCCTCCACATAAGAAGGCAATGCGATTGCAAAGCGTTTCTGCTTCGTCCATATTGTGCGTTGTTAAGAAAATAGTGGTTCCCTCTTTATTTAAGTCTTTTAAGATTTTATGAATGTTTTGGACGTTTACTGGATCAAGTGCTGATGTTGGTTCATCTAAGAAGAGGATATCTGGTTTATGCAGGATTGCCCTTGCTAACGTTACGCGCTGCTTCATCCCTTTTGATAATTTCTTTACTGGTGTTTTTTTATCTTCTAATAAGTTCACTTGTGATAGCACTTCATCAATTCGTTCTTTTTTACAATCGTATAAGTCGCAAAATAATAGTAAGTTATCATAAATACTGAGTCTTTCATATAGGCCGCTGTTATCTGTTAAAATACCAATTCGTTTATAATCGATGCTGCTTGGACCAGTAATATCTTTCCCTAGCACTCTCACTGTTCCAGAACTATGAAGTAATTGGGAAGTTAACATTTTTACTGTCGTTGTTTTCCCCGATCCACTCGGCCCAAGAAATCCGAAAATCTCTCCTTGCTTCACCTCAATATTTACATTTCGAAGTGCTGTTTTTTCATTAAAGCTTTTCATTACATCCTTCATTTCAATTGCCAATGTCATTTCGTCATCCCCTTTGTTTTTCTTTTATAGATGAAATCGCTTCAGCGACTTTCGTTTGTTTGTTTCGCTTTTCTTGACTCAATCATATGAAAAACAAAGGGATTACGCAGTAAAATACCGGTAAAAGGAGTATTTTTACCGGTGAATGAATCCTATTTTTAGCTCAATGGAGCATTATTTATAGTCCAATTACACCTTTTAATTCATCCATTCTCCCTTTAGAAAGTGGAATGGAACTTTTTCGTTCATCATCTAAAATTAAACTAAAACTATTACGAGTCCAAGTAATCACTTCTCGTACACGCTGCAAATTCACAAGATAAGAACGATGACATCTGAAGAATCCGAAACCTTTTAATCTCTCTTCTAATTCACTTAATGTTAAAGCACATACAAAATCACCTTCGTGAAGATGAATATACGTCGTTCCATTTTGTGTTTCAATGAAATGAATTTCCATTGGGTCAAGCAAAATGATTTTGTCATTCACTTTCGCTGGTATTCTTTCGAGCTTCATTTGTGGAATCATTTGAACAATTTTTTCTTCATCAATCTCTTCAGCTTCGTCCTGCTCAATTTCCACCTTTTTCACGCCATCTTGATTCAACATATACACATCTTCTGTTAAAGAAAGTGCATCCGATAAGAAAGATGATGTAATAAAGATGGCCTTCCCTTGTTCTTTCATCTTCATAATCGCTTTTCGAATGATAATTGTACTTTCTATATCTACATTTTGTTCTGGCTCTTCGAAAATAATTAAATCCGGATTATGAATCATGACCCGGCCAATATGAAGACGGCGTTTTTCAGAAAAAGATAGTTTCTCTATTTTGACATTCAATTTGTCTAGTAAACCAACATACTGGACAACTTCCTCTATGCTAATAGTTGAGTCATACAATCCGGCCAAAAAGGCGAAATATTCTTTCACTTTTAAGCGATCGTACGCTTCATCTTTTAAAAAACAAAAACCAATGCGCGAATACACTCTCTTTCCAATTACTTCTCCCTCAAATAAAATACTCCCTGTAGAAGCCTCTTCTTCACCGATTATAATACGGTGCAAAACCTTAGCAACATGATTATTACATTGCAGTACAACACATTGTCCTTTTTCAATCTCCAGCTCAATCGCTGGTAACTGATTCGTCTTCCCCAACTGTATTAACTCCAATAACACCATCTTTTTCCTCCAGATATTTTTTATTTCATTATACCAAACAATTAATGGAAATTATGATGTTTATGGTTCATCACCAAAAGACATGGTTGACATATAGATAGATGTACACTCCACTCCGAGTGGACGCTTTCCGCGGGCGAGAGCGAGCCTCCTCGGCAAGCCTGCGGGGTCTCACTTTCCTCGCTATTCCCGCAGGAGTCGCCACTCTCCGTTCCTTGTATGAAAAATGATTCTTTTTCAAAAAATCAACCCCATGTTACGGTGATGAACCATGTTTATCCCTAAATTAAAAAGGAGCTAATTTGAATTAGCTCCTTTTTGTCGAATAGTCGATAAGCGATGCCGAAACGCTAATATATTCGAAAGCGAGTGACACACAAAACGATTATTACTGCTTCACCATATAAGTCTTGAGCTGATCACGAAGCGCTCTTTTTAAGAATTTTCCGACGGATGTTTTCGGGATTTCCTCAACAAATAAAATGTCATCTGGCATCCACCATTTTGGGAACTGCGCTTCTAATAAAGCATACAGCTCTTCTTGGTCTACTCCTTGTCCTTCTTTTAACACAACACAAGCGACAGGACGCTCTTGCCATTTTTCATTTGGAAGCGTACTTTGCGATTCCAGGAATCGGTGCAGTGTTACATACGATTAACCTTAGGCTCTCTGCGGA
>Ga0068631_101061_pt1 | contig 10315 bp, 3 predicted proteins | sample InSIn5gowninarea_2_FD_77434 | JGI IMG/M metagenome (GOLD analysis project Ga0068631, IMG submission 77434) | Clean room microbial communities from NASA Spacecraft Assembly Facility at Jet Propulsion Laboratory, Pasadena, California, USA -... ...
ACCTTGGTCTATTACACTACTACCTTGGTATGCAAGTGTACCAATACAAGGATTATACTTACATTAGTCAATCCAAGAATATCTCATATATCTTGTAAAAGTTTGGAATGGAGGAGTGCAATCATGTTGCAATCCTAGTATCTCTTGGAATCACCTTGTCTTTTAGTTTCAATTCTCATTTAGTAGATTTCATGGCTTACAGAAAGCTAGATATTACCTTTATCATCAATTTGATGGATCACTTTATGCAAATTCCATATGTTGAGCGCTTCAATGTTGTTAAGCAAATTTTGAGGTATGTTATGGGAACTAAGGATCTTGTTCTCAAGTATGACAAATTACCCTCATTTGTTCTCTTAGGATTCTCAGATTCTAACTATGGAGGAGATAAAGATGATAAAAAATCAACCTCTACTTATATTTTTAGCATTGGTTTAGGTGCTATCTCTTGGGATTCCAAGAATTAGCCTACTATTGCTCTCTACACCATAGAGGTTGAATATCATGGAATGTTAGTTGCATCCTAGGAAGCCATTTGGTTGAGGCATCTTATGAAAGAAATTGGATATGAACAAGTTCATCCATGTCAAATTTTTTTAGATAATTAGTCAAATATTACTTTGGAAAAGAATCCTATTTTTCCATTAGAGAATAAAACATGTATAAATCTAAGCCCATTTCATCAGAGAGAAAGTTCTAGATGGTCTTTTACACTTGTAGTATTGTCCATAAATCCTCAAATCTGCTAATTTTTTCACCAAGCCCCTTCCTAAAGCTCAATTTTGTAAGCTTAGGGAGTCTATTGGGTTGGTGATTTTTCCCTCAATTTGGTTTATATATTTTGTTTATACATTCATCTATTTGATGACTATAAGTATGGGCTTGGCATCTTAGTGATGAATTATAGTGTTCCAAAACTCTAATAACACTATGTTATGGATAAAGGTTTTGATGAAATAACTATAGCTTTATTTATCTAACTTTATCTCTCCTAATTTATTCACTAGTCACTTTAGAAACTTTGTTGTGCACACTTTGAAAGTTTATTATGGTAGTGAAGTTATCCTCAATGGGGAGTGAAGTCTGAATTACTATGTTGAATTCATATCTTTGATGATAACTTCATATCTAGTAGGCTATTTTAGTTGTATAGTGTTGATCTAAATGTACACATTAGTGGTTAGTTCACTCCATGTGAGGAACTCATGGTACATTTTATTTTGTTATCACTATGTGAGGAATCAATATGTTTTTATTGGAACTATTTGGTTATCCATAGGTGATTTGTTATATATGCATATGCTCTTTTTATTATTGATCAAGATATATTTCTATATACAATAGATGACTATAAGTATTGGCTTGACATATTTGTGATGACTTATAGTGCATCATTGATTAGTTTATGGATAACATTACTTAGTTAATTTATTTTATGATTGATATGAATGTTATATGATGCATCTAATTGATATTATTTATGAGCTTATTATAGTTTAAAGGTTTCATCTTGAGAATGCAGGTCACTTATTTTGGGTGGGCAGGCTCATGGAGGCTCACATGTTAACTTAATGTTGATCGACTACACTTACATTGAGACCAATTATGGTTAATTATTGTATTGTAAACCATTTTTTCAAATGGTATTATAATGATTCTTAAGCTAAGATCTTGCTTATTTCTTAATAATGTAAAAGTTCTCATCACCACTTGTATCTCTATGGAGGAGAACTCTCTCTTACTCTATCTTTCTTCTTTTCTCTACACTCTATCCCAATATTACATTAAGGGGTAGTGTCAGAATTTGTAATGTAATATTCTGTAATATTTATTCTTAATGTAAATTCACTTAATACTTAAAGTATCATTAGATACCTTAAAGTATTAAGGAAATAAAAATAAGAGAAGGATTTACAATAGCTATGAGATTAAAAATAGAGAAGGGATTAAATTTAGAGTGGGTTTCTTCTTATAAAAAGATAAGAATTCTCCCCTCTCAGTTAAGAAAATTGTTATGCAAGCTTTGTTATAGGTTTAGAGTTTGAGAGAGAGAGGAGAGATTTTGTAATAGAGGTCCTTGAGAATAAGATCCTAGCTAGTGGATATACTCTTGAGGAGGAAGGAACCATTTTATATATTGTGTTATTTTTGAGATTGGCTTGAGTTATTATCCTATTATGTTGATGTTGTAAGTTCCTTCTTGAGATCTTGGTAGAGTAAAATTTAATTTAGAAAGGGTTGATTTCTTCAATCACAAGATTACTTTAAAAGATATATTAATATATTAAGTACCTAAGGGGTGGAGGGACCAAACCAATTGATCTTCCCCATATGGCTTGAGTTGGTATCAGTGGAGGAGGGATTCTAGTTCAATTTTTTCATTGCCTAAATAAGAGGGAGTATGATCAAGAGGTTTCTAAGCTTTTATGTTTTTTCCATTACAATCTGACCAATACCAATAGTATTTAATTTACTTACCCCATCTCTTACTTAGCAATAATTGGATATTTTAAAATTTATTTAACGATTGAAGAGGATAAGAAGCCAACCAAGTACCCTACCAAAAATTGATATTTTTTCCCTTAGATAATATCTATTTCTAAAACATTATAATATGAGTTCTAGCCTTTCTAATGCCATTCCAAAGCATGGAGCCAATAGGGGTATTAACAACAATGAAGATATAGATAGGTTAATAATTTTCTAGGTACTTTGTTTGGATAATTTGATTCTAGCATGAATCATGATTAGATAAAATACACCAAATTAACTTTCCCAAGAGATTTGTGTTCATATCCCTTATCTTCCTTATACATAATCCCCATTTTTTTATTTTAGAGCAGACAACCTCCCATGCAACTAGATGGATTTTCCTTTCCTATGAATTTGCTTTCTAAAGATAATTATGCATTGTCTTCTCTATTTTATGTAGAATATTAGAGGGGAACCATAAGACCCCCATCCAAAAAATGGGCATTACACTTAGAATAAATTTTATATGAAATAACCTACCAACTAAGGATATCCACTTATTTTTCTAATTTACTAGCTTAGAAGTAAGCTTTGCAATGATTATTTCCCAAAAATTCCCAATTTTTCTACCTTAAAAAAGGGGGACACCTAGATAGGTACTAGGTAGAGAATCAATGGACATGCTTGAGAGTTGGGAGATTCTTCTCAAGAGATTAGGAGGGGTATTCAAACCATAAATATTTAGCTTGGAATATTTAACTTCTTGGCTCGAGGATATTTCATAAGAATTAAGGAGGGTTTTGAGAGAATGAATCTCTTAGATTGAGGGGTAAATTATAACGAGGGTGTCATCTACAATTCGGGAATGAATCATAGGGGAATAACATATTAATGTAGAGGTATTTTATCTTATTAATGGATAAGGGGTTTCTCAATCCCCTACTAAGACCTTATGAAATAATGATAAATAAGTAGGATGGAAGGGGATCACCTTATTGAAGGCCCCATGAATTCTTGAATTAACCTTGTGCACTTCCATTGATGAGAATATAGAAGGAGGGCTAATGATGAGGTATGATATCCATTATATCCATTCCTTACTAAAATTAAATTTTTCTATATCATTCAAAGGAGAAAACTCCTATTAATGTGATCAAAAGCTTTCTTCATGTCAACCTTCATAAGAAGGCCTTTACTTTTGGACTTGAAAATAGAATGTATTAATTCATGAATGAGGATGGATCCATCCATGAGTTTTATTCCTTTAATAAAAGCTTTTTATTATTATAAAATGATGTTAGGAATAACTTATTTGAGTTGATTTACAACCACCTTAGAAATAATTTTACATATGTTATTACAAAGGGGTATAGGTTAGAAGGCCTTAATTGTATCCACCTATATAGTATTAGGAATCAAAGCTAAGAAGGTATGGTTAAGTCTTACCAATAATTATTTTGAATGTATGGAATATTTTAATACCTTGAAAATTTCATCCTTGAGTAGATACCAAAAGTGTTGAAAGAAACATGGAGGAAAACCATCAGGGCTTAGGGAACCAAAACTCTTCATTTGTGAGAGTGCTATCTTCTCTTGTGATGGGATTTGGTAGTATTTCATTTTAGGATGGGGAGATAAGAGTTGGAATGGTGTTTATAAATTTCTCTTATGTTTCATTTTTGCTATTTTATTCTTCTATGAGAAGATTCTTATAGAAAGAGATAATATGATTATCCAATTCATGTGGCATTGTGAGGACCTAACCATCTATTATATGAAGTTTGGTGATCTAGTTAATTACCCTGATAGACATGATAAACACATGAAAAAATTTGGTTTTACCATATCCTTCAAATTCAACCATTACACATGTGAATTTTGCTTCCAAAATATTTCCTCATGGAGATATATATTAAGTTATTGGAGCATTTTTTTGTTCTTTTTCAAGCATATGTGTATCTTCATCATAGTGAAGGTTCTCCTACTCTAGTTTTATCTCTTCTTATAGTAGCATAATATTCTCATCAATTTTTCCAAAGGATTTCTTATTCCATATTTTTAGCTTTTCCTTCAATCTATGTAGTTTGGTGGAGAATTGGAACATATGGATGCCATAAAAATGACTTTCTTCAAGCCATCATTCCTCAACTAGGTTATTAAAAGCCTCATGTTTTATGCTTGCAATGCAAGTCAATTATTGCTGAAATATGTCATTAATTAGATCCCCATAATGGTAAAATTTCTATTTACATAATAAATCCTTGAGAGGCCCAATGAGGTGTGAATATAAATCTATCAATATTTTTAAGAACTTTGAAATCTTTTGACCATTTGTTGGACCAGGAAAATTCACCTTTGTTGTAGAATGGTTCAATAAATCTACTAAATTCCTCCTCACATCTTTTCAATCTATGCTTGCCACCCTATTTTTCAATTAGATTTTGGATGGCATTAAATTCCCCCTATTATGCAAGGAGTATCACTATGTAAGTTCAACCATTTTGATAATTGGTTCCAACATTCGATCTTTTTCCAAATCCTTGGGGGATATAAATGTTAATAAAAGCAAAAAGGAAATTAGTATATATATGTTTGAATAGGACATACATCCAAGAATATTTTATAGAGATCATGGTGCATTCTATAATTTTTATATCTCATAAAATAGAGTGGTCCCTTGAGTTCCCATTCAAGTTAGAGGCAAAAAGGTTACAATGAGCCCAAATTATGTTTTTAAAGTTTGCTATTTCAATAGTAGAAGATTTTATTTATTGAAGAAATAGAATAGAAGGTTTTTCTTGTTGAATCAGAGATCATACCATTCTAATTTTTTTAAGGGCATAAATACCTCAAGTATTCCAAGATGAGATGATCATTGGCCTATATGGAATTTTTGGGATCTATCATATGCTCAAGCTGGTACTACAATCCATTTTCTATGCCTTCTCTAGCAACCTACTCTAGTTTTTCTTTCTTTAATTAATTATCTCTTTTCTTGTGTATGCCTAATTGTATTACTTTTAGTTGGTTTTGGGTTTGTTTAATAGTGGGATATCTATAAGAATGCTTTTGTAATTTTTTCTTAGTGGATCCCATTTGGGTTTGGGGTTCTAGCTAATGAGTGTCTATTTTAGGCTGACTATCTAGCTTGTTGGTGTCCATTTCTTAAGTTTGTAATGAGTGCTCTACTATAACTAGGGTATTGATTGGGTTTGGGGAGAATAACAGACTATTGATTATGGGATTGGGATTTTGTGTAAGGGATATAGGAATAAGGGTCATAGGTTTAGGGTGAGGAGGTGTTCAAATTTCTTGGATGGGTTTTAGTGTTTGTAGATAATGAAAGCTATTTTGGGTAGTGAGTGGAGCAGTGGGGCCTTATGGAAAATTAGGGTTAAGGGGGCCTACTATGGGGGGAGTGGGTAAGTACCTATGTTACTAATAAATTTTGGTTGTTTAAAACCATCCTCAGAGATATTTGATATCAACTATCTTGGTATAATGTGCGGTTAATATTTTTCTAGGTGGTCATACTTTGAGCATACCCTCCACCTAAAAGGAATGCTTTCATAACCAATTGGTTGTTGATGCTCCAATTTATTTATAATATTTACTATAAAATTATAATATTTTCTATAAAAAATTAAAGTTTTATTATAAAACATAGTTTTTATATAAAAATATAACTTTTATAGTTAAAAATATTCTTACTATAAAAATGCAATATTTTTATAAAAATATATTTTTCTATAGAAATATAGATATTTTATAGGAAATTTTCATGGTTGCATGGTTTTAAGCAAGTAAGAAAGAAGCACATGTCATAGCAGTAGAACACATCTTGTGATATCTCAAAGGAATAATGTATTGCAATATTTGGTACCCAAAAGGTAAGGATTTCATACTTATTTCATATTTGGATGTTGAGTGGGTAGGTTATGCGGATAACAAGAAGAGCACCAATGGAGGTGCATTTTATCTCAAGGATATACTTGTATCATGTCATAGTAAGAAGAAAGAGTCATTATCCTTATTTATAATAGAGGCATAAGATATTGTAATAATATCATGTTGCACCTAAGTATGTTGAATGAAGAAAACTCTAAAAGATCTTGGTAGTCATTTCAGTAAGCCTATTTAAGTATAATATGATAATACAAGTACTATATATATTTTAATAAATCTTGCAATGCACTCCCATATGAAACATATTACAGAAGAAGAGGTAATACTTTTATAGGAAAGAGTACATTTTTATGGAAAAATATTACATTTTTATAGAAAATTTACATTTTTATAGAGAAGATTACATTTTTTATAGAAAATATTATACTTTTTATTAGGATAGATTACACCATAATAGAAAAATTAAATTTTCATAGAAAAATTAAATTTTTATAAATATATTATATTTTTATACAAAAAAACTTTCAACTATAAAAAATTATATTTTTATATAAAAATATTAAGTTTAATAAAAAAATTACATTTGATAGAAAATAGTATAGTTTCTATTAGAAAATAGACTTTTAACTATAAAAATTACATTTTTTTGTAAAAATATTAGGTTTTATAAAAATAAAATACCTTTTTATAAAAAAATATTACAATTTTATTAAAAAATGCCTAATGTAGAACATGCACATGGAATCACCTTTTCAATATCAACATAAATAGACAAAATAGTCAAAAGTTATGGCTCTAATAAGGTGAATCATTTTTTTTAATGCATGAAAAATTATATTTCATTTGTAATTTTGATAATTTCTATAAGACTATAATTTTTCTATACAAATATAATGTTTTCTATAAAAATATAATATTATTCTATGAAAATGTAAATTTTCTTATTAAAATATAATCTATTGTATAAAAAAAATATTTTTATAAAAATGTGTTCTTTTCTAAAAAACATAATATTTTTTATAAAAACATAATTTTTCCATAAATATTTAACTTTTATACATAAAAATAAAAACTTTATAGATAAAAATGTAATTTTTTGAGATAAAATGTAATATTTTCTAATAAAATGTAATTATTTTATAAAAATATGATTTTTATAGATAAAAATTATATTTTCCTATAAAATAAGACTATAATTTTTTGTATACACATATTGTTTTATACAAAAATATAATATTATTCTGTAAAAATTTAAATTTTCTTATTCAAATGTAATATTTTGTATAAAAAAACTAACTTTTATTATAAAAATGTAATGTTTTCTAAAACTATATAATTTTTTTTATATAAAAATATAATTGTTTCCATAAATATTTAACTTTTATAGATAAAAATATAATTTTTGTAGATAAAAATGTAATGCTTTCTATAAAAATGTAATATTTTTCCATTAAAATGTAATATTTTATAACAAAATGTAATTATTTTATAAAAATATGTTTTTTATAGATAAAAACTATATTTTCTATAAAAATAAGACTATAATTTTTTCTATACAAATATATTTTTTTCTATAAAAATAAAATATTATTATATAAAAATGTAAATTTTCTTATCAAAATGTAATATTTTGTATAAAAAATAATTTTTTTTATAAAAATATAATCTTTCCTAAAAAAACATAATATTTTTTATAAAAATATAATTTTTTCCATAAATATATAACTTTTATAGATAAAAATGTAATTTTTAATGATGAAAATGTAATGCTTTCTATAAAAATTTAATATTTTTCTATTAAAATTTAATTTTATATAATAAAATATAATTATTTTATAAAAATGTAGTTTTTATAGATAAAAATTATATTTTTCTATAAAAAATATACTTTTTATAAAAAGATTTTTCTATAAAAATATATTTTTTTTATAAAATTTTATATTTCATTAGAAAAACATAATCTTTCCTATAAAAAAGTAATTTTTTCGATAAAAAATTATTTTTTGATAAAAATGTAATATTTTTCTATACAAATGTAATCTTTCCTATAAAATTATAGTATTTTCTATAAAAAAATCTAAGTTTTATTATAAAACATAATTTTTATATAAAAATATAACTTTTATAGTTAAAAATATTCTTTTTTTATAAAAATATAATATTTTTTTATTAAAATGTAGTTCTTATCATAAAAATATAATATTTTTTTAAAAATATATTTTTTCTATAGATATTTTATAGGTAATTTGCATGGTTGCATGGGTTTTAATCAAGTACGAAAGAAACACATGTCATAGCAGTAAAACACATCTTGCAATATCTCAAAGGAATAATGTTATTTCAAATAGAAGTGACCCCTTTCAGGATCACTTAAACTTGAACATTTAACTAGTATGTGCAAGTAAGACTAGACCCTATAAGCACAAACTACAAAAATAAATTTGATTAAAATCCTCAAAGATGCTTGTTCAAGCCATCTTTTCAAATTAATAAGCTCAAATGATCACAATATTACTAGCTCAAAGTGGTGTTAAGAAACACCAGAGATTACCTAATAATGCCATTTACAGATGATGGTACCTGATGCAACTAACTGGATCCCAAGATGAGCCCAAACTATCTTCACTATCCAAATATGATAACCCTAGATGTTTCTAAAATACATGGACATGTACCAAATTTGGGGGCATTTCATTGTCAAAACATCGAGACCCTAGGCATTTTGTAACCTACAAGCACATAAAATAAGATTTAAAATTCAATACACATCATAGGATGAGATAAGACTACTATAGAAATAGAACATGAAAATAAGGTCAACAAATATGATGGGTGTGTCTTTGGTATGATAGGAGAAAAAAAGCTTGAAATGATTGATTTTTAGCTTACCCTAAGACCAATGCTTCCCAATCACTCTTATCATATGCTCATGGGAGATTTATGGATGTAGTAGCTCTAAAAGTTATCACTTCCATGAGTTAGTAATCAACACATTTGAAGCTTAATGTTTGCAAGAGTTTCTAGCCTCAAAATGGAGATAGAAGCTTACTTAAATAGATTTATGAGACATTCCAAATCATCAATTCAGAATCTATATGAATTTCAATTTGAAAATGGTTTTTCTTGATTAATATTTAATTAGATTCAAATTGGATTGGCATAGGATCTAATTGGAGATAAATTAGAGACATCCATTTAGTTCGCTTATCTTTTGTCTATTGAGCATATTTGGAGCATAACTAGTGAGTAATAAATCAATGACTTGAGTCTTAAATTTTCTTTTGTCCTACTGGATGAATTAATAATTACATGTTAAGGTGAGGTGTAAATTTTTTCCAACTATTTTCTTGCAAAATAGATAATAAATAAATTATCCATATTAATATGATTGACATTAATAATCATCAATATAATAATATTTTGATAATACAAAGTAAATGATCAAATATAATCAACATGACTATTGTTAATTATATTTTAGGCATGAATAGCAATGATCAATAATCATAAATAATATGACTAATGTTAATTGCATATTTTAAATAAATGACTATAGTCCAAAGTACAATAAATATGATTAAATTTAATTGCACTTTAACCAAAATTGATTATGATCAAAAATATAATTAATATGACTAATATTAATTATCTTTCCCAAATGACTATTATTGGAATGCAATAAATATGACTAAGTTTAATTACAATTTCTCAATAAATGATTATGATTAAAAATACATTAAACATGACTAAGTTTAATTACATTTTTCAAAATAAGTGACTATGATCAAAATGCAATAAACATGACTAAGTTTAATTACGATTCAAAAGTAAATGACTATGATCGAAATGCAATAAACATGACTAAGTTAAATTATGATTTCAAAGCAAATGATTATGATAGAAATGCAATAAATATGACTAAGCTTAATTTTTATTC
>Ga0068631_101063_pt1 | contig 10312 bp, 13 predicted proteins | sample InSIn5gowninarea_2_FD_77434 | JGI IMG/M metagenome (GOLD analysis project Ga0068631, IMG submission 77434) | Clean room microbial communities from NASA Spacecraft Assembly Facility at Jet Propulsion Laboratory, Pasadena, California, USA -... ...
CGGATATCCCTATTTGCTTCAGCACCTGTAAATATGTCCACCTCTTCCTCATATCACCAAATATACCTCAACTCTCATGCCATCCACAAATCCACCCTTCCATCCCACTCTCCTTCCTCTCCTAGTATCACACCATCCACCCCCTTCCAATCCTCACTCCAGCAGTTCCTGCGCGCCCAAAACTTTCCCACCGACGTCCAAGCCGGTGTGAACAACTTCGACTTCTCAGCGACAGCTGATATCGCATTCATTCATAGTATCCCCGGGACATACTCTGACGATGAACAAATCGCATCAACAGGGCTACCATCACTAGCTAAAGCAATCCGGTTCAATTCCAGACATGATCAAAGTCAAAGGGTGGAAATTGACTTTGCGACGAGTTCGTTGGGTGCGCTGGACGATGTGCAAGTCGCTTCTTTTGTCTGTGCGCTGCGAGGCGAGGACCCGTTTCAAACGCTTGAGATGAAGAAGAAGGAGAGGTCCAGCGGAGATGACTTCCGCATCGTCTTTCCGGCAAAGAGTACTGTTCAGAGCAGCACGGGTGGTCCAGACGTACGTGATAGAAGTTTACTCAGACACATCACGATATGTCTATTCTCAGAAGAGGGTGCTAACGTATAGCAAACAGGCGGCAGGAACAATCTTCTTCCCAACAAAGACGTACAATTCACCCAATTTCCCACGCCATCTCCTTCACGACTATAAATCTAGTAGGGAAGGACTGCTATCACATAATAAGGTATGTAACATTAGCGTCTCCATGTCCGCTTTCTGCCTCTCTCTCCTCTTCCTCCTCCTCCCTCCTCCTCCTCCGCAATTACAACAAACACCTCCCACCTTCCAAAATCCCCTCCCAACCTATTATCAGTCCCCCACCCACTCATCGCTGCACCACCATCACCAATGCCCAGTCCCCATCACATACCATGAAAATCAAAAACTCACGCAAAAACCAACTAATCCCCCAGATAATCCTCACACGCACCCCACACACCGCACACATCTACCACGGCAGCGCCAACCTCTCCGCCTCAGCATGGGGCCGTCTCACACTTACCAAGGCCAAAAAATCGACACCACAACAAAAGAAAATGACCGTCGCGAATTGGGAGTGTGGTGTTCTTTTGCCTGTTGTCGTTGCTTCTAACGCAAGCGTTGAGGAGAATCGGAAGGTTGAGGAGGGGGAGGGTGTGGAGAGTGAGGAAGTGGGACGAAAATATGCTGGGAAGGTAGTTGGCAGTGAGAAGGTGGGACAAGAAGATGAAAACGCACACGTAATAGGTCTGGAGGAAGTGAAAAAATTACTGCTCGAACGATGGGGCATGCAGCTGCCTTTTGTGGTGCCGGCGAAGAGGTATGCCGGTGGTGAGGTACCTTGGATACAGGAGGGCGGGTGGTGATTGATTGGTTGCTTGATGAATCAAAGAAATGAGCGATGAGCGATGAATCCTAAGATGAGCAATGAGTACTGCGCGCTGGTGACACGTTTGCAGTGCTGCATTGTGGAAGGAACCAAAGTTGGATACAACAGCACAGCACGAAGCTGTATTTCGTCATGCCTGATAGACACGAGAAGTCACAGTTATGCTTACCTTGCCAATGCCACACTAGGTACTGTAGTGTAGCTAAGTGATAACATGAGTAGGTAGGATGCCTGTGTGCGTTTTCTTTCAGTCCCGGACTGAACAACCAGCCCAGCTGCGCCCAGTAGTGTGTACGGTGCACTGTTATCCCAGCTACAGTAAGTTCCACGACGACAAATAAACGTCGTGATTTCCTTCCTCTACCGTGATACTGGGTGATGGATGAAGGGCTGGGTCATTCGAGTTGGAAATAACCCCGAATCACGGTCAAAACGACCGCTCCCAAGTTGATGTTAGATAAATTCGGAGGTTATTGGTTTTTCATCTACTCTTTGCTCACTTATATCCTAGGTTCCAAGATCTACTGCCACGTCGAATACCCAAGCCTGCTACTCCCCTGCCTTCTCACGCCTGGCTTGCCACCCGGATCCCGACTATTCCTCCTGGAACTCTGCCTACTACTCCCCGCATACTCATACAAACTCTCCTCACCCACCATACTCTGCCTCGCCGTATTCCCTCCCTCACTATCCCCAGAAAACTCGTATGCGATATAATCATCTCCTCTCATAACAAGCCGTTCCCTTTCCAGCACCGTATTCTCAGCACAACAACATCCACACGCAATTTCGCACTCGTCTTCGATATTCTCCTCATAATTCGCGTCCAACCATGCTTCATAGCAAGACATGTGGGCAACATGGCCGCAGTTCATGCAGCTTTTGAATAATGTCGCTACGGGTTCGAGGCAGAAGTTGCAGGTTGGGCGGGTGAAGTGTTTGTCGCAAAAGGGACAGCGTTCCATTGCTGCTGGGCTGGCGGCGATCATGGTGGTTGCGGAGGACCAGTGGCAGTTTGTGCAGATGAGGCCGATTAGTGGACCGGTGTGTGTTGGAGGACGGAGACGGTGTGGCTTTTTGGTAGTGGTAGTAGATTGCTCATTGGAGTTGGAAAAGCGGGAGGGAAAGTGGTTGAAGGCGAGAAGCTCGAGGTATTGCTGGGGCATGTTCCAGGCGTCCAGATGGGCAGAGTACTCGTCGCGCCATAGTTTGTGCTTGCCCATGTCTTGAGTAGGCATAAGAGGAACACTTACACATGCTTCGTCGTCGAATAAGTCTTGGTTCTTGAGTTTGACACGAAGCTTTTTAGCGCCAGCACTGTCTTCATCAGCCTCGGTATCGTTGTCCCCAACATCTTCCAAAACACTTGCAGATCGAGGATCAGAGAATCGAGCAGGTGTTGCCTCATTTCTTACTGGGGCCCTTCCTATCGTGATAGATGCAGATGGCGCAGAGGTCGATAGCTCAACGGCAGCTTCCTTCCTATACAAAGGCGGTGAGTTGGAGATCATGAGAGCTACTTTGTTGATTGCATTCCCAACAATAGAGCTGGAACGTCGAAGAACATGTTCAGGCGATGTGCCGAAGCTTCGTGGTTTGGACAGGCCATGAGAGTTGCCTCGGCGTAGCGCTATACCTCGCGGGTGTGGCCTTAGTGTGCCCGCTATCGTAGCACTGGCATTACTTTTTCCATCAGAGGACACAGAAGACGCAAATACTGCTGGTGTAGAACGGGACGAGGCCATGGGAGAAACCTTGGCTGTATTTGGTGATCCTACAAAGCTTTGTGCAGTTCTCTTGGTTGGCCAGTAATTTGACGAAAATCCAGGCGTCTTGAGTTGCATGGGTAATTGCTGTAACTGGTCAGCTTCTTTCCATAAGGATGTAATGAACAAAACTAACACTTTCTACTTGTAACGCCAAAGCACTTGCAGATCCTGGTACAGGTGCAGGCTCACAGAAGACGCAAGATAGCATGGCTAGTGTCTGAACGTCCCCTAGAGCCTCAAAATGATCGAATCTATAACTTGTCAGTAGCGAACCAATTTCGAACTGGGGTTTACCGACATTGCCTTAATGAGATAGTCATTGCCTAGAGGATGGTCTCCCCATTTGATATGAGCTCTAAGCTTGGGTTCTTTCACAGCTTGTGGGAAGTCAAAACTGAATCCGAGGCCGCTGTCACGCCTCTTGATGTGTACAATGCCTCTTCTTGCGATTACCAGAATGTTTTCATCCTCTAGTAGCTCAGGAGTGATTTCTAACGGCACGGCATCGCAGACGATGAGACGAGCAAGTTCCCAAATATTGGCAAGCCCTTCGAGGTCGCAATTTCGGGCTACCCAAGCATTGTGTGAGCACACAACCTCACCTTTCCCGAACATCATATAATCCTCAGCCAGAGTTCTTCGAGGATAGATCTGGTCGTCCAGATTAAATATAGATACATGCATCTTGCGCCTAGCATTTTCTGGTTTGGAAAGAGATTTGGCACTAAGCTGTTGCGATTGGTCCATCGACTTATCAATAGACCTTGGAGCTTTAGGCACAGCACCAGCTCCCCACAAGGAAAAGCGAGAGAATGGGACAACATCACCATCCACGCTGTCAGATGTAGACGAGTCAAAGGAAGACGAGGACGAGTCATAAGAATACTCTGAAGAACGGCAGTCGGTATCGTCTGCAGTATGCTTGACATCGTCTACATGTCTGCGAAGAGCATTTTGCAAGGTGCCGAAGCTTTCGAAGAGATCAGACTCCCCGAGTCTGCTATTTTTGCCCCCAAGAGTCATGCTATTGAGGAATGAAAGTGTTTCGGCTTTTGTCGGAAAGAAACAGACCAATTTCCCACAAGGTGCGAACAATGCTGCACAATGCTTGGGTAATGGTACATTTGCGTTCTTCAACTTTGTCGGATCACCAACGCTTCCGTTGAAGTCTTTCTGTTTCAACTCAGTGACATGACCAATAAGATTATCCTCATCATCTGTTGAACTCTCAGCAGTCTCAGGCAGATCAAAGTCATCGTTCAGTACATTGTGTAGTTTTTGAAGCCAAGCCAAGCTGTGTTCTAGATCCTGGTCGCCCAACAGATAACGCAAAATTGCCTCCAAGGATGCTTGCTTCTCTTCACGATAGGCTTCGCAGAGAACCTTCATCTCAAGACTCATCTTTCTGTATGCTTCATCAGATATTGAAGACGTTTTTTCTATGCTGATCTCAGGAATCTCTTCTTCTGGATAAGTCTTTGGAAAAGATATTGACATTCTTAGATGGATGGACTGCTTGTCTGTACCCCAAGGACCATTCAACGATACAGACACATGCCGTGCGACGACGTTGACTTCTTCGAACGAGACTTTCTTGTATCGTTCTCCTGCTGAGGTGATCTCATCTCCAAGACTTTCAGGCGCATCCCAGGGTCCGATCTGAGAGGTTGTCAATGCAGATACACTATCGCGTGGAGAACTTGTATCGTCTCTAGTGCTGATCTTGACACCTTTCATCCATGATATCGGATTAGCTTGCTTCTTCTCGCCGCTTCGAATACGCATGCCAGTCATATGGTCGCCACGCAGTGAGGTTACCAGGTGTGGCATTGCAGTATTGAGTGCTGACCTGTTTAGTGCTTCACTTATAGCACTACCTCGTCTTGCCCGATCTCCTGCGGAATTAGCAGGAACGCCTTTCGACTCTTGCACAGTACTGAAGTCGTGGAATGTCTTGTAGGTGGCGCCCTTTCTACTAAATCTCTGATGTGTATGCAGTCGCTGTCCTTTGTGATATCCAATTTTATCTAAAACCTCTTCAGACATCGGGTGAAGCCATAGATGCTTATCGGCACCCCATGATACGAGCTGGAATGTGCGGTTGTCTTTACCATCATCCTCACCGTGTCGAACCCTCCAGAGAAACTCCTTGACTTGGTCTTTGTGGCCTTCGAACGTATGGACGGGCTGAGCAGCAGCATCTCGTGCTTCCCCTTCTTGCAGACGTCGATCGTAGAGATGAAGATCGCTGTTTCCACGCTGAGGCATCACTAATATCCCGTAGCCGAACGGTGTGTGTCTTGCTCTCCAGACTGGGTAGGGTGTATGAATCGTTCTCGTCAGCATGTCATTCTCCTCTCCCGCATAATCCCACACCTTGATTGTTCTGTCAAGAGAACAAGTCAGCAGTTGGGTCGCCTCTACGCGGTTCCAGTCTATGCCATAAATCTTTGTAGTATGTGCTTCTATGCTCTTTAATGGATGTGAGTCTTTACGAGTGTCCCAAATGTGCAGCTTTTCGTCATGAGAGGATGCTAGGATATGACTGTCCTGCCGATTCCACTTGACCTGTGTTGCTCCTGCATACCAATCTGCGAAGCTGATAGAAGGTTTTGCTGGTGCTCGAAGATCCCAGATGTGTACGAAACTGTCCACTGAGCAAGTTGCAAGAATATCAGGCTCGTGGGCTGAGAAATTGATATCTGTCAGAGCTCGAGTATGTGCCTGTAGTGTATGCTCAACCGCACGAGCCGAGGGCAACGCGACGTTCCAGATAAGTGCATTCTGGTTCGATGTGCTTGCGATCCAATAGTCTCGCGAGGCAAAAGGTGACCATTGCACATCGGCGACCTCCCAGGATGTACGGTGAGGCAGGTGTCTTGGGGGAGAGTATGGGTTGTCTAGGTCTATTATGTGCAGCCCCAGACGACTAACCAGAAATATTAGCGACTGGAATCACTACCAAGTATTGTCTTGACCACTGACGATGCCAAAGCTACATCTCTTCCTGCTGGGGAAATGGTGGCAGAGCCAACCGGTTCATTGACATGAAAAGAGCCCTTGCTGTCGAATGTCGACTGCGGCCTGTCTTGTAGTGTTGCCGCAGTGGTCTGATCATTGCTCTTCACATCTTCCATGTGTGTCCCGATAGGTTGTTCTCTCCTCTCTTGCGTTGTACGACGGCGCTTGTGCTCTCATATCGTGTTGGTCTCGGGGAGGTCCTCCTACCACACAGCAAAGGGCCGGATTGGCGATAATACCGCCAGATGTCGAGTAGGGAAAGAGTACTGGTTAGTACGAAGTGTTATTCCAGGTTGTATCTTGATCTGCATCCGGGGAAGGAGCATGTGGGGCGAGGTCTATACGTCAGATCTTGTCTCCTCTAAACATCTCGACCTTAGCAACAACAATCTCAAAGTCTCTAGTGATAGTATTGCTTAACTCGAGTTTAAATTGCCATACTCAAGTCAACAACTTCATTGCATCCCCTTTCCAGCTTCGACAACCGGCGCAGAAAACGATCCACTGATCTCGTCCCAATCAATCAACATGAACAGTGCACTACCTAAGCGAATTATCAAGGAGACGGAGCGGTTGGAGAAAGAGCCGTGAGCCTGCCTGTGTTGTTCTCAACTAGCGACGATGCTGACGAATTAGCCAGGGTGCCAGGAATCAGTGCAGTACCACATGACGACAATCTACGGTATTTCGATGTCCTTATCGACGGCCCCGGTCAATCACCATATGAAGGTTCGTGCGGCTTCGATAGATACTGCAGAGGAATCTTCTCACCAGAGACATCCAGGTGGTAAATTCAAGCTCGAGCTCTTCCTGCCAGACGACTATCCTATGACGCCTCCCAAGATCCGCTTTCTCACAAAGATATACCACCCAAACATCGATCGTCTTGGAAGAATATGCTTGGACGTGCTTAAGAGTACGAGAATACTGCATCTGTGCAAGAAGTGTTGTACTGATAGCTCCTTAAGGCAATTGGTCGCCAGCACTACAAATCAGAACTATTCTACTATCCATACAAGCTCTTCTCGGTGCACCGAATCCAGATGATCCTCTCGCAAATGACGTTGCACAAAGATGGAAAGAAGACGAGCCTGCAGCCATTCAGACTGCTAGGGAGTGGACCAAGCAGTTTGCAGCTTGATTAAGGTTCTGGTTATAAGACGTGATGGGAATAGAAACATCAGCGGCTATCTCGTATACGTGCAGCACTTTCGAGTTGGCACAGTCTATGGGCAGGATCCCAGTGTAACTACTGTAGCAAGATACGGAGCTTGTTGTGATCAAGCTTTTGTAGTGATGTTTCAGGTTGGTATCATGCACCATCAGAAAAGAGTTGACGAAAGGTCTCAAGTACGTTTCGCATCAATGAACCATACCCAATCCTATCGACAAGCTTACTGAACTTGCGGGAAAATGTTTCAGAGAAGCGCAGAGCAGAGATGTAGAAATCGACGAGTGATATGGTAAACTCGATCTGAAACGCGTGTTTTGCAACGCGACTGCCTGATCTACGCACAACCCTGTTTCACAGAATTCACACACCGCACTACCGTTCTAATCTATTTTCTTCGCTTCTCTGTCATGGTCATGATGGACATTTCTTAATCTTGTGTCCTGCTCCCTTGTAATTTCTACTTCTGTACGAATACTACACTTTCCTCATGAGACTACCAAGAGACGACAGTCTCCCGAGCTTAGGTGGTGACTCTTTGTGGTCTTTGGACTCGAATAACAATCCTCGACGTAAATCTCTTGTCGACCTGATCAGCTTCATCAGAACAACAGGTCCAAAGACTCTGCTTCCAAGAACCGAGGAGCTACCAGCTGAAGATACTGTCAAGAAGGTCTCAGATATCCGCTCTTTTACCGATACGACGATGACTTCGAAGTGAGGAAATTTCTCTTCGAACGCCAGTAGCTAATTGATCCACTAACTTATCAATAGCCCACTCACCTCTGCTGCTGAACGCACTTCGACATCAGAATGGACCTCCGACACAACTCGAAATCTGCTGGCACGCATCAAGCAGCATCGAGAGGAATCCGAAGCTGAGTTCTGCATGGAATCTGCATTACAAATTAGGCTTCCTTCCTCGCCAACGAGCCCTGCGTCCTCACCAAAAACCTCTACGTCCTCCAACTCTCCTCTCTCTACTCTATCTCCAGCATCTTCAAGGAAATCGTCATGGAGTACTCGCCGTCTAGATCAGTCAATGAGACGTGATTCTTTCTCAAGTCTATTCAGCTCTCCAGGCTCGCTAGGTCTTGGTTCGCGTCTTCCCAAGCTCGACCTCAAGAAGCGTTTCAAGAAACAGCCTGATGCCGAGCCGAGTCCGCCTTTGAGTCCTCTGCTATCGCGCTCCTTCAAGCATCGCAGCAGACATATTCCGCTGGTTGGTTTAGGCATATCTGGAATCCATTCAAACGATGAGCAAGAAGAAGAACGTCAGTACCTCAGGGAAGATTCGGATGCGACTTTGAGACCGAAGAAGTCAAGCCTACCGATATCAACGCAATACCCCACGAGAGAAGACTCAAACGCGACATTGAAACCAACCAAAAGGCAGGGAAGCTCTGCCTCGTGTGTTGATCATGGTGATCCTCAAGTTACTACACCTATAATCGAAATGCGAGACTGCTCAACAAGTTCGAGCTCACGGAAGACAAGCCACGAAGATGGCGTGCAAACACGACCTCAGATGTTTCCCTCTCAGTCTGCAGATCTGCTGTCGACACTTCCCTGGAATTCGGAAAGGCAAAAGTCACGTTCATCTGCCGAGCTATCCACACGTTCAGTCTCAGGCATCTTAACTCCTGGCTTCACCCTGAAAAAGTTCCGAAGTACCACACCTTTGAAGGGAGGTAGCAGCAGTACCGGTGCAGGCAGTTCACTGAATCTATTAACGAGAACCCAGAAGAAAAGCTTCAACTCTTCCTTCGACTTTCCGGCAAAAGCTGAATCCTTCTCCTTCAATTACTCGGACGTAACGGCCAAGTTTCGACGTGTGAGTGTCAACAAGGACTCGCAAAGGCCAAAGGCAGCGAGGATTTCTCCAGATGTTGTCAGACATGTCGCAAATGATGTTAGCACAACTACATCCAGTACCAAGGTGGACCTCGATGCGCCTTCGTACGAAGCACAGGTAAGTACACAACACTGTGTCCTGGTTGTCCACAAATTTTGCTAATAAATTCTAGCTTGTGGATTTGCGGATCAAACTAGGACTTCCAGCCAGCAAGATATTTCACACAGGTCCGACACACCTTAGTCACCCTGAACATCCTTATACATGGCAACATGTCAACCTGAGATGCCTTGTTTGCCCACAGCCCTCGACCTCTATCGAAGTGCCCTCTTCCACGAGCGACGAGTCACACGATTCAGCCAATACTCAAAGCAATGACGCTACTAGTCTTCATCCAGCAATGCGTCCAGGCTTTGTCACTCGACCCAGCTTCGTCAGCCAGACCAGCTCATCCGACGGTTCAAACTTCGAGCTATCGTCCAACCAAAGTCCAATCCACAACTCGGCCACCCTCGAAAACCTCACCGCCGTCCACCCAGCCTTTCGAGCCCGTCTTCAACGCCTCCTCGCAAATCCCACCAACGCTTTCAGCGAAGTAACAACCATTACCTCTCCCGCATTCACCACCACCTCCTCCACCACCACACCCCGCGGCCCTCTCACATGCGCCCTTTGTCCAGCAACATGCTGCACCTACTCCTCTCACCTCTCACAACTCTCCTCACCTACACCAACCACACCACTCTCCTCCGACCAACTCAAACTCTTCCGCGAATTCATCCGCCTCACTGCTTCCGGCACGCCAGTTGGCCGTAGTGGTGCCAGAGATTCCTTCTCGACGTTTGTGCGATGTAGCAATGAAGAGTGTGAGAAGACGGTGTGTCCTGGATGTGCTAGCCGTTGTAGACTTGTTGGGTGTGGGTTAGTGGTGTGTCGTGTTTGTAGGGAGGAGAGGAAGGAGAGTGGGATGGAAGGGTGGATTTGTGGATGGCATGAGAGTTGAGGTATATTTGGTGATATGAGGAAGAGGTGGACATATTTACAGGTGCTGAAGCAAATAGGGATATCCG
>Ga0068631_101066_pt1 | contig 10304 bp, 12 predicted proteins | sample InSIn5gowninarea_2_FD_77434 | JGI IMG/M metagenome (GOLD analysis project Ga0068631, IMG submission 77434) | Clean room microbial communities from NASA Spacecraft Assembly Facility at Jet Propulsion Laboratory, Pasadena, California, USA -... ...
GGGGTGGAAGCGCTGGTTGAGGGCGTCGGAGGTGGTGATTGTTTGTTGTTTGGGCAATCTAAGTCTTTCTCGCTGGAAGGACTACCAGGTGGTGTGAAGAAGAGATCACTGCCTGCCATGATGAAATCTGCTGACTTGGGGAGTCTGAGAAGTTTTGAATGGAACCCTGAGTAGGCAAGCCTTCTGATCTTAGTACCAGACTTCAGACCAAAGTGGGAGGCAGTGGATGGAGGTGTGTGAGTGGAAGAGGAGAATAAGATACAATATCATAACCTCTTTTATATGATGGCTCTGGACTGTTCAGACTCTGAAACGGGAGGCTACGTTCTGTAAGGCTTTCAGTGATTGGAAAGCACTATTACTTCTTTGTTCCCTAGGACCAAACGCACTTAACTCAGCATAGGCAATGTACGATCAGTCTTTGTGATAGCGATGTCTGCTGTGAAGAGAATCTAAAAAGATTCATTCAGTTATTAGGGCGGTAATCCAAGCCTCCTACCAAGCCCATCGACATGAGCGACTACGAAGCCTACATGGTCGCCCTCAAATCTACATCCACCAAGCTTGAAGACTACAAACCCTACCTCTTCGCCCTCACCTCCAGTCTCATCTCACCTTCTCAACTCTCCACCCTCCTTACACACATGCGCTCCCTCTACCTCCTCATCCGACACCCCCCTCAACCCAATCCCCTCTCCCGCCCTCAATCCCCCTCTTCAAGCCTCGTCGTCACCTGGCCCGCCCTAATCAAAGCCCTCGACTCAACCCCGCCCTCCACCCTACAGATCCTGCCCGCTGCCTCCATCCGCGAACTCATCGAAGCGTGGAAGACGATCCGTCCGCATGACTGGCGATTCACGAAGCTGTTCGGGCATGCGTATTCGGAGGTGCAGCGGCGGACGGGGAAGGAATTGGAGAAGCCCGGGCCGGTAGAGATGGAGGATTGGGCGAGGAATATGGCCGAGGGCATGTGGAGCGAGTGGGTGGATGGGATGGCGCGGTGGGGGAGGGAGAAGATGCTGTGGGAAGAAGAGAAGGAGGCGCTGATGAAGAATGTGAGGGACTTGAATGAGAGGGTGGCGTTGTTGGAGGATGGGGTTGGGGATGTGAAGGGCAAGTCGGACGGGATGGAGAAGGGTGAGAAGGGAGTGATGATGATTGGAGAGAGAATAGCGGAAGGAGAGAGCTGACCTTTTCTTGTTCTAAACGCTTGTTTGCACTACTGCTGCATGTACTCTCCGCTGGTAAGTAGATCTGTCTCACCATCTCTCCCAACAACCTTGAAAGTTACTAGCAAGCATGACTTCTCTTCTGCTTCACTTTCCTCCATAATACTTGATATCATAGCGATATCCAGTCTCGTACACTATGACTCAGATTTGCATCCTACATGAAAGCGACATACCCTACCTGATGAATGAATGATAACTCTCAATCCACACACCCTCCTCCTCTAAGGACATACTCACAACAACGACGTATTGGCTGTGCTGTAAAAAACAGAGTACGTCCTTGTACTGCATCTTCCCCTCTGGATGCGTACTTAAGTAATGGATGATAGCTAAGCCATCCATCTAACAACAGCAATCCATCCAATGATAACGCCCCGTCCTTTATCCAGACGAAATTGCAGTCCACACCAAACTTCGACGCGTACTTGTTCCCTTCCCTTCCCTTCATATGATGTCCGTCTTACCAACGTTCCCCACCTCATTAGCGATGAGAGTAAGGCCGAGACTTCGATAAAGGTTTGCTCGAAGTTCGGCGGCTGGTTTATTACCTATCAAACTTGCCTTGTGCGAATGCGAGATGCTATTATGACAGAATGGAAGGGAAGTTAAAGGGTGTGATTTTGGGAATGTTACGAATGCGGAAAAATGATTCATGGATACATATAGACCTGCGAGAAAGTTGCTCCAGATGTGAGAAATCAAGCAGTACCTCTTTGAAGCTTGATCTTTCTTCGTCTTTGGGCACTTCTGTCTACCATCATCACAGACTTCCCAACTAAGATCAAGACTGTGAGACAGGTGCCATCGTTACACAAAAAATTGGAGAGATAGAATATGCCCAAAGGCTTGAGACCTGAATGGTGACCTCCTCCATTAAAACTATGGTATATACACACCTTCTTTTCCACCCTGTCTCCCAATGACAGTCTAAACATAATTTGCTTTTGCTCTGCGCCTTTCTGGTATGAGGCTCCGTCCTCAAAAAGGTATAGACACATGACCATACGCTCGAAGCCCAAGCATGGGAGTCCAAGGTAAGCTAGATGATGTCTAGCTGCTTCTGTGCTTGTTTGAACATCAAATCAAGCTGCAGCACTCTTCTGCTCCTCGCATCGCTGCAAAACGTCCACCATGATCTTCCTCCACAACTCTTTTTCAGTCATCCACCCACCACCATCGGCCATGTCTCCTCGGCACGCCAACCACCTCAATCCACCGTGTGAACATATGAAACGAGACAAGCACAGCATTCAATCCCAAAGAGTGAGAAGGGTTGTGCATGCAGAATGCTCCCCTCCGTATCCCCAATGTACATATCATTGTCAAAGTTTCGACCTTTTGATCAGAAGCAAGCTTCAAACGCCCTTTTCCCAGCCCATTCAAGCATCTTTCAAACTGCATATTTGCGATGTACGGATTCCGATTAGAAGTTTTGGGAGATTCCAGCGCTTTGCTGCGGGAAATGTGAAGGGTTCTCTATCCGTGTATTTCGTCGCGCTTGTACGTCGCGGATGACGGGTTGGCCTGCCATCTCTGCGCGTTCTGGCGGGCTGCCATATGATGTATCACCATAAGGGCTACCCTCTCCATTGTAGAACTGTCCGTTGCCATTCTCTCCGGAACCGTCGGAATGTGGGGCGCTGTAAGAGGAAGATGCATTGGATGCTCCACGGTTGACACCGTTCTGGTTGTTAGAGGTAGAGGGTCCCATAGCGCCAAGTGCTTCTTCTTCGCCAGATACAGGTCGACCATCTAACATTGGATCGCCAGATTTGTCGGATACTGGTCCGTGTGTGGGTGAGGTCTCGCCAGAATAGGCTACTCCTACACCTGGTGATTGACCACCTGACAGTTGAGTCGAAGCTTTCCTTCCACCTGAAGCAGCAGCGGTAGTTCCCCATCCACGGTATCCAGCCGAACCATCGTCACGCGTTTCATATAATCCATCACCAGCGCTCGCAGCACCTACTGCTGGCAACGTCGGGTCATTGTTCGGGTTGTAGCCATATTCCTCCATTTCTTTCCTCCTCACCTCTTCGGCATCCTTCCGTTGTTTCCGTTTTCGCCAGAAGTACAATCCACCAGCAATTATGAAGGCAACTGCTGCAATCGGGACGACCACAGCAACGGCGATGGTGCCTCCGCTACCCAGACCTCCACCGCTACCTGAACTGCTCGAACTTGAAACCAACGCAGCAGCATTGGTACCGGAGCTCGAGCTCGAGCTTTTGGTACTCGCCGGTCCACTCTGTGTTGATGTTACAAGTACAACAGAGGTTGAGGGACTCAAGGGCGTGCCATTGCTGGTTGGCGTTATAGTGACCAGCGATGTGAGGACCGCTGTTGAGGTCGCAGTCTCTGACGATGGTTCAGTCGTCGAAGGTGTACTCGATGGAGTTGGACTAGGTGTATTGGTGGACTGAGTAGCAGACGGAGTTGTGCTAGGAGTATTTGGAGTGTTAGAAGAGGAAGGTGTAGTGTTCTGGGTATTCTGGGTCGGCGTCTCTGACGACGATGTATCTGACGACGATGTATCTGAAGTTGTGATGGGGGCTAAAGAGGAGGAAATAAGATTAGTGACCAAACTAGAGGAAGAAAGTGAGAGCGAAGTACTCGAACTGGGAGTATTAGAAGAAGATGTGGGATCGCTTGTGGGATCGCTTGAAGACGAGGTAGCGGCGTTGGTAGGCGTGGATGGATCGGCGGCGTTGGTATTGGTAACGGTCCTTGTAATGTTCGACATGGTGAACTGTCGTACTTCGAGCCTCCCGCGATGTCTGTACATATCGATGTCAGTGATGGAAAATCCCATGATAGAAGAGGTGAGTCGGGTGTGACATAAGAATGGCAATTGTATGATGTTTGCTCGTGATTCAGAGTAGTCTAGGACTTAGCGCGGATGTACCTTCAAGTCGATCTCCAGCAGTGAGATGGATAGCAAGCAGTCCAGTCAATGGTCATGGGCAGGTGCAAACCCAGACGTGTTGGTTTGTTTCGAGAGGGACAGGGAGAGGGAGAGGGAAGGTGCGATGATGCAGACTGACGTCGATCAACAACAAGCACCCTACCACCAGTAGGTTGGGGCGTGTGAAGAAGCGAAGCCAAGTCGCAAAGGTCGAAACCAAAGCAAACAAATGGCCAATGCGATGGGCAGTCGAGGATTGCCAGCGCCTAGCGGTGAAGGGTCGACCTCGACCAAAATAACTTCTGAATACTGTACAGTATCAATAATCAATGGAAGTCGTTGTTGGTGTTGATGACGATGTTTTCAATACGAGGGAGGCCGTCAGAACAGAAAAAGATGAGCTGGTTCGTTGGTGCTGCTTCCCTCCCTTCGTGTTGTGCCATGCGTTAGAACTTAGAGCGTTAGAGCAACAAAATCGGCGGCTTTCAGCGAATCAGATTGTTTCGGCGCCCCTGTCTGAGGTGTTCGTGTTCCTTTTTTGCGAGGGTGGGTTGGTGTGGTCACTGTGGTGTGGTGTGTTTTTGGAATCTGGACTTTTCTCAAAACATCCATCCAACGCTCATACTGTATTTCACTCTGCTGTGCTCCTTCTTTCAAAGCACTTGGGGGGAAAGCATCAACGATGTCGGCACACACTGTTCTTAACGTCTTGCATGGCACGCTTGGACTGCTGGGGATGGGGGATTGGGGAAATGATGATGACCGAAATAATATAATAATTGGGTCGGAAAGAGGTAAGCGACCGTCGCATACATATGCACTGGCTGCACTGTCACTGTGTCCGCGGCAGTTTGACGTCCCTGTTCCTGTTTTGATCCTCGTTCAAGAGAGGAAGGGACGACGAAAGTCAAAGAGACAGAGAGCCTTTTGACTGCCAAGAAGTTGAAGAAAGAACCTCTTTCTGCGGAAATCATTCAATCCTCCAATCCAAAAATAAACGTTTATAAGAGCTTCCGCGTCTCCTCTCCTCTTCTACTTTTCCCGAGTAACGACGCTGCATTTACGCCTACGCTACGGTACTAGTCTTCTAGGCTACGACTGAAGAAGCCTCAGTGCCGATATGCTGATCGAGCTGCTGCTAGAATATTTTGGATTGTGATGGCTCCTGCTCCCTTGCTCCGAAGTAACAGTACGCTACACTCATGTCCGACGTTGTAATACGGTAAGTGTGCCTTTTGTAGCACTCACTTAAGTCTGGGTGCTTCAATAACTGGCACTCGATATCACCTGTCTTGCTTCAACTACGGTATTATCATCACATCAGTCAGCATCTGGCAGCAAGAGTCTTGCCCTTGCCACCACCACACTATCGTATTCAAGCTTCGGATGGCTGGGGCTCCACCGGCCCTCCCTCCTGCCTACATCGGCATACACTTAAACATCGGAATTCGATACAGTAATAAGGCGGCAAAACCATGGCGATGCAAAATTCGAGTACAGTACAGTATCTTCTTCAAAATCGATTTCTTGCAGAGTCTATAAGACTCTACGATTTTTTCTCCGTGCAAGAATGGTAGCATGCTTGTGCTCTATGAGCCTGACGCAGCGCTCGAGAGCGAGATCTGAAGTATTTTTGACTTGTTTGTTTCGAAGTATTCAAGTCAGATATTTGATGGCAGAGAAGCAGTTCGCGTGTAGTCAGGGCGCAGGGCCCGTGTAGTCCCAGCCCCTCAAAGCTTACTGGAGGCAACTCCTTCGTACCTTAGGTCTTATGGGTTTTATCGGCGTCATGTTCCCCCAGTTATGATTCGTGATTAACGCACTTTCTATGAGCTGCGGCAGAGCCAACGATGATGCTACTATCAATAGACTACGAGAGCGTAGGATCTTTTGCACAACTTCTTCCCATCACTAGTAGCGCTTGTCGATTGTGCATTTGAAGCTCTCTTTCAGGAATGCTGGAAACTCATTGTGTAGATAAGTGCTTCCCAACATACATATCAGTCTGGAATCTGATACTCCTTGCAACGTCGTGACTAGTTCATATGAGACTTTGAGAGCTAGCTCCCAGAGCCACCGTCGTGTAATAGTCAGAGCAGTTTATAGAACAGCCCTAGAAATGTCCGTTGGCGCGGTTCCAGACTTTACGTCAAGCGTAGTTAAGTAGTAGCTCCGCTTAGTATAGAAGCATAGGAGTAGTAGGGGCGTGAAAGCTAGACCTCTAGGCCCAGAGTGCTAGGCACGATTGAGCTGTTGCTAGGCAAGACTAGTAGATCTTCGAGGAATAAAGTGCCTCTTGATTGAATGACTACACAAAATGGTAACCTATACTACCAGCTCCGCCAACACAGGAGGCAGGTAGGAACAGACCTGATTGCTAACGTCGTGACTGCAGCATGATCGCTAAGATATTGAGACTGCAACCAGATGGGTACTGCACCAACCACTTTCCTACATGGATCTCAGCATAATGTCTTGTTAAGAGATAAAAGTCGAGGGACTGACTGTCCTCCAATGCCTTCTCCTTATGGTCGCTTCGATATTGCCAAATTCCCACTCAAGCAGTTCAATAGTCTACTCGTCCAGGCCTTCAAAGGCGTCAATGAAAGACAAGAGAACAGCACAGCAGCACCTCAACCATCTCCCAATAACAGCCCTCTTTACAATGGGTATGTCCTGTTCAAGGAGTTAAAGACGAGGGACGTCAGCCGGACAATACCCGCTCTGCCCGTCCCTCGTTATGTAAGCGTTCAATCTTTCTGTGCTACTCAATGCTGATGAACATATGGACGTCTGAAGAAGTTGTGGAGCAGTGAAGATTTGTATGTCATCGAAGAGATCGGAGTGACAAAACTACCAGGAAAGCTGGTTTGTAGCTTATAGTTTCTTGGTCTCAATACAAGCTTAAACATTCATCCAACCCAGATTGCTATCATTCTACATCCAATATATACAAATCCTCCACGCTCGTATCCTTTCCATATCAACAGTCTTCTCTTCTCGGTGTATGTACAATGGAGATTATCATACGCCTCCACATAGGTCATCTCTCTTACAGCAGCAAACTCGGGAAAGACAGCAACAAATCTATTGTATTATCGTGTCCTTGATAGAGAAAGGCACATTACCACCAATGCATATGTAACGCGCAGGTGATCAGCACCGATGATTTATCTTCGAACGCCTTCGTCATGCAGTCAACGCACCACATTATCAATCTATGAAAGAGATCAGATATCGTGCGGTCTCAACCCCCATTGCGGCTTCAATGTCGTCGACAGATCATCCTTTTTGAAGACTACATCCTGAGGGATCCTGCTCACGCGATAAGCTCCGCTCCTGATTGCAGCGTGTTGCATGGCCGAGACCCCACTGCGATTAGACCGAATACTGCCTGTGTCGCTGCCGGATTCGACGTCTTTGAAGCGCTTGGGAGGCGCAAAGTCTAGACCTGTGAAAGTCCCAGATCTGCGGAGCATGTGTCTGGGTGAGGTTAGTATGAGGGAGAGTGGCAGAAGAAGGGGAAAGAGACGTACGGGCTAGGCATAGCGGCGAGATCATCGAAAGCACTTTTGGTTGGGGTGAATGCTGGGACCATGGGGGAGTAGGGACGTCGCTCTCCGAGGGGACTCTCGCTTCGACCGGCTGCGCGATCACGGTACGCAAGGGGTGGTGCAAAGTCGACGGCGCCCGTGAGAGCGAAGGAATCGTCTCTGAGCTTGGATGGTGTAGGTAGACTGGTGAGTGCTGCTGGGGGAGGCATGGGCTTCTTTACAGCAGGACGACCTGATGCAGTGGAAAAGGCCCTTGGACCGGGGGCATATGGACCGGGAGGGTACATTTGTGGTCCACGTCTGTCACCCAATGAGGCATGGTTTCCGCGAGGTGGTCCTTGGCGTCTTGGACCTCTTGGCGGTGGTGTCATTGCACGCCGAGTCACTGGTTGAGCGTGTGGTATGACGAAATTATTGTGGTCAGGATCGAAATAGGCGACTTCACCAAGATAATTCTCATCAAAGTCTTCGTAGTATTGGCCTTGAGGTAATGGCTTCGACTCATCAAAGTACTCCTTGTAGAATGATCTGATCCTGTTGGCTCGGATTTCTGGATCATCGACCTCCGTCAGCGTGTTGGGAGGCAGAGGTCGGAAACCCATCGATAATCTGCGAGCGTCGAAACCAGGTGCTCCAAGACCAGCGTGTACAAACTCCTCAGGTGGCACATCCATAGAATATCGCGATTCTCGTATCCCATTCTCGCGTCCAGGAGAAGGTGGAGTGATCTTGAAAGCACCACCAACATCACCGTCATCAGCGAGGACATTGACGGCGGGTGCAACAGCTGCAAGGGATTCCTGCCGGGCAGGACGGGTGATTTCTGGTGAGATATTGATGGTAGGCGGGAGTGATTTTCGACTGTGGTCCGGCGATTGCGTCTCAGCTGGAGGCGTTGGTGATGATTCTCGAGATTCGATTAGGCCAGCAAGGTAGTTGTTACTGTGACGGATGCCAGCATTGTAGGAGTCTCGTTCGTTAGAAGCAGCCGGGGCAGCAAGGCTTCGCGAAATCCGAAGACTGACAGGCAAAGGCTTCGCCTGCACTGGAGGCGGACTGACTGGTTGAGCCAGGTGGACTTCAGACCGTTGGATCGGATGAGTAGACGTCGAAGGTTCCGCCAAGGGAGAGTCCACAATCGGACTACTGGAAGCAGTGGATTGATGTAGCGAAGTGTGACGTTGATTGGGAATAACAATACTGGGAGCACTGCGCGATAAGGGACCAGCTGTATCTGTCGCCTTCAGATCTTGTAGTCTGGAAGGTGCTTGACTCGAGGCAGTGTATATCGAGGCGGTGTCGCGTCCAAGTCTTGAAACCGAGCGGGTTGATGAACTATCGTTGGGATAATAGGAGGTAATTGGACGGTATGGATCCTCGTTATCGGTCCGGGAGAGAGATTGAAGGGACTCCCTTGAACTTTGCAGCTCTGGGGGTATCAGATATGGACTGTCTATGCCCATATCCATAGACCGTCCCTTAGCTCTCATAGACTTCTCGTTGATGTCCACCTCCTTTGAGGAAACTCCCGCCGTGCCCTTCTTCGCTCGTCCTGCTTGTACATCTCCCAAGCCAAAGTCCAACGAAGCATGACGATCGTTCATGTCCTCCAGTCTCTGCTTCCTTACATGTCTCCGATGAAGTATGGCGAACAAAATGAGTGCTCCGGCGATGGGAATACTGGTAGCAAAGTCAGATGAATGCAAGTCTTCCGGTTCTAGAGCCAACTTACCATACACCTAGAATAATCGGCATCGTGAAACTGGACCCACTGACCGGCTTCTGGCAGGTATCGCCCTGGCTGTTTGAAGTGCAGCTAGCCGTAGAGCTTGAGGATGATTTAGAGTCGCTGCGAGCCTCTATAACCCGACTGGGCACAGCGAGCTCCAACAACGCTTCCATGGTACCAATTGCCTCAGCCATTGCAACTAGAGATCCAAGACGTAAAGTCGTTTCTCAGCGAAGAATCTCCAGGTACTTGTTTGTGACTCGGTTGACAAACACACACGCGGAGTGACAGTGATTCGAGAGCGTGTGGAAGGTTAAGGTTTCAACGTATGCTCCGAATAGAAATTGATGGTCGTGTAATCCGATCTCCACGGCGAAAATGCGTCAAATATGCAGTGAAAAAGATAGCTTAGAAGTATTATGAGTCAATTCTGGACCATATAAATAGTACAATTGATATCTGAACGTGCAGCGGAAAGGTGACTGTCAACAGACACGAAAGAATGACTTTGGGTCAGGACGAGTTGTTGAAAGGGAACGACAAGTTTATCATAATCTAAAAGAGTGGCTGGCCCGTCCGAAAGTTGTCGAATAGACGGTGCCCTGTTGATATCGACGCTGAGGAAGATGCGGGAGAGGTGGTGGGAGAAAGAGGTCGATGAAGTAGAACAAGAAGCAAAGAGCAAGCTGGAAAAGCGCGACATGGGCAGCTGTAATTACACCTCGGGCCAAAGTCTAAAGCGGCCTAGCGCCACATTTCAGGGGGCGGAAGCTTATGGGACAAAACAGCTTCCGATAGACCCTGAATACCCTAATACAAGTACGGTAATGCCCTTTAGAATCCATCTCCTCATACGAAGTGGTTTACACAATAGATTTCTGCAA